>Ga0137379_10005502_pt1 | contig 11952 bp, 8 predicted proteins | sample SagtaG_18_FD_104812 | JGI IMG/M metagenome (GOLD analysis project Ga0137379, IMG submission 104812) | Vadose zone soil microbial communities from Sagehorn Ranch, Mendocino, California, USA - Sage2_L_80_16 metaG | ecosystem: Environmental > Terrestrial > Soil > Vadose zone | place: USA...
TCCAGAAAGATCTGATTCAGCGCCACCGCGAGGAACAACTGATATTTATTACCGGCCATGGCGACATCCCGATGTGCGCGGAGGCAATGAAAGCGGGCGCGGTCGATTTTCTTCGGAAGCCGTTTCGCGCTGACGATTTACTTCAATGCGTCCACAACGCATTGGTTCGATCTGCCGAGCAGCGACACGATAGCACTGAGAAGAATCGGGCTCGGCGTCTTCTTGGGTTGTTGACGCCGCGCGAGTTCGAAGTAATGCAGCTTGTCATTACGGGCATGTTGAACAAGCAGATTGCCGGAGAGATGGGTACGGCGGAGAAGACAGTGAAGGTCCACCGCGGTCGGGTGACGCGGAAGCTTGGTGTCACCTCGGTGGCCGAGCTAGTGCGATTGGAGCAAAGAGCCGGTATCGCGCGGACGGAAAAGCATAAGACGAAGGTCTAATAGACCAAGGTCCAATTGCCATCCGCTGAGCTGACACGCTAATTAGCAGCGTGTCACACATCCTCACCAGCTTCAGCGGAAGTTGCTTTGCTGCATTTGTCAAGTATTTGGCAACTGGCGAATTCCCTAGAGGGAAATCAACGGACTTAAAATCCGTTGGGCCGTAACAGGCCCGTGCCCGGTTCGAGTCCGGCCAACGGCAATAAAAAACAGGACAGGATTAACCGGATTTCGGAGATTCCTTTAATCCGGCTGATCCTGTAAATCCTGTCTGGAAATGGAGCGGCCTCTTTTCATTCCACTGATTCTGGGGACGGCGCGTCAGGGGAGACAGAGCGAGAACGTCGCGCGTTTTGTATTTGAGCAGACGCAGAAGCGCGCGGATGTGGAAACGGAGGTTATCGATGTGCGCGAGCTTCCAATGAAACTCGATGACGCAGGCGAGCAAATGAAGGACCCAAAGTTTGCAGCGGCCATCGAGCGTTGCGACGGACTGATCATTGTCGCGCCGGAATACAATCACGGCTATCCGGGGCTTCTGAAACACGCGCTCGACATGAATCTCAAGGAATACATTCACAAGGCGGTCGGGATTTGCGGCGTCTCGGCGGGGCCGTTTGGCGGTGCGCGCGTGATCGAGGGCCTATTGCCGGTTATGCGCGAGCTCGGCCTAGTGACAATTTTCGAAGACGTCAATTTCGGAAAAGTTGGGACGCTTTTCGATGAGCGGGGAAGATTGCTCGATCAAAGTTATGTCCGACGAGTGGACAAGTTTCTTAATGAGTTGATCTGGATGGCGCGCGTTCTTCGCCATGGTCGCGAGAACATTGCGTCGGCTTAAACAACCGATACGCGAGTTGCCACCTGCACGGCGACACAGCGCCGTGGCTACAACGTCGCGCATGTTGGCTCATCTCAGAGAGCGTAGGGTGAGAGTCCGGCTGTGTGCTTTCGCTGCGATCTCGCCCGCCGTATTGTCTAGCCGATGAATTTGCAGGATCGAATGCGAAAGCTTGGGATTAGCGATGTCGATCTCGAGGAGACGTTTGCCCGATCTTCCGGCCCAGGCGGCCAGAATGTAAACAAGGTCGCGACCGCGGTGACGCTGCGTCATCGGCCGAGCGGGATCAGTGTCACAGTTCAAGATTTGCGTTCGCAAGCGCAAAATCGCAAGGTGGCGCGGGAAAGATTGCTCGACGCAATCGAAGACGCGCAAGAAAAACGCCGTGCTGCCGAAATCGCTCAGCGTGAAAAGGCGCGTCGAAGAAAATCGCCGCGGCCAACGGCGCTCAAAGCGAAAATTTTGGAAACGAAACGGAGACGGGCCGAATTAAAGCGGCAACGCGCCAGGATCGAAATTTAACGAGAATTTCTTGGCCCTAATACATCTTTTGGAGCCGCTTGTGACGAATTGGTGTTAAAGAAGCAATTCACACTATGAAATCGATCACCCTCATTTCTGCGCTTTCGATCGTCGGCTTGATGCTGGTATCTTGCTCAAGCGAACCCGAGACGACCACGACCACAACGCGTCAAACCACTGTCACGACAGCGCCTACGCCGCCGCCGGCCACCAGTACGATAACAACAACTCATACGCGTAGCGGTTACTAGGCGAGACGCATATTCACTGCGAAGAGGAAGACTGGGAGCAGTCTTCCTTTTCATTTTTCGCAGGCAATCGGACTGATCACTTGCCGCACCCCGGCGTGCGTCGACTGCGGAACGCTGCTCTTAGGATTTATCGGAAGATGCTACCGCGGCTTGCACCTCTTCTTCTGCCTCACTGACCACCGGCGCAATCGCCTGCAACTTCTCGCCATTGCGGAGGTCCATCAGTTTTACGCCGATTGTGTTCCGGCCGACGACACGAATTTCCTTCACGCGCGTCCGAACCATTTGCCCCTTGTTAGTGATCAACATGATCTCGTCCGACTCGCGAACCGTAAGCGCGCCAACCACGGCGCCGGTTTTTTCGCCGGTTTTCATGGTAATGATGCCTTTGCCGCCGCGCGATTGCCGCCGGTAATCATCGAACGGCGTTCGCTTGCCGATGCCATTCTCACCCGCCACGAGCAGCATCGCGCTTGGATCGACAATGGCTATAGCGATGACGTGGTCGTTTTTTTCCGGGCGAATCCCCCAGACACCCACTGTGTTGCGGCCCTGATCGCGCAATTGTTCTTCATGGAAGCGCAAGCTCATACCCTCTTTCGTGATGAGAACGATTTCGTTGTTCCCATTGGTAAGCTTGGCGTCGATCAGATAATCGCCTTCTTCGATCTGGATGGCGATGATCCCCCCTTTGCGCACGTTGGCGTAGTTGGAGAGGTTCGATTTTTTGACGATTCCCGAGCGTGTCGCGAAAACAATGTGGAGATTTTCGTCCCACGTTTGATCAACAGCGTTCGCGCCGCTCCCTGATTTTCTGGACTGAATGCGGATGGTCGCTGCAATTTTTTCGTTGGGACGCAGCTCTAGGATATTCGCGATGGAACGTCCTTTGGTAGCGCGCCCCATTTCTGGAATTTCATAGACCTTTTCCACGTATGCGCGCCCCGATTGTGTGAAAAACATTAAGTAATCGTGGGTCGTGGCGGTGAAGAGGTGTTCGACGAAATCGCCTTCCTCCTCCTCGGTCGCGCCTTCGCGCGTCTGCATTCCTATGACTCCTTTGCCGCCGCGACGTTGCGCGCGAAATGCGCTCGCGGCTGTGCGCTTAATAAAACCGCCGTGCGTGATGCTGATGATGCAGCCTTCGTTGGCGATGAGATCTTCGATGTCGATCGCGGCTTCGTCGGGCGCAATCTCAGTCAGGCGCGGCGATCCCCACTTGTCGCGAATTTCGCGCAATTCCTTCTTGATGATGATGAAGACGCGCTGCTCTTTGGCGAGAATGTCGCTCAAATCCTTAATGGTCTCGATGAGATCCTTGTATTCCCTGTCGATCTTCTCGCGCTCGAGACCGGTCAACTGATACAGGCGGAGGTTGAGAATTTCGTCGGCCTGCTGTTCGCTGAACGCGTAGCGGCCATTCGTCAGGCGCGCGGGAGTGCGAATCAGGATGCCGAGTTGTTCCACCTGACGTTTGGTGAATTCGAATGCGAGCAGTTTTACTCGCGCTTCGTCACGATTGGCCGATCCGCGGATAATACGCAGGAATTCATCGAGGTTGGCGAGCGCAATGAGATAACCTTCCAGCGTCTCTGCGCGCTCTTCCGCCTTGCGTAATTCGAAACGCGTGCGACGCAGGACTACTTCTCGGCGATGCTCGACATAAGCCGCGTTGGCTTCCTTGAGCGAGAGCAGCTTCGGCCGGCCGTGGTCGATCGCCAACATGATCACCGCGAACGAACTTTCCAGCGCGGTGTGCTTGTAAAGATTGTTGATGATGACTTTCGGATTCGCATCGCGTTTTAGCTCGATCACGATGCGCGTGTTTTCGTCAGACTGATCGCCGACGTAGCTGATGTCGGTCAGCACTTTTTCGTTCACCAATTGCGCGATGCGCTCGACCAACGTGGCGCGGTTCACGCCGTAGGGAATTTGCGTAATGACGATTTGCTCGCGGGCGCCTTTGAGTTCTTCAACGCCGGCTTTGCCGCGCACTTTCATGCTGCCCCGGCCGGTCTCGAAATATTGGCGAATGCCGTTGATACCGCAGATGACGCAGCCAGTGGGAAAATCCGGTCCCTTCACGTGCTTCGTCAACTCATCCAGTGTGATGTCCGGGTCGTCGATCTGTGCGCAAATTCCATCAATCACCTCGGCGAGATTATGCGGCGGAATATTGGTCGCCATGCCCACTGCGATTCCGGTGCCGCCGTTTACGAGTAGATTCGGAAACGCTGCGGGGAAAACTGTCGGTTCGGTGCGCGTCTCATCGTAGTTCGGGACAAAGTCGACCGTGTCCTTCTCCATGTCGGTCATGAGAGCGGCTCCGAGGTGGGTCATGCGCGCTTCGGTGTAACGCATGGCGGCTGGCGGGTCGCCCTCGACCGACCCGAAATTTCCCTGGCCATCGACCAGCGGCTCGCGCATCGCCCACGGCTGCGCCATGTGCACAAGAGTGGGGTAGATCACTGCTTCGCCGTGCGGATGGTAGTTACCGCTGGTGTCGCCGCAGATTTTTGCGCACTTGCGATGTTGCCGCCCTGGGAACAGCGACAAGTCGTGCATCGCATAAAGAATTCTTCTCTGCGAAGGCTTGAGGCCGTCGCGCGCGTCCGGCAGCGCGCGCGAGATGATCACCGACATCGAGTAATCAAGGAACGACCTCGATACTTCCTCGGCCACGTTCACCGGCTCGATTTTTTCGTTCGCGTTAAACATGGGCTAAATCTGCGCAGGTGCGCTGGAACGTTCTTTAAGGAAACGTTCTTCCCAGGCGCCAGAGATTTCGTCGGACTGCTTAATCGTCACGGGAGGACCGATTCGGGTACGTGGCGGCAGGGAAATTTTCAGAAAGTCCAGGACCGCGCGGATTGTACCTTCATAATTCGCGCAGAGCTTTTCGTATTCGACGCGGAAAGGCTCGATCCCGATCCGTTGGAAAAAGTTTTGCCAAATCTTCTCCTGTTCCGCACTCTCTTTGAGACATCGTTCGATCAGTTCAGGATCGAAGCGCGGTTCGCCTCGGGCGGTCCTCCCGTCTTTCACCTTCCAAAGATCGGTTTGCACAGCGCGCGCCTTCGATAATGCCTGCCGCAGTTTGTTACGGCGGAAAACGTGCACAAACTGAAGACGCGGAAAGGCATTTCGCAAAAGATCGAGATCGGATGTTCCCGTATCGCTAAATGCGCGAGCTTCACGCAGGCGCCTAAGAAAATCGTCCAAATACCAGCTCATTAACTTAAACCCGAACACTTCATTGGAAGTAGTCTTCGCATTGACAATACCGCGGACATAGGCCGCATAATCATGAGCAGGATCGAGAGCGTGTTTCGCCGCATACCCAGCTTCGAATCCGGCAAGAAAAAACTGCTTTGGCCGGCCCGCCCGGCGCGTGCCGTGCAAACCGTCCGTCAACAGATTGCTGCCCGAGCGCGGGATGGCGCACACCACGTAACAACGACGGGGATGGCGCAGATTGTGAAACAGGCCGCCCATCGCGAAATTTACACATCGAGGTTGCGCACATTCAGCGCGTTGTCTTCGATAAATTGCCGGCGCGGTTCGACCACGTCGCCCATCAAAATTGTGAACATTTTGTCCGCATCGACGGCGTTGTCTTCGTTCAGATCCACCTTTAGGAGCTTGCGTTTCTCCGGGTTCATCGTGGTCTCGAACAACTCTTTGGCGTTCATTTCGCCGAGTCCTTTGAAACGCTTGATCTGCACCCCACGGCGGCCGATCTCCAGAATCTTTTGCAGGATGTCGGGAATCGAAAAAAGCGGGCGCGATACTGCTTTGTCGCCTTCGCCCTCGATCAATTCGAAGATGGCCCGGCCGCTCGTGGCGTAATGGCCAACCTTTAAACCCTTTCGCGCCAGCTCGGCGATGATTTTTTGGATCGCCGCTGACTCGTGCAACTCGACCAGTTTGCCACGCCGGCGAACGCCATTCGTTTTCGTCGGCGCCTGAGCTTCTCCCAGCGGTAACAACTCCTGCTCGATCTGGGAATCGAACAAATTAAGGTCGAGATTCGATTCATGAAATTGGCGCACCGCTTTTTCGTCGTGAAAATAATGCACTGTCTCCTCATTGCCCTCGCGTACTTTCACAAGATAGGTCGGCAGTTTGCCCGACCGGGAATTCCGGTGGGCGAGATATGTCTCGAAATCGCCTCCGTGCCGGCGGACTGCTTCGCTCAGCTTCGCGAGTTTCCCGAGGGATTCGAGAATATCCTTCAGTTGCGCCGCTGTGATCTCCTTGTCGTCCGCCAGATTTTTTAGCCGCACATCCTCCGCGCCCAGCGAAATGAGGATTTTGTTTAGCTGAACGTCGTCATCGACATATTCCTCGCGCTTCTTTCGCTTGATCTGATAAAGCGGCGGCTGCGCGATATAAATCCTGCCTGCGCGCACCAGTTCAGTCATCTGCCGGAAAAAGAAGGTGAGTAACAGAGTGCGAATGTGCGAGCCATCTACATCCGCGTCGGTCATGATGATGATGCGGCCGTAACGTAGCTTTGACATGTCGAACCGACCTTCGTCCTTGCCATTACCTTCCTCCTTCGGTTTGCCAATCCCAGCGCCGATCGCCGTGATCATCGCCTGGATCTCAGTGTTTTTGAGAAATTGGTCTTCGCGCGCTTTCTCGACGTTGATCAACTTGCCGCGAATCGGCAAAATCGCCTGATAACGCCGATCGCGACCCTGTTTCGCGGAGCCGCCAGCTGAGTCGCCCTCGACAATGTAAAGCTCCGTCAATTCCGGATCGCGCTCCGAACAATCGGCCAATTTCCCGGGCAGCCCGCCACCGGTCAGGGCGCCTTTGCGGATTGTTTCCCTGGCTTTTCGAGCAGCTTCCCTCGCTCGCGCGGCAGTGAGCACCTTGTCGAAAATGCGGCGCGCAATCGGCGGATTTTTGTCGAAGCAAGTCATCAATCCGTCGTAAACGACCGAGTTCACGATCCCGTCGATCTCCGTGTTGACGAGCTTGACCTTGGTTTGCGACTCGAAGCGAGGATTGGGCAACTTCACGCTGAGCACACAGATCAATCCTTCGCGCACATCGTCTCCCGAAATAAACGGGTCCTTTTCTTTGAGCAGATTATTTTGCTTGGCGTATTGATTAACAGCTTTGGTCAGCGCCGTGCGGAAACCGGTGAGATGTGTGCCGCCATCAGGATTGGGGATGGAGTTTGCAAACGGCAAAATCTGATCGTTGTAGCTGTCATTGTATTGCAGAACGACATCGACAAACACTTCGTCGCGCTGGCGCGAAATCACGATCGGCTTCGGATGCAGAACTTGCTTGTTCTCACCAAGCTGCTTTACGAACTCTTCGATCCCGTGTTTGTAGAAGAATTTCTCTTGCTTCGGCGGGTCGCTACGTTCGTCCGTCAGCGTAATTTCGAGGCCTGGATTAAGAAAAGCCAGTTCGCGCAAGCGAGTTGCCAGTCGCTCGAATTTGAACTCGGTCGTAATAGTGAAGATCGTCGGATCAGGCAGAAACGTGATCAGCGTTCCAGTCGTCTTTTTGCTTTTAACCTCACCGATGACAGTAAGTTTGTCGGTCGTTTTGCCCTTGGCGAAAGCCATGTGATAGACTTTGCCGTCGCGGGACACCTCTACTTTGAACCATTCCGAAAGCGCATTCGTGCATTTGGCACCCACGCCGTGTAGACCGCCGGAATATTTGTAGGCGCCTTGTCCGAATTTTCCGCCGGCGTGCAGATTTGTCAGCACCAGCTCAATCGCCGGCATTTTCCATTTGGGGTGAATATCGACAGGAATGCCGCGGCCATTGTCACGCACCGAAACCGATCCATCGACATGAACGGTCACTTCGATCTTCGTGCAAAATCCTGCGAGATGTTCGTCGATGGAATTATCGACGACTTCGTAAACCAAGTGATGCAGCCCACGCTCATCCGGATCTCCAATGAACATCCCGGGCCGTTTCCGGACCGCCTCGAGGCCTTCTAGCTCGTCGATTTGCGCCGCGTCATATTTTTTTGTTGCGGCGATTCCGGTCGAGCTGCGGGATAATTTTTCGACCGGAATTTCTTCTTCAACTTGCGGCATAAAAGTGGGCCAAGCGACCCTCACAAAAGACCATAGCGAGAAACATGCTGGAAACAAATAATAATCTCGTGGTTTTGAGCAGGTTATTTCCGCAACTGGTTGGAGGCGAGCCAGTGGCAAAGCCCATGATATTGTGGTTCCAAGCGTAGGCGGATTTTGCTGATTTTTGATGCCTTGACCAACGTATTCCAGACTTCGAAAATAGACTCCCTTTTATGCGCCTCCAAACGCTCTTGGAAGCCCGCTGGATTTTGGCGTTTCTTGCGCTGTTCACCGTTGCGGCGGCATTCTTTTCGGCGTGGGTATCATTGTTCTGCTTGCTGCTGTTTTTTGGGAGTGTTGCATTTTTCAGGGACCCGGAACGCACGGTACCAGCAGATCCAAGTCTAGTCGTGGCGGCTGCTGATGGAACCGTGATAGATATTGTCGAATTGGACGAAAGCGAGGTGCTCAAAACAAAAACGCGCCGTGTCGGAATTTTTTTATCGATCTTTGACGTCCACACGAACCGCGCACCTATCGATGGCCGGATCGTTTACCGGCAACATCGAGAGGGGCTTTGTCTCGATGCACGCCGCCCTGATTGTTCCGAGAAGAACGAATCGATAACCTGGGCTTTCGAGAATCCGCGCGTCACTATTGTCGTGCGCCAGATCACTGGAGCAATTGCGAGACGCATCGTGGCCTGGGCTCAGATCGGCGACGAATTAAAGAAAGGCGATCGCTTCGGAATGATTCGCTTCGGTTCACGAACAGAATTATATTTGCCATTGAACGCTGAACTGCTCGTGAAAGTGGGAGACCACGTTTTTGGCGGATCGACAATCGTCGCGCGTCTTTCCAGTTAATGAACGAACAACTACCTCCAAAGATTTATCTGCTGCCGAATTTGATGACAGCAGGAAACTTGTTTTGCGGCTTCACTGCCACGCTCAAAATTCTTGAGGGGGCGTTGCTCCAAGCGTCCAATCCAGATGCAGCTGGTGATCTTTTTCACACTGCCATCTGGTTTGTTCTCGGCGCGTTCGTCTTTGATTTTCTGGATGGCCGGCTTGCGCGGCTTGGCGGACATGAGAGTCCATTCGGCCGCGAGTTCGATTCATTAGCGGATATTGTCTCATTCGGGCTTGCCCCGGCGCTGATGGTTTACCGCGTGGTGTTACAGGAATTCCCGCGCGCGTGCTGGATTATCGCGTTCATCTACCTAGCCTGCGGCGCGCTGCGCCTGGCCCGTTTCAATTCCGCGGCCACCGGACATAATGGAGCTCAACATCAAAATACCTTCACCGGTTTTCCCATTCCAGCTGCCGCCGGCTTAATTGCGTCGATCACATTGTTTCTGCTTTGGCTTGCCGAGGGTGAACATCACCTCGGCAACTGGAAATTCGTTCTGCCCCCCCTCTTGCTTTTTCTCTCCTTTATGATGTTCAGCCGGTTCGAATATCCGAGCTTCAAGGGGATCAACTGGAAAACAAAGAAGTCGATCCCGCGGTTTCTTATTATCAGTTTGATCGTGATCTTCACGGTGATGAATTACGAATGGATGCCGGCTGTGCTTTTTCTTTCCTATTTGCTCTACGGATTTCTCCGGCCCTGGCTGTCCCGCGAATGGCGGCGCGGAATCGAAGAAGAAATCGGCGAAGAACCGCCCGCGGAGACTGCTGAAACTGCTGAACAAACGCGGTAGGCTCGACAATTTGCCTGATGCGTGTGCGTCTCCCTTGCGATCCAGGTAAACGCAAGCTCGCCGTGGGACGAGTCCGTCCGATTGGCGGACCAGAGGCTCACGCTACCTTTGATTCAGTCGCGCGAGGATTTCGGGATCGCGCACGTCGGCCCATTCGCCAGTGATTTCGAGCGCTCTTACTTTTCTGCCCGAATGGGCGAGTGCGCGGATGGCGTCGGTTAATTCGTATTCGCCGCGCGGTGACAGCTTCAATTTTGCGGTGAATTCGAAAATGCTCGGTCGAAACGCGTAAAGCCCGGCGTTATACCAGGGACTCGTTGGCTCGCCCGACTCGGGTTTTTCGCGAAGATCGACAAGTTCCATTTCTTTGTTCAGGAAAACCGCGCCGCCTTTGCTGACGTCTTCGCCGCGCGTCACCGTGACGATTGCTTCGATGTCGTCCGGAAGATCAACCACGCGTTTGTAATTCGCCGGGTCCACCAAAATATCGCCGTAGCCTAAAACGAATGAAGAAGCGCCGACGAAATCGCGGGCAAGATCGACAACGCGACCGGTACCATCCTGCACTTCCTGCGTTGCATATTGAATAGCCGTATTGTAGCGGGAGCCGTCGCCGAAGAAATTCTGCACCGCATCGGCGTGATGGCCGACGACGATAAGAAAGTCGCGTACTCCTGCGTCGCGCAATCCTTCGACGATGCGCTGCAACACCGGTTTCCCGCGCACTTCGATCATCGGTTTGGGAAGCTCGGCGGTGAGTTCGCGCATGCGCGTGCCGCGCCCTGCCGCGAGCACGACGGCTTTGTCGATCTTGGTTGTCATGTCGAGCGAAGCCGAGACATCTCTAGAGATTTCTGAGCATCGTTAGCGCCGGAAAGCAGAAACAGTAAGAGATTCCTCCACTCCGGTCGGAATGACAGAAAATGTTCGCGGCAAGCTGCCGCGAACTACAGGCTGGCAGCCTGTGCTCCCCGAATCCAGAGCGCCATCATCAGCATTCACGATGCAGCGATCACGATCCAGTCTTCTTTTCCGTGATGATTAGTGCAGGCAAATTAGCTTGCTTGATCATTTCACTCACTTTCGGCAAATCTTCATTTTTGATCTGCGCCCATTTTCCTAACTGCTCTTCGAGCTGGTTGCTCAACGTTTGAAATACGTCGAGTTGCGGCTTGGTCGGTTCACCATCGCCGGACTCGATCGTGTGGCTAAACGTGTCAAACCGCTCATTCAACATGTTTGGGAAGGCAAGGTTTGCTTCCGAGCCTTTCATGTTCACCTGGATGAGTTTCTGCTCGACTTCGGACATTTTGTGATCGAGATCGTCCGCTGCTGCGAGCGCAGGTTTTAAGCGTTGATCGTCCCCGAAACGTTTGTGCAGGTTTTGAATTTGTGATCTGAGATCGCGGATTTCGTTGACTGCCTGATGCAGTTGCGAGATCCGATCGTTCACCTGCGTCGCTAATGTGAACTGTTTTTGCAATCCGGCCTCGTCTCCCTTTGTTCGCGGATCGATTACCAGATGCAGCGGCGCAGTCTGCGATTTGCCATCGACGGTCAATTTCACCTGATAATCGCCCGGCAACGCAAGGGGGCCCTTCGGTCCCGTACTGGAATAAAACGCGCCCGGGATTTGAATCGGATCATCGTAACGTAGGTCCCATGCAAAGCGGTTCATGCCTTCGCTGGCTGGAATCGTTTTCACGCGCTCGACGCGGTCAGGCCATTCAGGCGGTTGCTCGCCTTCTTTTTTTTCCTTGCTGGAAAGACGCCTCACGACTTTGCCCGAGGCATCGAGGATCTCGAGCGAGACTTCTTCTTTCGGCGCGGTCTTGAAATAATAATCGATGATTGCGCCGGGAGGCGGGTTATCACCGACCGGCTGGCGTTTGTCGAACTCCTCGGGGTAATGCAAACGCAAGGCGGTCTGGGGTTGATAGAGAATGACGTTAGCCTGGGCGGATTGCGTGTTCACTTGACGAAGCGGCGTCAAGTCGTCCAACACCCAGAAAGAGCGCCCGTGTGTCGCCACTACCAGATCGTCATCTTTGACGACGAGATCGTGAATCGGCGTTACCGGCAGATTCAATTGCAATGGCTGCCAATGCCCACCGTCATCGAATGACACGAA
>Ga0137379_10005505_pt1 | contig 11948 bp, 13 predicted proteins | sample SagtaG_18_FD_104812 | JGI IMG/M metagenome (GOLD analysis project Ga0137379, IMG submission 104812) | Vadose zone soil microbial communities from Sagehorn Ranch, Mendocino, California, USA - Sage2_L_80_16 metaG | ecosystem: Environmental > Terrestrial > Soil > Vadose zone | place: USA...
CGCGCAGCGGCAGTGGCTCGTGGACTTCCTGAAAAATCCGCAAACGCTCCGCCCCACGCTCATCTTGCGCATGCCGCAATTCAATATGAGCGACAAGGACGCCGCCACCCTAGCCGACTACATAACCATGGTTTTGCAGCATCCCGCCGCAAATCCCGCGGCTGTTGACGCGAAACAATTCACTCCAGCCATGGTTACTCTCGGCAAGCAGCTTTACGAAGTGAAGTATCAATGCCAGTCGTGCCACACGATCGGCGGTACCGGCGGCTACGTAGGGCCCAACCTGAGCAATGCGGGCGGCTGGTTGACGCCCGCATGGATCGAGGCCTGGCTGAGAAATCCCCAGGCACTCGTTCCGGATACGATCGAGCCGCGACGAAATTTTACTGAAGATGAGGTCAGGGCTCTGACGGCGTACTTGATGACCTTGCGACAGAGCATCAAACCACAAAAAACTGCGAGTACTGCTGCAACGCCCGCCGCAGCCCAAGGGGCCGGCCGATGAAATTCCATGTCTGGATCGGCGTCCTCCTGTTGATGACTCTCGCCGGCGTCGCAGCGTGCCGCAAACGTGGCGAAACTGCCAAAGCAGATCCGCTTCTAGCGGCGTACGATACGGAGGTCGACTGGACCGATGCGCAACACGTCATTCCTCTGAGCTATCAGCAAGCGCAAGGGAAGGGTATTTTTTACCAACAGTGTGTCTGGTGCCATGCAGACGCTACGCCAGCAGGTCCATCTAACCGTTCAAACCTGACGCCTGTTCCACGCTTGCTGAATGACGGTGCAACTTTGAATGCCGAGAGCGATGAATATATACAAAACATCATCACGCTAGGTGGCACTGCGATGGGCAAATCGGCGATGATGCCGCCATACGGGCGTATGCTTTCGGCGGAGGAAATCCGCTCCGTGATTGCGTTCACGCGCGCCATCGCCCAGCCGCCGTATCAGCCGTCAGCACGAGCTGGATCGCAATATTCCGCCAAATAGGAGGTGCGCTCTTGCGACCTATGAAACTCAGGCCTTCTTTCCGCTTCAGTCGCGGAACACTTTTCTTGGCAATTGCACTGGTGATGAGTTTTTCCGCGCCACGCGCGTCGGCGCAGGTGAGCCCCGCCGAAGTCCTCAATCCCGATTTGAAAGCGCTCGAGGAAACCTATTTTCCCCAACTGAAAGCGCTCAACCAATCCATCGCCAAAACGAAATTCCCATTTCCTTTTTATCTTAGCCGCTACGTTGGACTTGACCCCGCGCAGCAGGCCGAGTCCGATTCGCGCGGCTTGGAGTTCGTCCGCTTCCAAGATCGCATGATTCTGAAAATAACGGGGAATTACAACGCCGCCTACGACGCCGCTCGTCTCACGCAGAACGAACGCGCCGCCAATACCTTTCGCGCTGTTGTCCTCCCTGTCTTGAATTTGGTGACGGCCACTATGCCGCAGGACTTTTCTTGTGATGGCATCGGTTTTGAAATTTCCCATCACACCCGTGCCCGCGACCGTAGCTACGACTTTGAAGGAAAAGAAAATCTTGTCGTAGTGCTGGATCGCGATGATGCGTGGGCGCTCTCCCGTGCCTCCGCGGATCCCGAGCGTCAGGAGATCTTGAATCGCTCCAAAGTGTTCATTAGCGGAAAAGATTTTGGACTTTCCCTCACGGAACGCGATCCCCTCAACGTCGAGGCCCTGCCGCGGTCCGTTCCTGCCAAGCCGGATGCCACTTCCACGGCGCGTTCTTCGATAATGGCGGGCCACTCATCCTTGCTCAAATCAAACCATCCACTGTCTCCCGTTTCTCCAGCAGTTGCGGGCCCGGCGGACCCCCCTCCCGCAAGCGCAAATCCTGCCCCACCTCCCGCCAAAGCGGTCGATCCGCCGCCCGCAACAGTTCCGCCTTCGGCGCCCGCAGACGCCGATCGTCTCAACGATAAGTATCAATCGCAATTAACTACCCTCGCCAAAGAGGGCGGGGCCAAATATCATTTCGTCGATTACGCTCCGCCAACCTTTATGGTTTTCCACGATCAAATTGCCCTCCAGATGACACTTCGCAACTCTCTCCAGTTCGGCCCTGCCAAAGGCTCCATCTACAAGCGTGCCGCCCAGAGCTTTGACCTCTTCCTGGCCCCGCAACTAAAAGACTTATCCGACAGGATTTCCGCCGACGTTGAATTCCAGTTCTTCGACTTTTCCGTTCTCAATAAGCTCTCTCCCGGTCCCAAAGGCACTTCCGAAGCGATTGAATTCATTTGTCCGCGAACCGCTCTCAAACAATTCGTGAACGCCGAGATTACGAACCAGCAGCTCCTGGATCAAAGCATCGTCCTCGTCAACGGTGTGCGCATCGCCTTGAACCTCCAACTGGTGGAATAGAGGAATTTAGTTGAAACATTCCAGCTGTGAGAACGCGTTTCCATGGCTTGAGCGCATAACCACGCATGGCCAGTCCTAGATTGGCCGCGCGTCTTTAGGACATGATTGCAATTAACAGGCGTCACCAGTCTTGTGACCGGGGTCACATGTTCAGGTGACCGGAATCACGGCATGTCCTTCTGCCTTTGACGTACTCTGCGAAAGACGAGGTGGACCATGAGCGCCATCGAAACAGGAGTACGGCTTACCCTGAAAAACATCCTTCTCTTGACGGATTTTTCGGAGCCATCTGAACTCGCGCTTCCTTTCGCGATAGCCATTGCCCGCGAGTATGAGTCCAAGGTGTACGCGATGCACGTGCTGACTCCCGTTCCATTGGCTTACGCGACCCCAGAGTCAGCCGCAGCCGCAATCGAGGGATTGGAGGAAGGCGCGCAAGCCGGCATGCAACGACTCGATGCGCAGCTTGTCGGAGTGCCTCACGAGACGATGCTTGTCCGGGGCGAGTCGATTTGGCCGTCAGTCGAGCAGGTTTTAGGCGAGTGCGAGATAGACCTGGTGATTTTAGGTACGCATGGACGCACGGGGGCAGTAAAGCTCCTGCTTGGTTCCGTGGCGGAAGAAATCTTCAGGCGGGCCAGTGTTCCCGTACTCACGATTGGTCCGTCAGTCAGTAAAGGCATTCATAGCGGTGGCCAGTTTCGTCGGGTGCTCTTTGCAACCGACTTCACGAAGGAAGCGCAAGCGGCGGCGCCCTACGCCATTTCCATGGCACAGGAGAATCAAGCGCGGCTCCTCCTTCTGCACGTGATGCGTGACCCAGATTTCGAGAAGAGGAAAATGACAGCGGAGGACTCAGTCGCCAACGCGATGCATCAGCTCTACGAGCTGGTTCCCCCGGAAGCAGAGCTGTGGTGCCGTCCCGAGGCCACCGTGCGCTTCGGAAATCCCGCGGCGCGAATTCTCGAAGCCGCCGTGGAACTTGAGGCTGATCTGATCGTGCTGGGAGTCCGCGATGCTGCCGGGCGCCTCGGGGCGGCCACGCATCTCGAGCGCACGACAGCCCACAAGGTAGTGGCACACGCCACGTGTCCGGTTCTGACTGTCCGGGGCTGAGGACAGTTGGATTGGCATCTCAGGGCGACTGGAGTCGAGGTCGTTCTTCACCGCTGTTAGTCGCTTAGTGTAGCTTGATGCATTATAAGCGCGGGGAAAGAACTTCGCGAGGGTAGGGAGAATTATGGCATCGTCCATCGTGGCCAGTTCTCCGAGTCGAACACGTTCGGCCCTGGAAGCTTTCTTCGCACCGGCGACCGTTGCCGTAATCGGCGCCACGGAACGCGAAGGGAGCGTAGGGCGAACGATTCTTGAAAATCTTGTTCAGGGCGGGTATCGCGGCAAGGCATTTGCCGTGAATCCAAAACATTCCGAGTTGCTGGGAACTAAGTGTTATCCCAGCGTGGCGGCGTTGCCCGAGGCCGTCGACCTCGCGGTCATTGTTACTCCCGCGGCGACCGTCCCTGGTGTTGTTCGCGAGTGCGTGGATGCACGTACGCGCTCGGCCATTGTGATTTCGGCCGGGTTCAAGGAGCGTGGTGCGGAAGGTGTGGAGCTTGAGCGTCTGATTAAGGCGGAGCTGCGCCGTGGTTCGATGCGGCTGGTTGGCCCCAATTGCCTTGGAATGATGAATCCTTCCATGAGTCGCTCTCCGAAGAGTCGGTTTACTTGCGCTATTTTCATATGGCACAACTGAGCACGCGGGTTGCCCACGAAAGGCTCATTCGCAAGTGTTTCATTGACTATGACCGGGAAATGGCGCTCGTTGCCGAATTAACGGACCCGGACACCCGGAGCACCTGTATCGCCGCTGTGGCCCGCCTATCGCGTGCGCCATCGGTGGAAGAAGGGGAAATAGGCGTTCTTGTAGCTGACAAGTTTCAACACCAGGGATTGGGCGCCGAGCTAATCAAGAAGGTCGTCGGTATTGCTCGAACCGAAAAGATAAAGCGGATTGTGGCGGACTTCCACTCGGAAAACAGCGCCATCCGCCATCTCGCCAAGCACGGAGGCGCCACCGTGACGCGGACTTCTGACGCAACTTGCTTCCGGATCCAATCGGACCGCCGAGGACCGCGACATGGAAGAGCAACGCAACCAGGAAATCAAAGGTCTTGGAGCTGTTCTTGAAGTGATGGCTCTCCAGGAGCGTTTCCTCGAAGAACGCTTTGGCGCGTGAGGGTCCGCGTTCAACCGCAGAACGCGGCGGTGAAACAGGGTGCGGGGCCGGGCTGGTAACTTGTAGACGAGTTTCTTGCCGAGCTAGAACTTCTGCAACCGCGGACGGTGCCATGGGAAATTACCTCCGCTGGGTCCCAATTTGACCCTATCTTGACTGCCCTAAGTCTGCCCCGACACGTGCAGTAGCCGCAGTGACATGGGTCACGGCCCTTTGTGAGGTGCGTCACATCCGCCGTCGAGTATTCCGGGTATGAATGGTGACGGGAGCTGAAAAAACGATGCCAACCCCCGGGAGCAAGTTTATGACTTACCGAGTGCGGGTTGTGCCGAAGAAGAGGCGTCGCAGGATGCAGCAGGGCAAGACCACGAAGACACCGGATGGCCTGCAGGTTATCGAGAGCCGCCTGACCTGGCCGCTCGTGAAAGAGCGCATTTTCTGCGATCTTTCCAAGTCTGTGCTTGCCGAACTCGATGAGATTTCCTCGCCTTCGACCTATGCAAGGGATGCTATCCTTTTCGTCGAAGGGCAGGAACCTCGCGGCGTCTTTGTGATTTGCGACGGCCGCGTGAAACTCTCAACCAGTTCGTCGTATGGCAAATCGATTCTTGTTCGAGTAGCGGAAGCTGGAGAAATGGTGGGTTTGCCTGGTTGCATTTCGGGAAAGCCCTACGAGCTTACGGCCGAGGCGCTGGAGCCCCTCCAGGCCAACTTTATTCCTCGGGAGGCTTTCCTCCAGTTTCTGCGACAGCGCGGGGAAGCGGCAGTAAGGATCGCCGAGATTTTGAGCCAGATCTATCAAGCCACTCTTTCGGAAGTCCGCTATTTGGGGCTTTCGACTTCCACAGCGGAAAAACTGGCGCGCTTTTTGTTGGACCTGCCTGCCGACGCAACACAAGAGAAGGGCCAGTTTCGAGCCACTCTTACGCTCACGCATAAGGAGATTGCCGAGATGATCGGTGCATCGCGGGAAACCGTCACGCGGCTGCTAGCCAGTTTCAAGCGCGAGCGCCTCGTAAAAGTTCGCGGTTCGACATTAATTATTGCGAACAGAGCTGGCCTAGAAAAATTGCTCGGCGGTTAACAGTTCCTTGTCCTTCCGTAGCTGGAGCGGCGAACGTCCTTTTGCGATACCCGTCACATCTTTTTGCCGCCGGAAGGGGATAATTTACCGAGAAAGACCGCGAATCCCGATGGAAGAGCGCTTGACAACTAGCTTATCTTCTAGTACTTAAAGCAGGCCCCTTCCAAACACCTGTGACGCCGGACACTGTCGAGTGTGACAAGCGTCACATAATCCCAGAGATTTTCCAGTGGATACTCAGAAACCGCAGGGTCGTTTGGTCTGAACGTCGGAAGCAGCGGGGGGGTGCGGATGCCCGAGTCGGTTCGTCGCTATTTTTGTACCTCAATTCCCATCTTTGGCTTATTGGCGCTGGTTTCCATTGTAATCGCCCCCGGACGAGCGCAGCAAAATGGAAACAAGTCTCAGTCCGCGCGCCAATCAAAAACCTACGAACGCCCCACTGATGCGTCTCTCTACGTTGGGTCCGAAACTTGCAAGACCTGCCACGAGGGCATGCCTTCCAAGGGTTTTTTCAAGACTTATGAAGATTCACCGCATTATGTGACTACGCTGGATACGAAAAAAGGGCCAGAGTGGCATGGTTGCGAGGCCTGCCACGGTCCAGGGAAAGCGCATGTCGATGGTGGTGGCGATAAAACGAAGATCTTTACATTCAAGAATGCCTCGGCCCAGGAAATCAGCGCGCGCTGCCTGGGATGCCACACATACGGAGAAGAGCACAGCAACTACGCTCGTTCCGCACACCTGCAGAACAACGTGAGCTGCATAGACTGCCACTCGCCCCACCATCAGAAGGAAAGCCAATTCCTGATGAAGGAAAAGACGCCGCTGCTTTGCTACGGGTGCCACCAGGAAGTAAAGCAGCAGTTCAACCGCACCTTCCACCACCGCGTCAACGAAGGATTGGTGCAGTGCAGCGACTGCCACAACCCGCATGGAGGATTCCTCAGCCGTTCGGTACGCGCCACTTCGTCGCAAGACACCGTCTGCTTCAAATGCCACTCGGACAAAGCCGGACCCTTCGTCTTCGAGCATAAAGCCGTAAAGATCGAAGGCTGCGTCGCGTGCCACACTCCGCACGGTTCATCGAATGCGCGGCTGCTGAAGCGCGCGCAGGTCAATCTGCTTTGTCTCGAATGCCACGCGTTCTCCGCGGACGCAGGTGCACCAGCAACTCCGTCCTTCCACAACCAGGCCCAGAAATATCAAGCCTGCACGCTCTGCCACACGGCCATCCATGGTTCGAATACAGACACTTTCTTCTTCAAGCCCTAAGCGAGGCGGCCATGCGAAACACAAAAACTGATCAGCTTTTTCAGATTGCTGGACTGCGAGTGTCGAAGCGTCTCATGGAGGCTATAGTCCTCTTCCTGTGCTTGGTGCCTGTTGCCAGAGCCCAACAAGCCGAAGAACAAAAGGGCGTGGACGAGGGAAATTACAACATCAAGCAGTCGATTGAATTTGGCGGACGTTTCACGAGCCTTTCCGGAGACTTCCACGCCTACGACACGTTTGTGAATTTGCAGCAAGGCCCGAGATTGCTCGGCTTCACCACTGAGATGCGTTCGCTCGATGACCACGCTACCGTTTTCGACCGCTTTTACTTCAGCAGCTTCGGCTACGGCGGGGATCCGAACATGGTGTCGCGACTGCGCGTCAGCAAGAATAAGTGGTATGCGTTCGACGCGCTCTTCCGTAAGGACGAAAATTTCTGGGATTACTCGCTGCAAGCCAATCCCCTGAATCCCACCACTCCCTTTCCAAATGGCCCGGCGGGCTATGGGGCGCCCGCTTGCACGAGTTGTGTACTGACCATGTCGCCGCACCTTTTCAATACCCGCCGCAAGCTCGGTGATTACAGCTTGCTTATGCTGCCGGACTCTAAGGTGCGTTTCCGCGCGGGATATTCTCGGAACGTCATCGAAGGTCCAGGCTTCTCTTCGATTCACGAAGGGACGGAGCAGGCACTTTTCGAGAATTACAAAACCACCATCAATACCTACCGCATTGGCGTGGACTTCCGCCTTCTGCCGCGCACCAACTTCGGCTACGACCAAATCTGGAACTACTACAAAGGCGACGCTGGCAGTACGGATCCTTTTCAAAACCCGCTGTTCAAACTTGCCAATGGGAGCGCCGTGGACCTCGGATGGTCTTTCAACGCCGGCGCGAATCAACCTTGCGGCGGAACGTTTCTGGCCACGGGATTTGTGAATCCCGGTTGCAGCGCTGCGTTCAGCTATTTGAATCACGGCAGGACCCGCACAAACACACCTACCGAACAGTTCAGCATGCAATCGAATTACTGGAATGACCTGGACGTGTCGGCGCGCGTCAGTTACTCCGGCGGCGATACAAACGTATTCGGTTACAACGAAAACTTTTTTGGGCGTACGTCCCGCACCAACGTTCGTAATGATTCCTTTACGGGGCCCGTGCACGGCCGCCATGTTGCGGCCACGGCGGACTTTGGCGCCACCTGGCACATCTCGGACAAGCTGGACTTTCTGGATTCTTTCCACTTTGCGAACTGGCACAATCCTGCCCAGTTCATCTCTTCAGAGTGCTCGTTTTTCAGTCCGAACCTGCTGAGTCCTGCGAATGTCTTTCCCACGACGGTTACGCTTCCGCTCACCTGCGCGCCGCCGGCCGATGGCAACACCGCCGCGGGCGCAACTCCCGTGCACAGCGCCTCCTCTGGTCCGGACATCAGCATTCTCGCAGTCAGCCAATTCCTCAAGCAAGACGAAAAGACCAATCTTGCGGAAGTCGAGTATCGCTTCTCTCCGCGTTTCGGTGCCAGATTAGGATATCGTTATCGCTCGCGCACCGAGGTGGACGCTACGTTTGCATCGGGCACATTTGTGTTTTTCCCAAATCTTCAGAATGGCCGGACTCCTCCCGCCCCCTACAACACGGGAACCTGCCCCGCGGCACAAAATCTGGCCGATGGCACTTGCATTCTTACCATGCCGGGGCAAGGCAACAGCGGAGAGACGCCGATTCACGAGCACGCTGCCGTGTTCGGACTCTGGGCGCATCCAACCAGCAATTGGCGCATCAGTTTCGACGCGGATTTGATGAGCGCGGACAACTCCTTCACGCGGGTCAGCCCAAGGCAATCGCAGGAATATCGGGTGCGTTCGAAATACAGGGCTGCAGGCTGGCTGAATTTGAATGGCAGCGTCACGATCTGGGAGGGACGCAACAATGTGTCTCAAGTCAACGATCTGCAGCACAACCGCGCGTACGGCCTTTCTGCACTGATTCAGCCGAACGAAAAATACGCCCTGGAGATTGGCTACGACTATAGCGACGTCTTCTCGCAAATCTTGATCTGCTATATCAGCGTGGCGGCCGGCCAGAATGGCCCGGGGATCCAGGCTTGCCCCAACGTTCCAGGCCTCGTGCAACAGCTCTCTACGTACACGAATAAGTCGCAGTATGGCTTTTTCGATTTCACGGTTTCGCCGGTTCGCCGTCTGACTGGGAGGCTCGGCGCAAACCTGACCGGCACGAGCGGCGCGCAGCTGCGGCTCGATCCTCAGGCGCTGATCCCTAATCTAGTGACGGGTCCTCTCAATTCGAAATGGCTCCATCCCTTCGGCGGATTCGACTACCAATTCGCAAAAGCCTGGACAGGCAAGGCCTATTGGGATTATTACGGCTATCACGAAGACCCCACCAGTGGGGCAGTGCAAGACATTTTTGCGTCCCGAAATTTCAGGGGCAATCTCGTCACACTTTCGGTGCGATACGCGTTCTAGTGACGGGCTGTGAACACGATCGGTTTTCGTGATTCTGCGAAGGAGGAAGCATTTCATGCAAAAGGATCCGATTCTGAAAGTCATTACAGGAGTTTGCGCTTTGGCTGTAGCGGTCATCCTCTGCGCACCAGCGAAAGCTGACGAGAAAAGCGCAGGACTATACAAGCAGAAATGCGCAGCGTGCCATGGCGCGGACGGCAAAGGTGAGACGGCGACGGGCAAGGCGATAAAGGTGCGGAGTTTTGCCGATCCCGAAGTCGCAAAGATGAGCGACGACGAACTCGCCGGTGCGATCGAGAAGGGCAAAGGCAAGATGCCGGCTTACGGCAAGAGTCTGAAGCCCGATGAAATCAAAGCCATGGTAGCTTACGTCCGCAGCATGGCAAAGTAATGCCGACATTTTTGATCCTGCTGCTAGTTGCATTCAGTATCTTCCTGATTGGCGTTTTCGTTTTCCGCCCGCAAGTCACAGCCACACGCGGCGGGAAAATGACGGCCTTTCTGGCGCTGTTTGCGTTGCCGATTCTGTGCTTTGGAATGGGAGCTTCCAGCGAACTGGAACACGCAAAGAGCACTAAATTCTGTCTTTCTTGTCACATCATGGAGCCGTACGGAAAGAGCCTGCGCGTGGACGATCCGCAGCACTTGGCCGCGGCGCATTTTCAAAATCATCGAGTACCAGCTGATGAAGCGTGTTACACATGCCACACCAATTACGCGATGTTTGGCGGGATCAAGGCCAAGCTGGGCGGGCTGAGACATATCTACGTGTATTACTTCGGAACGCCTCCAGCCCCGGAGAACATCAAGCTCTACGAGCCATACAACAACCGAGAGTGCCTGCATTGCCATGCCGGTGCGCGCTCCTTTGAAGAAGGTGCGGTGCATACTGCCGATCCGGACTTGCTTCCAGCGCTGAAGGCGAACAAGACATCCTGCATTTCGAGTGGATGCCATGGAGTCGTGCACGACGTAGGGAAACTGAAGGACGCAACGTTCTGGAAAGGGGGAGGGTAATGGCCAGCGCCAGCCCGCTCGAGTGGCGTCTCCAAATTTCTGGGATCATTTTGATTCTCGGCCTGCTGGTGGAAGGGCTGTGCCTCTTGGGCCGCGGACCGATTGCTTTTATCCTCTTTGTGGGCCTCGGCGGCTTCCTGTTCGTGGTCGGCATCCTTCTCTATCTGTATTCGCTCGTGAGCGCTAAGGGAGAGCCCTCCAAAGAATAGGTGGGTCCCTGCCATCTAGCCGGTCCTCATAGAAGCTTTCGCGCGAGAAGCTTTCCGTCGGCAAATTGGGCAGCTTCTGCGATCCCTCTGCCATGCCTTCAAGCATGTGGTGAAATTCATCGACGGTTAGTACACCGTGAGGCAGGGAACTCGCCGTCAAAGCCTCTTTGAGAAGCCGTTCCGCCAACTTCTCCAAAGGCAAACCTTGAGAGCGCGCCTCAGCGACGAGACGGGCTTCTATCTCTGGATTAAGGTCAACCCGAATGGTCATCCTAATGCGCCTCTATCAAATACATTAGACGGGTTCCGATCGCGATACTAGCAGCAACATCCTTGCGGGCAACCGAAGAACGACGTTTTTTTTGAGCCTAGCGCCCGGATGGCCTCCATGTCTCGCAGGGCGCGGTCGGCCAACCTAACGAGGTATGGCATGGTTGCGGCGGAACATTTCCAGAGCCTCACGCGCCGGACGCACACGACCCTTCTTTATGTCTTCGAGGCCTTGCCGGATTCCTTCAAGCGCATCGGCCTGTGCGGCAATATCGAGCAGGCGCTGATAGGCTTCGGCATCCTGCACCACCGCTTCCGCCTTTCCATTGATTGTAAGAACCAGCGGTTTCTTCGTTTTCTTGAGGTGTTTCATGAACTTCCCTGGATTGCGGCGGAACGTCGTCATCGCCTGAATGTCTTTTTTGATGTCAAACATAATGACCTCGCACTGCAATGATAGCACCCTTAAAGGTGTCATCAAACTCCATTGCAGCAACTTTCTTACCCCCCGGCTATCCGTCGGGAGCAAGTTGAGCCCATGGCGACGCTCCGCGCCCCTAAGTGACATCCGCAAGCTAATCGCGCATCCAGAGAGCATAGACCAGGCGCGGGCAGCTCTCGCGGAACGCTTCGGAGCATTCACACTCGAACCCGTCACGCAGGCTGGGAAAACCACGTATCTTGCTCACGGCAAAGTAGATTTCTTCGCAGACGAAGCGATGGCGCGAACGGGTGGTGCCGGGGGCCAGAATCGAACTGGCTACGCCCGCCTTTTCAGGGCGGCGCTCTACCAATGAGCTACCCCGGCATAAGCAATTTAGAAATTGTAGGGGCGATGTGCAATCGTGTCAATTCGGTGAGAAAAATGGCACTGTCCAGCATTTCTGTTGAAAGTCGAGTTTAGGGGCCTCCGGTTCATGGGTCTCCTCAGCGATGCATTTGCTCGGCGGCGAGCAGGAAGCAGCCCAGCACTTGCTCGCTGTGTGC
>Ga0137379_10005513_pt1 | contig 11940 bp, 9 predicted proteins | sample SagtaG_18_FD_104812 | JGI IMG/M metagenome (GOLD analysis project Ga0137379, IMG submission 104812) | Vadose zone soil microbial communities from Sagehorn Ranch, Mendocino, California, USA - Sage2_L_80_16 metaG | ecosystem: Environmental > Terrestrial > Soil > Vadose zone | place: USA...
CGTGAAGAATTCCCTTCTCGTGGGCAGCGTTCAGGCCTTCAAGTCCCTGGGTCGCGAGTTTGAAAAATTCATCGGTGCCGAAGGCTTTGTGGCCCTGCATCATCGCGCGCAAGGGCGTGCCTTCGACGTATTCCATGATGATGAGAACTTCGCCGTTCTCCTCGATGACGTCGTAAATGCCGGCGACGTTGGGATGGTTAAGGGCTGAGGCTTGCTGTGCCTCGCGAAGAAAGCGGCGGCGGTCGCGCTCGTCCTGTTGCAGCCGCGGAGCCATGCGCTTGATGGCTACAATGCGTTTTAGTTTCGTGTCTTGCGCTTGGTAAACCTGTCCCATCCCGCCCGCGCCCAGCAATTTCAGGATCACGAAACGGTCGGCCACGGTTCCGCTTAGTGTGGCCGCGCGAGGGAGCGTGGGTCCGGATCCGGATGGTTGCATAACCTGGCCAGAGAAATTGCTGCCAATTGTACTCCGATTTGTCGCACTCCGATCAAATCAAAAGCCTTTAACCGCGGAGTTCGCAAAGTTAGCGCAAAGATCGCGAAGAAAACCTTCGCCAAAGTTGTTCTTTGCGCCTTTGAGAGACCTTCTTGGCGTCGTTTGCGATTAAAGTCTTTTGATTCTGTGGGATTGATTTTCCTGGAACCCATGTCCTCGTGGCCCTTGATTCTCGAGTTCGTTGTGTACTATTCTGCAACTACACCGGAAAGGAGGTGGTCGGATGACAAGTTCTGATAGTGGCAGTAGATCTACTCATAGACCAGGTGAGGTGGCTGAGACTTAGGGCGGTTGCTCTGAGTGCTTCGCAACTCGACCGGTGAGTTTGGATTTTCCACCCGGCATTAGGTCGTGCCGGGCCCGGAGTTCGCCGAAGTGGCCACTACCCCGAGATTAGGGGTCTTAGAGTGACCACCTCTTGGTCAAACCCAAACAGTCCGCCGGCGGCCCGCAGGTGAATAGCTTGCGGGCCGTTTTATTTGTGGAGTCGAATTTTGTCCGAGGGAAAGGCAATCGAAGGAGCGCTGCTCCATCCTTAATTTTTGGAAGGCTCTTGGTAGAGCCGAAAGCTAACCTGGACATTCACGTGAACCTCGACCGGCTGTCCATTCTTCGTGGCGGGCTCAAATTTCCATTCGCGCACTGCTTGCAGAGCGCTGTCGTCTAGATCATGGCGCAGCGATGTCAGAATGTGCGGGTCGCGCACCAAACCGTCGGCTCCCACCACCAGCGAAACTACTACAATCCCCTGCAGCATGGCACGTCGCGCGGCGTCGGTGTAAACCGGATCGGGAGCTGAGATGAGTCGCGGGGGTGTAGTACCGGAAGCAGCGGGCACGCCAACAATCTGCACAGCGGAAGAGCCAGCTTGTTCCGGAGTTTTCAAATTGGTCGTTGCTTCCTGGGTTGAGGAACCGGACTGAACGGGCGTGCTGGCCTGTAGCGACTCGTGTCCGGGCACGGTGGAATTCAGCGGCTGCAACGTCAGCTTGCATTCGGACGCACTGCACGAAACTGCTCCTAATCGAATTATTTTGACTGACGAAACATCGGGAAACCTTACCGGGTAGTCCAATTTTTGAAGCTTCTCGGCGGCAGGGCGAAGCGACTGGTCTCCTTCCAGGAACTGTACACGGTCTGGGGAGCTGGAATTATCGAACAACAGAGCGAAGTGCGCGGATGCCGGCTGCGATGAGAGCGGAGGCAAGCTCATCACCCGCATTTTTCCCAATTCAACAGCGGCTTGGGATAGGTCCTTCTCCACATTTGTTGCGCCTAACTTTGTCATCTCCCGCCGCGAAGATTCTGCATCTGCGCCCCCAGTCGTCGCAGCCAGTGCGAACATATGCCGGGCCCGGTCGCGCGCTCCGGTCTTTTCATAAACACGCGCCAGCCGGTTTGCGACGGTTCCGGACTGGCTCAACTCCCACGCCGCGTCGAGAAATTGGGAAGCCGCCAGATTGTCCCCTTGTAGAAAACGCGCCCAGCCCATGCGCGCCCAGGAAAGCGCAACAATATCCATGATCGAGAATGCATTGGTATCGAGCCGGTCGTATTCTCCTGATTCGAACTGGTCGCTTATGTCGCTCAAGGTTTTTTCCGCGTCGTGAGCCGATTGCCCAGGATCGGCGTCTTCGCGTAACGCACCGGCGAAGAAGTCTGTCCCGCCGGCGAGCGATGTCGTCCCGGTCAGGCTGACCATGATGGCGTCAGCCTTTTTGGATTCTCCCAAACGCGAATAGACTTGGGCGAGCGCCATCTGCACATCGGGATCATCGGGCGGCAACAACGCAGCAGCTTCAAGTTCGGCTCGCGCTTCCTGATCGCGCTTGAGCTGGGAGAACAAAAGACCCAGCTGCTTGTGAGACGCCTTCTCAGATGGCGCGACTTCGATCTGTTTCTTATAGGCTGCGATTGCGTCATCGAAACGCCCGAGTTGCTGCAGTTCTGCCGCGAGTTCCGCGTGGGCACGAGCGTGGTAAGGATCTTCTTCAAGTTGCTTCTGAAAAGCCTGCGTTGCTTTCTCGTGCTGGTTGAGCCGGGCATATGCCTGGCCCAGGTCGTCCCATCCTTCTTTTGCGGCGGGATCCTGATCGGCTGCTCGCTGAAGCAAGGTGGCGGCGGTTGTGAAGTCCTGACGCTTGAGCGCAGCCTGTCCCGCCTCGCGAAGTTCCGTGGCCGTTCCCTTCAACTCAGAGGCAGACGCTAAAGCAGAGGCCGACGGCTTAGCAATGCTGCACCAGGGAGTCTCCTCCACCGCACTTGTGGTTACGTTGTGGAAAGAAGCGAAATCGGCACGTTTAGACGCCGGAAGCTCGTTGACCTTGAGCACCAACCTCCGCTCGGCTTCCAGAGTGTTCTTCGACAGTTTGTATGAAGAGGAGTATTCCCCGTAATCTCGGGTGACGGAAACATCCGCAGGCACGTGAAGGGTGAAGTTCGCCGGAAGTTCAGCGCGCACGTGATAGGTCCGTACCTCCGCAGGACCAACATCCAGTGGTTCGCCGGGGTGTTTCTTGTTTGCGGCCGGAACCCGCCCTCCCGACATCGGTGGGAGCAACTGGAAGTTTGTCGCCGAACTCGGGACCTTGAAGTAGTCGGCCTTGTGCAGGTGGTAGCTCAAATGGAGCGGTTTTGCCGTGTTCTCGATTGCATCAACGTGAATGTCAGTTACATCGCCCGGCAATCCCCATGCACGAGAAAGGAATTCGAGAACGCGCGGCCAGTTTGCCTGAGAAACCTGACGCAACGTGCCGCGCATGGGCCAGTCGTCATCGCCGGTTGCGGTCAGATCGACCTTTGCATCCAGAGCGCCGAGTTCACTAAACTTCGCGTCAATGTTTAAGGTGGTCGCGTTCTTGACCAGAGACTCAGCAGGAGTCCGGCGTAGCCCACCTGCGGCTTCGCTCGAAGCGATGACCGCCTGCTTGTTGCGTAATTGATATGCGATGAGTCCGTAGGGCGCGACCTCAGCCGTGGCATCCAGCCAGGTAAGCTTTTCACCCAATTTCGCCGCGGTAATCAGGTGATCAAATTGCGCTGGAGAGGGAACATCTGGATCTAACTTGCGCTCTGAATGAATGAGAACCGGATAACTCTCGATGCCCTGTGCTGCAAGTAGAGACTGCAGCAGTGTGTGCTTGTCCTTGCAATCGCCGTAGCCGGTCTGCAACACCTCCGTGCCAGTGTGCGGTTGAAACCTTCCCACACCAAACGACAGGCTTACGTAGCGAATATTCTGCGCAACAAAATCATACAAACGCCGCGCCTTCTCATCAGGGGTGGTGGCGCCATGTGTCAATTCCGCTGCCTTTTTCTTAATGCTGTCATCGGGCGTGGCACGTTCGCTCTGCAGCTTCGCGTACCACCGCGCAACTTGCTGCCAATCGGTGAAGCTGGAAAGTTGGACGTCAGGGGAGTCCTCATCCTGCTCCACCTCACGCTTCTTTCTGTCAGGGACAAAGTTCTTGACACTCCAACTGTAGATGCGCCGATCGCCTTCATCTCTCATTTCAAATTTGCGTTCGGGACTCTTCAACTTCACTTCGCGGGATTTGGGAAGATTAAGTAGCAAGCTCCCGTCTGTGACCGCGGAATTGTCTGGAAAGCTGTATTCGTACCAAAACTCGCCCGGAGCCAGCGGCTTCAGCTTCGTAACAATGTGATACTCAAGCACGACTCCTGGCTGAAGGCCCACAACCGAAACATGCCGTTGTCGGAAATCGCTATACATAGGAGCTTCCCGCAAGACTTCTGGAGCGAAGTCCTGGGCAGTCGAAGCCGGGGTCTCAATGACCCGTCCATCCGACCGGCGCACGCGCACGTAGTCGATCTGCAAATCTTCGTTCGCCGTCGAATATCCGAACACGAGCTGGCCCAAACCCTGAACGCCCGCCTGGCTCTGAACACGAATAACCGCAGTGCTTTCGCGCACGCCACTTCCATCATTCTCGAAGCGAACCGACTCGCTGAGTCGCTCGAAGACGTATGCCTCCTGCGAGAGGTCAGCCGGAATAGGAGAAGGTGGCGAAGATTGGGCCCAAAGTTGGGCGCAAATTAATACACTGAAAAGAGCGGCTACTCTGCTGGACATGGCCGATATTCTAATCCTCTTAAACAAGTCTGAACATTCGGCTGCGTGCCTTTAGTAGAGCGGCGGCGGCGGGGACGCGGTATGATTCACTTTCTATGGATAGCGGACCAGACGACCGGCCAGAGAAGTTTGCAGAACATTACTCCCTGATGAGTGATGCCGATCTACTGGAAATTGCTCTCCGGCCGTGGGCACTCAGCGACGCTGCCTGGGAAGCGCTTGAAAATGAGTTGGAATTACGGGACTTGGATCGTCCTGAGCCGGAACCTGCGCCCCAGGTTGTCGCACCGGAAAAACGAAATCTGGTGACTGTCCGCAAGTTTCGTGATTTGCCCGAAGCTCTACTCGCCAAGGGCAGCCTTGATTCTGCCGGAATCGAGTCCATTTTGGTTGACGACAACATGGTCCGAATGGACTGGTTGATTTCTAACCTGCTCGGAGGCGTCAAGCTGCAGGTGGACCCCGAAAACGTGCATGCTGCAAACGCAATTCTGGACCAACCTATTACCGAGGACCTTGATTTCGAGGGGATTGAGGACTATCAGCAGCCGCGCTGCCCGAAGTGCCGCTCCTTGGATGTCAGCTTCGAAGAATTGTATCGGCCAATCGCGTTCGGGAGCCTGTTCGTGGGGTTGCCTATGCCAGTTCATCGAAAGGGCTGGATTTGCCGCGCGTGTCGTCACACCTGGCTCAAAGATCAGGCCGAGGCGGTTGACTGGGAGGACGAATCAGATTCCGCCTGATGACAGAAAAGCGCAGGACCAACTTGACTGAATTCACGTTCTGCATCCCCCCAAAACGAGGCTGCGTCACCTTAGCGGTTTTCAAAGTGCCTGCCTTGAGCGAACGGGGTGAGTTCTCAACCGAAGCCCGAAGGGTCATCTTTCACGCTATTCCGATGGCGGACGCGCAGCTATCTCGAACCCGAGCTTAATCATGTTCGATGCGTTGGCATCGAGCGGTAGTTTGTCTGCTTCTTCCGGCGTGAACCAGCGTGCACCTGTCGCGTCCCCGAAGGCACGCAGGTCCCCGGAGATTCGTTCGCAGAAAAAATCAATCAGGACGTAGTGATAATGAATGCATTTCTCATCTTTCGAATCGGCCACAATTCGGTCGAAGACGCCCAATAGTTCGGTCGCACGAACTATCAAGCCGGTTTCCTCCAGTGCCTCCCGCTCTGCCGCCTGGCGAAGAGTTTCGCCCAGTTCGACCATGCCGCCCGGAATGGACCATTCCCCCAATAGTGGAGGATGGCCACGTTCAACCAGGGCGATCCGTCCCGCGTCCACAATGATCGCGCCAACTCCAACCAGCGGCTGCTCGGGATATTCACGTTTCATGGCACCTCAATTTGGTCAGAGCGAGAATCGCAACCGCAGTCTTAGATCATGGATTAGATCATGGATGCGCGGTCCATCGAGCACTACTACATGAAGCCGCGAGAATTTTTGCGATCACCCGCCCGTTGGCATCAGAGTTATAATGCGCAGGTCACTTCTGCAAGCTCGATCGGGCCCCGGAATTCCCCGCCGCAGGCTGATTGTCGAGCCACCCAGCGACGGGCCACTTTCACCTTCTTACCACAGTGAAAGGAGTGCTCTGTATGTTTACCCGCATCGTGGAATGCTACGTGAAACGCGAGAAAAAACAAGATTTCAACGACAGACTGCAAAATCATGTTCTGCCCATTTTGCAGTCACAACCCGGTTTCGTTGACATGTTGACGCTGACGTCAGAAGACGAACCCGAGCGCTCGGTTTCCATCAGTCTGTGGAAGTCAAAGGCAGATGCCGACCGCTATCAACGGGAACATTATCAGGAGATTGTGGACTCAATTCGTGTGTTGTTGAAGGATGAACCTTCAGTCGAGTTCTATAACGTAGACACCTCAACCGCGCACCACATTGCAACCAGCAAGGCCGCGTAAACAAGATCGGGTGATCGGATGATCGGGTCATCGGGCGATCTGAAAACCCGATCCAGATCACCAGATCACCCGATGCGCCGATCCTCCGATAACCCCATCATCCGATCTACAATATCCTCGTGGCCCTCGAGGAATATAAGCGCAAGCGGCGTTTTTCGGAGACCCCGGAACCTCCTCCCAAAGTAGAAAGGAGCAAGGGGTATCGGTTCGTCGTCCAACGCCACCGCGCCACCCGCCTGCACTACGACTTTCGCCTGGAAATGGAAGGTGTGCTGAAATCGTGGGCAGTTCCCAAGGGACCGTCACTCGATCCCGCGGACAAGCGACTCGCTATGCAAGTCGAAGATCATCCGGTTTCATACTTTGATTTCGAAGGCATCATTCCTGAAGGCAATTACGGAGCCGGCACCGTGATGGTTTGGGATGTTGGTACATGGGAGCCACTCTCGCCCGAGGCGGTTAACGGAAAATATCTTCCCGGAACCGAAGCTGAAGCGGCCGCGATGATCAAAAAGGGCGATTTGAAATTCCGGCTGCATGGCAAGCGATTAAAGGGTGACTTTGCTTTAATTCACATGAAAGCTCGCCGCCCGGGTAGCAAAGGTACAGAGTGGCTGCTGATCAAGAAGCATGACGAACATGTGGTCGAGAAATTTGATATCGATCAATATGACACTTCCGTGATCAGCGGCAAGACGATGCCTCAGATAGCGGGAGACGAAGGCTCCGCCGAATGGACGAGCAGCAAGAAGGCATCGCGGGGAAAGCTAAAGGCGGAATGGCTGGCCGAAAGTCTAGCCAAGCTGGACAATAAAAGACGGAAAAGTACAACCACGGAGGACGCCCGACTTCGCTCAGGGCAGGCTCCGGTTCACAGAGGCAAGGCAAAAAAAAAAGAGAACAGAGTGGTGGCCTCTAATTCGGCTGGCCTCTCTATCGCTGGCCAAAGGGAAATCAGAAATCAAGAAGACTCTGTGACCTCTGTAGTCTCTGTGGTGAAAGCCCTGGAAGGCGTCGCTAAGCGGGCCATGCCCACCTCCATCACGCCCATGCTGGCGTCCGTTACGGAGCAGCCTTTCGATGACCAGAACTGGATCTTCGAGATCAAATGGGACGGCTATCGGGCCATTGCATTTATCGAAGATGGCAATGTGCGTTTGGTCTCGCGCAATCACAACGACTTGACGCCGCGCTATCCAGAACTGCGGAAACTGCCCGAATTCGTGAAGGCGCGAAACGCAATTCTCGATGGCGAGGTTGTTGTGCTCGACGAGCAAGGCCGCTCGTCGTTCAGTCTGATGCAACAGCGCACCGGTATCCGCAGCCACGGCCGCCAGGCTGCCCCCCGTTCTGACCTGGCCATCCTTTATTATGTGTTCGATCTTATCTATGCCGACGGCTATGACTTGCGGCGGGTCTCACTAGTTGATCGAAAGCGAGTGCTCCGGGAGATTCTGCTTTCCGGTGACACCGTCCACTACTCCGATCACTATGCTGGTCAGGGCCGGGCCTTGTTTGATGCCGCAAAACAAAAGGGACTCGAGGGCATTCTCGCCAAGCGCGCCAATAGTTGCTACGAAGAACGCCGTAGTCGCGAATGGCTAAAGATCAAGATCACTCAGACCATTGATTGTGTTGTAGGCGGATACACCGAGCCCGACGGAACGCGCACACACTTCGGTTCCTTGGTATTGGGCCTTTACAGCGACAAGAAACAACTTGTCCACGTTGGACAAGCCGGGACTGGATTTAATCACGCAACTTTGAAGCAAATCTCGGACGTGCTCAAGGAAATCGAGACCAACAAAAATCCTTTCTCCGGCCCGGTTGACGCAAAAAGAGTGCACTGGGTCAAGCCGCTGCGAGTAGCGGAAATCAAGTTTTCTGAATGGACCCACGAAACGGCGGATGGCGGCCTGAAGTTGCGCGCGCCTGTCTTCCTGGGGCTGCGGGAAGATAAAGATCCGGAAGAATGTACTTTAGCCGGCCAAATCCCAGAATAGGAGCACGAAACAGCATGGCAGTGCACCATTCGCCGCGCTTCTTGCAGATTGTGAATGACGCCAAGTCCCGCATCCGGGAGGTTGGCATTGACGACGTGAAACAGAAACTCGACGACGGAGATAAGTTCCTGCTGGTGGATGTTCGCGAAGAAAGTGAATTCGCTAAAAACCACCTTCCTGGCGCGATTCATCTGGGGAAGGGTGTGATTGAGCGGGACATTGAAACTCGCATTCCCGACGTCAATGCTCCCATAATCCTTTACTGCGGCGGCGGATTTCGTTCCGCCATCGCAGCCGACAATCTCCAGAAGATGGGCTACACCAATGTCCTCTCAATGGATGGCGGCGTTCGCGGTTGGCGGGAGCGAGGCTTTCCAATGAGCAAGGACTGATTGGCGAGCGCCACGCCCCCGCCGGACGGAGCACCTTTGTAACCTTGCTGCTTGCGCCGCCAACCTTCAGCATGGAACCAGCGTTCAAGGGCCCAAGCTGGTCCTCTGGGGACATGCATGACCAAGTCCGTCGGCAATTCCGGGTCCGGCGCCGCCGCAGCTACAGCCCGTGCACTTTCGCCGCATGAGCAGATGGAGCAGAGGCTCAGCGTCTGCGCAACGCCTGAACTTGCCTGTGCGGAACTCTCCAGGATCTTCCGACTGCAACCCGCTGAAATCGCCCTGATGCGGGTGGAAAAGGACGTTTTGAATTTCCTCTTCCCCGTGGAGCTCAAGGCGGCCGGCTTCATCCCGCTTTCGAGTTCGAAGGCCGTAGCTGCCCGCACCGCCACCACGCGCAAAGTCGAACTCTTTAACAATTTCGTAATCGTGCAGCACGCGAACGTTTTCGAGACGATCAAGCTCGCGACCCTGGGGCAGTCGGACGAGCCCGGCGCCAACGTTATTCAGAAGCTGATGTCCACGCCGATAATCGACGCCAAACACGAAGTACTGGGAGTCGTCCAAGTTTGCCGTAAAGGCACAACTCAGGAGGGCGCAGGGTCAGACTTCACCCTCAATGATCTGCAGAATCTGGAACTCGCAGCGAAAGTTATCGGAAAACTGGCATTCATGCGGCCTGTTGCTCACTAGCGCCGACGACCGCCGTCCTGTCCCAAAGCGTTTCTTTCCTGTCGCGTAAGTTCACGAAGCTTTCCTTTGGGCAAATCGCCTAACACTACAGGTCCAATCGCAATTCGAATCAACCGCAGAATGCGAATCGAGAAGGCCGCCAGCAAACGCCGGATGTGCCGATTCCTACCCTCATCCAGCACGATCTCAAGCCAGCTATACTTGTTTCCGATGCGAACGATGGCTGCGCGCTTCACGCGCAAGAAATCGCCATCAACGGTTTTGCCCCGGATCATTGTGTTTATCAGTTCTTGATCGGGCACCGTGGCGATCTGAGCGTGATACGTCCTTTCGACATGCGAGTCGGGAGAAAGAATTCGCGCGCCCCGGCCGGTGTCGTTCGTAAGCAAGAGCAGGCCTTCGCTAGCTTTGTCTAGCCGGCCCACGGGTGCGACCCACGGGGAGTCTTGTGGAAGCAGCGAGTAAACCGTGGCACGTCCTTTCTCGTCCCTCGCACTAGTGACGATTCCGCGCGGCTTGTTCATCGCGACATAAACGCGCTTCGCTGGAGCGATTTTTTCTCCATCAACTTCGATTACATCCCTGCCGAGGGTTACTGGTTTCTCGGTATCGCGAACGACGTGGCCGCTTACTCGCACTTGGCCGCTCACAATCAAACTTCGAGCCACTGACCGTGAGCAGTATCCCGACTTCGAGATCGCCCGGGCCAGCCCAGTAAGTGCCCTGTTGTCGCTAATCGCAGAACTCTCGTTTCGAGTGACTCTCAGAAAAACCGCCCTCACCGTTAACTGCACTGCGAATGGTGCAACTTGCCAGAATCGGATGTAAGCATATAAAGTTTCTGACGAAAATATCGCTGGAGATTTGGAGAACCCCTTCCCATTGCATCGCGACTGGTGCAATAATGCGTGGTCTTTGAATTGCACAGCATTCTGGGGTAAAACATTAGAAACCTCTCTGGGACAAGATACATGTGGCTTGAAAAACTTTTTTTCGGCGTGCTACGGGTGCAAACCCCCCTGGGCCCGCGTTACCTGCAACCTTCGTTCGCGCAGCGATTATATCTATTGTGGATATTCCGCAATTTTCCTACTCTGCCCGTCAAAGTTTTGACGTCGCGCCAGCAGCGCATGCTGGAGTCCATGTGCTCCGGCAACGGTTTCATCTCGTTCGGAATTGGAGTGGAGGATACGCCCCTTTTGGGAACTCTGGAACAACGCCCTCCGGTCCCCGCCCGGGCGGTTGCCCGCCGGCCGAGCAGTTCGGTTGTGAACGCAGTTGCTCCATTCGTTGCGGAAAAGTAGGAAGTCTGCGCCCGTGATAGGAATCACGGGAATGAATTGAGATTCAGAACGAATGTGTAAGTTCTGTCGCGCTATCTCTCGCTCGTGATGTGAGGTGAGTCAGCAGTCGTCAAGTGCGATGCTATAATCGCAGACGTCGACCTTCCCTCAGCAGTCCTATCCGGGCGCGTAGCTCAATTGGCAGAGCAACTGACTCTTAATTCCCGCATGAAGGCGCGGCAATTTGGCTGTTAGTTGTTACAAACAAATAACTTATCAACCATCGTCCCGCACAGAGACTGTCAATTCAGCCGTTCACGACGTTCAGCGCGTTCAATGAGTTACGAAGACGCTCTTTTGCGTGCGACACAAAAGTCCCCACATTCGGATTCGAGCTGGAAGGCGATCCGTTACTCGTCCGGCATGCCTCCCCGGATGAAGACTTACTGGTGGGCCTCGGGGTGTTCTGGTACATTCCGATCAAGAGCCTCGTCGAAGAAAGTTTCCTTCGCCACGATCCGCAGTACGCGGCCTACATGCAGAGAGTAAGATCGAGATGGATTCCGTTTGTGATCTAAAACCAGCGTCCCCCCACGCCCACATTTCAGTTGGCGAACCCAAACGTGATCCTGTCCTTGTCGGCGTATTGCTAATCGTTCGCCGTGAGTGTCCTTGCCGTTGAGGGGAAGAATGTCAGTGGGGAGGATCTTCCAAGTTTATCCGTTGCTCGTCCCTAAAAATAGAAGGCTTAACCGGCGCTTCGGCGAGAGTGTCATCGAGTTCCAGAGCCCGAGTCGCCGCCGCCGCAGCTCTGACCGACGGCTCGCACGTCGATGCGCTGGAGGTGTGCGCCGCAGCGCGCGGCCACGCTCCGAACGAGGCCCTTGGCGCTTGACACGCCGTCGGCGGGAGTCATAATCGGCGCGTGATGGGGGCCAATCTGCGCTGTGTCAGGAGGCACGCGCGGGCGGTTCTGAGAACGGCTCTTCCGTTACCCCGAATGTTTCCTATCGTCGCGACAAAGCAACCATGAAAAATTGTTTTTGCAGTAAA
>Ga0137379_10005524_pt1 | contig 11923 bp, 8 predicted proteins | sample SagtaG_18_FD_104812 | JGI IMG/M metagenome (GOLD analysis project Ga0137379, IMG submission 104812) | Vadose zone soil microbial communities from Sagehorn Ranch, Mendocino, California, USA - Sage2_L_80_16 metaG | ecosystem: Environmental > Terrestrial > Soil > Vadose zone | place: USA...
CGGTTGAGGCTCGTGTTCGTGGCGAGCACGCACCGGTCCGCGCCGTACAGAGCCTTCGCGCGCTCGCAGTCGTCCACGCCGGCCCGGTCGACTGGCCCCCGCCCGGACCACTTCGCCTGGATTACCCACTGCTCTTTGCCGCGGACGGCGAGAATGTCCGCGCCACCGTCATCTCGGCCGTCGACCACACGTACGTCGGAGAAGCCGAGGTGCCACAGCGTGCGTTCAAGGGCGTGGGTGAGCCCGCGTGGGCCGCCTTCGAGCAGGGGACGGGCCTTCAGGAATCCGCTCATGTTCCCGCTACCAGTTCATCCGCGACGAGCAGGACGCTGAGGCGTGCCCGCTGGAGCCGCCGCGTTCCTGGGTCGGTCTGGTAAGCCAGCTCGGCGACGTCCGAGAGCAGCGACGTGATACGCGATAGGGCCAGCCGCCGCGCTGGCGCCGATCCCAGCGTGCTGTACGGCTGGCCGAAGACCGCTCCGTCAAGGAACGCTTCCGGCCATTCCTCCAATACCCGGACGAGGTATAGCGCGGGTGCGTAGAGCATGAAGCGGCTGTCCTCACCTAGCGGCTCGGTGCCCCGCGCGCCGTCAGCGATCATGTTGTTCTCCGTCTGGACCGCCTCATCGGGCCCGAGCCACTGGAACGCCCGGGCCGGATCGTCGGCCACCTGGTCCGCCATTTTCTGGCGCACCTCGCTGAGCAACTCCCGGGCTTGGGCGCTTACCGTGTCGAGGTCGAGCGCGCTGTCCGGCATGCAGGTCGTTTTGACCAGCGCCGCGATCTGGGTCTGGCTGAGCTGGCTGTCGGCCCGTGCCTTGAGAAGGGCGCCCAGCTCGACGAGCAACGCGTCGGCGGGATCCCAGCCGAACCGGGTGAACAACTCGTGCGAGGCGTCGACGAAGGAGAGTGCGGTTCCGCCGGTGGCCGGGGCGACGTACGCGGGTGTTGGTTTCCCGGCGGCGTCGAGCAGCGGGCCACTGGGCAGCAGTCTTGTGGTCAGCTTGAAGAAACCGACATCGGGATGGCCGAAGTCTCCGCATAGGTCCGGGAGCATCTCGCCTTCGGCTTCGTATCGGGCCAGGCGCTGCTGCTCGGTCTCCTTCGGAGATGCGACCGCCGGCGCGGCCGAGCCTACTGACGTACCCTGCTCGCCGGTCTGCGTTATCCCCAGCGCGGCGAGCACGGTCTGCTCGTCTGGGTGCCCGGCCGGCAGTTTCGCCGCTCTGGCGGCCACGGCCGCGTCCTTGAGCCGCTCGTGCGTGAGGACGGCACGCCACCACATGTCGTCGGTTTGGTAGTCGGGGTCGCCGTCGTAGAACTTCCGCGCCCATTCACGGGTCTTCTCGTGGATCGGCCCCCTGCCGTCGCCGGGCACGAGGTACCGCAAGCCCGCGTCGTTGCGCCGGTATCCCTTGAAGAGGCGCCCGAGCGGGCTGTCGTTCGCCGGGTAGCCCAGGGACTTCGCTTTTTGCGGAAGAAGGGGCCCTGAGCCGCGAAGGTAGTCCACAGCGGCGAGCCAGCCGCGATCGGAGAATTCGAAAGCGTTCTTCTGATAGTTCACCGGAACGTGGTCAAGGTGGATCTCCCCGATTAGCCGGCCGCCCTGACCGAGTTCCACCGGGTACTCCACCAGCACGGCGGCGGTCGGATCGTTCGGGTTCGACCAGTCGAACAGCCCCTTATCATTCAGCAAGATCTTCCTGCCGTTGCGGAGGAAGTCGACGCCGAATTCGGTCTTGTCGAGATACCGCTGTACGCCGAGCCAACCGTGAATGCGGCGCTCGCGAAGCCGCAGCGATGTAGCTCCGCATTGACCGCACTGCCCGAGCCCCGGGCGCTGCCAGTTACCGCAGACCAGGCACGCCTCGGCCGGTTCGTAGGTCTGGTCTATCGGTATGTACGCGGGAATGCGTTCGGCGTTCACACCGCTGCCGTAGGTGATGTACCGTTTGTCGCCCCAACGGCACCGCCTTCGGGGCTTGACCCGCACACCTGCCACCCACAGTTCGTAGGGCCGGTTGTCGAGCAACCACCCGTACACGTGGCCAAGCTGCCGCCGGAGCGCCGCCGCGTTACGGGTGAGCCACGACGCCCTGTCAGGGTCTAGCTTGCTGATCTCGATCCGGGTGCCGTGCTCGGCCGGGTCCTCCTTCGGCGCGGTGATGTCTGGCGCCTCGAAGTCGTCCTGGATGTTTCCGAGGTCGATCTCGACGCCGATCCACTCCGTGTCGCCAGTTCTGGTCGTGAGGACACGTGTCTTCTGGCCGAGGCGGGCGGTACTGACGTTGAAGCCCATGCCGAACAAGCCGAGCTTGTCGAACTGGTCGTTGCCGGACCAGCCGGCGCGCACTGCCTGTTCGAGGTGGCTGCGGGTCATCCCGCGCCCGGTGTCCCGGACGGCGACCTCGGCGTCGCGGATGGCTGTACCCGCCCCGGGCAGGGAGACGCTGACCTTGAACCCTCCAGCCCACGGCAGTCCTTCCGCCAGTACGTCGGAGAAATCATCGAAGGCGTTGTCGACCAGCTCCGCGACGCACTGCCACTCGGCGAACTGAATCTCACCCAGCATCCGCAGGATGCGGGCGGAGGGCGTGATCTTCACGGCATTCTCCGGTGTTGTTGGATCAGTCTTTTCGTTGGCCAGGGCCGGTAACCGACGCCGCCCAAGATCTCCAGCAGCCGAGCTGATGGCGTGGCAACCGGCTCTCGGGCACCGCGGCGATCCTGTTCGACTATCAACGTGTCCCTCTTGTGGCGTCCTCGCGTGCCGACCCGGCTGGTGCCGTGATTGTCGTACACGGCCTCTCCTAGTGAACAAGAGACGCCGGACATTTTGGCGCACGCCCCGTGCTGGACGCCTCATTGTGGGCTCGGGCTGTCCCGGCGAGGCTGTCTGTCTAGAAGGGCCGCCCAGGATACGCTACGTTGCTCGCCGTGACCATCGAGGTGTCTCCTGAGGCTAGCGCGGAGTTCAAGCTCAGCATCACGCGTGCGCTGGCTGACCAGCTCGCGGACGCGCTGAGCCGGCTTCACCCCGCGCCGCTGACCTCCGAACAGCTCAGCGCCCTTCAACCGCGGCCCGGCGTGTACGAACTGTTCGTGCGTGGGCGGCGGGTGTATGTGGGCAAGGCGAGCAGAAGCATCCCCGCACGGCTCGGCAACCACCTCCGCAAGCTGTCCGGGCGATCGAACATCACACTCGGCGAGGTCAGCTTCCAGTGCCTCTACGTGGACGAAGACCTCGAAGCGGCTGCGCCGGAGAAGATGCTGATCAAGAAGTACAGAGATCATGGCGGCGCCCCGTGGAACACCAACGGGTTCGGCAGCAAGGACCCCGGGCGCAACCGCGACCACTCGCTGGTCAAGGCGAACCACTTCGACGCCGAGTACCCGATCAACCTCGACCTGCGGATCGAGTCCTTGGCGCCAGGTCTGTATCCCGTCAAGACATACTTGCGCGCCGTGAAGTCAAGCCTCCCCTTCAACCTCCGCTTCGACACGAGGTCGGCGCACTCGAAGGAGGACTACCCCGACTCGACGGCAGAGGTCCCGCCCGCCGAGCTGACGGTGCGGGATCTAATTCGCCTGGCCGTCGATGCCTTGCCCGAAGGCTGGCAGGCCACCGCGCTCCCCGGGTATGTGATCTTGTACCGCGAGGACACGATATACGCGAGCGCTCGTGTGCTTTGGCGTAAGCGAAACGGCGTGGTCAGCGAGATCACCGGCGCCGCCCGGCTGGACAAGCCGGGAGCGATCGAGGATGAGGAGCCAGGCGACGACGAGTAGCCATCTCCAAGCACCGGGGTGCGCGGGAGCTGAACTCGGCCAAGCCGTTAACGGCAGCTGCGCGTGTCGTTCGGATGTTCGATCGAGACCGCGGTATAGTCCCCGCGTGATGAGCGACGCCGTCTCGCCGTCCCCGCCGGCCGCTAGCTCGCGCGAGGCGGGGACGAGCATCGAGTTGTTCACCGGCGGTGGTGGCCTGGCGATGGCGATGCACGAGGCCAGCTTCCGCCACCTGCTCGCCGTGGAACTGGACAAGCGGGCGTGCGCCACACTGCGCGCCAACATCGCGGAACCCTACGATCCGAGCGCCGAGCAGGCCGCCGAGCTGGACTCGCCATGGCCGCTGATAGAGGGAGACATCCGCGCGGTCAGCTTCACCCGCTGGCTTGGGCAGGTCGATGTGATCGCCGGAGGCGTGCCGTGCCAGCCCTGGTCGCTGGGCGGAGTCCACAAAGGTATCGGCGACCCCCGTAACTTGTGGCCGGAATTGTTCCGCGCGGTCCGGGAGACCCGCCCCCGCGCGGTCATCGCCGAGAATGTGAAGGGGCTCTTGCGGCCGTCGTTCGCGCCGTATTACGAATACATTCTCAATGAGCTGCGCGCGCCATTCGAGGAGCGCGTTGACGGCGAGGATTGGCGCGACCACGACAAACGGCTGCGTAAGGCTCTGGCCAAAAACACGGTCGACCCTGCCGAACGTTACGATGTGAAGCACCTAGTGGTCAATGCGGCGGACTACGGCGTTCCCCAAGTGCGCTGGCGCGTGTTCGTGGTCGGCTTCCGCCGTGACCTCGGCCTCGAAGGGTGGGAGTTTCCCAAGCCAACCCACAGCGAAGCGGCTTTGTTGCGTGCTCAGGTGGACGGGAGCTACTGGGAGCGGCACAAGGTAGCGAAGCGCTGGCGGTACACACCCAAGGTCCCGTTGGATGGCCGGGACGACGAGGAAGGAATGACGCCGTGGGGGACGCTGCGTGACGCGCTGACGCGGCGGCCCTCCCTCGGCGAACCCGTGGGCAACAAGGTGGAACACCCTAAGCACCTGCACCACTACGGCTGGCCCGGCGCTCGTGAATATCCCGGGCACACAGCCAACGAGCTGGACAGGCCGGCGAAAACCGTCAAGGCCGGCGTGCACGGAGTACCCGGCGGTGAGACCGTCTTGCGGCGGGTGGACGGCTCGATCCGGTATATGACAGTGCGGGAAGTCGCACGGGTAATGACCTTCCCGGATCACTGGCGGCTCGCCGGGCCTCGCGGCGAGCAGATGCGCCAGCTCGGTAACGCCGTTCCTGTCGCTCTCGGCCAAGTCATCGCGAACTCGGTCGCGGAGACACTACGGCTACACCGGACGCCTCAGCCCGCGCCGTGAGCCCGCACCCTTTGTGGAAGGAGAGCCGCCCGGCCGACATGGCGTGGAAGGCCCCGGCGGGATTGTCCCGGTCCGAACGAGCGGCCGAGCAGGACGCGGCGGCCGGGGGACGGACGGCCAGGGAGGTAAGGCTCGGCGAAGGACGTCACGCGCACGCGTCGATCGCTCTTCGCGTCCTCCGCCATGGCCGGCGCATCTACGCCTACCTCCGCTGGTCTGCGGGAGGCAAGACATACGAGCGGTATGTCGGCGAGGTTGACCGTGATAGCCGCGCCGCGAACCTTGCGGAAGCCTGGCGCGTCGCCCACCAAGGCGGTCTACTCGACATCGAGCATCCCAACCCGAGCGATGGGTGAGGAGCGATGGCCGAATCCTGGGCATCCAGCCGAGCATCACGCGCCGTCATGCGGGCGAACCCCGGTCGTGACACCCGCCCCGAGCTGGCGCTCCGATCCGCTGTGCACGCGCTCGGCCTGCGTTACCGGGTCAACGTCCGCCCGGTTGATGACGTACCCCGCACCGCGGACCTCGTCTTCACCAAAGCGAAGGTCGCGGTGTTCCTCGACGGCTGCTTCTGGCATGGATGCGCCAAGCATTACCGGCCAGCCAAAGGCACGACGGCCGCATTCTGGAACGACAAGATCGCAGGCAACCGCCGCCGCGACGCCGACACCGACGAACGGCTTCGCGGAGCGGGCTGGGACGTCGTACGAGTGTGGGAGCACGAGGACCCGGCGGAGGCGGCATCGCGCATCGCGGGGCGAGTTAAGAGCAGGAGATCGCCCACACGCAGATCCGCACCTTAGCGGTCTGGCACGGAAGTCCTTTGACGTGTGACAGCGCCTCAACCGGGCCGACGTGCTGGTGCCTCGTCACCGCCGAGGGACGTGCAGCGGGCCAGGACCGCGACGATCTCACCCATGCTCAGCAGCGCGGCGAAGTCGTACGACCTCGGGGCGCGACCAGTTAGGCTTGCAGGGACGGCCGCCCTGTCGCAGGTCATCAGCTTCTGGTCGGCTACCCGCGGCCCGTCTGACTGATTGGCGCGTATGAGCGCGGAGGCCACCGTTGGGCGCGGCAAGCTGGCAGAAGGAAGTGCCTGTCACACGTTCCGTCCACTTGCCTCCCGGGCCGCGTCTTATGGACGCGATCGGACACCACCACGCGTTCGAGACGGCCGTCGCTGATCTCATTGACAACTCCATAGACGCGGAGGCACGCGCGGTGCTCGTGCGGTTCGTCCGCGAAGCGGGACCGGTCACGAGCTTGGTCCTCGCCGATGACGGTCGTGGGATCCAGGAATCGGCAATCGACGCTGCGATGACGATGGGCGGCGACCGCGATTACGACACATCGAGCCTGGGCCACTACGGAATGGGCCTCAAGGCGGCGTCGTTTAGCCAGGCTGACAGCCTCACGGTGCTTTCCCGCGACACGACTGGCACTGCCGTGGGACGGCGATGGCTGCTGGAGAGGGCGCGTACCAGCTTCGAATGTGACATCGTCGACCCCAGCTTCGCTCTGACGGTGCTGTCTCGCCCGTGGGGGCCGCTGCGGCTGACGACTGGGACGGTTGTCCGGTGGGACAACGTCCGGACATTCTTCCCTACCGTTCCAGACCACAATGTCACCGAAGCGTTCCTGCAGGACACCATCGAGCTGCTGATCCGCCATCTCGGGCTGGTTTTCCACCGCATCCTGGCGGCCGGCCGGATCCAGATCCTGATCGACGTGGAGGACGTGACCACCGGCGCGACCGGCGCTAGCTTCAATGTCGTTCCTGTCGACCCCTTTGGCTATACGCGTACCGGCCATGCTGGCTATCCGAAGAAACTCACCGCGACGTACCATGGGCAGCCTTTGGCCTTGGAGTGCCATGTCTGGCCGGGGCGCTCACAAGTCAAGGAGTTCAGGCTCGGTGGCGGCAGGTCGGCCGAGCCGTACCAGGGGTTCTACTTCTACCGCAATGACCGTCTTGTGCGGCCGGGAGGCTGGAACGGAGTTCATCATGGAGATCGTGAGCATCAGCTCGCCCGGGTCGCCATGGACATCAGCGATGCTTGGGCGTGCCATCTGCGGATGAATCCGGAGAAGTCCGCCCTGGCCGCGGATCCTCAGTTCACCGAGACGGTCGGGCAGGCGCGGAGCGAGGATGGCACAACCTTCCAGGACTTCCTCACAGACGCGCGGGAAGCGTATAAGCAGTCCAGGAAACGCAGCAAGGAGCGGCCCAGGACAGTCGCCCCCGGCAAGGGCTTCCATCCCAGCCTGCGGCGAGCGCTAGACGAGGAACTCGAATACTTGGCCGGGGTCGATCCCTTCGACATCCGCTGGAAGGACCTCGATGGAGACAGCTTCCTGGAGGTCGACCGCGAACACCGGACTCTATGGCTGAACAAGCGATACCGCGTAGCCGTAACCGGTTACGACCGCGGGGCCCTCAACGACGCCCCCGTGCTCAAGGTGCTGCTATACCTGCTCACCCAGGAGGTCTTCAAGGGAGCATGGCTCGGGCCGCGCGACAAGGACAACATCGAGCTGTGGCAGCGGGTACTGACCGCCGCCGCCCAGGCGGAGCTGCCATGATCTCCAGCTCGCGGCATCTGACGCCAGCGGCCTTGGAGGAGTATCTGACCGCTAGGCCGACCTCGACCGTCCGGATTCCCGGTGACCCGGAGGCTTGGCTAGTCTTCGGCCCAGGCCGCTCCGGCGGCGTGGCGCTCCGGATCGCCTGGGACGGAACCGAAGTACCAGACTTGAGCGCATACGAGCACCTGTCGGCGGCTGTAGTCCGGACAGGGCCGCAGGCATGGGCGGAGCTTGGAATCGACGATGCCGACGCCGCCCAGCGGGCGTTTCCCGTTATTGAGATGATCATCGACCGCGTCCAGCTGGAGAACGCGAGCTTCGACGAAGCCGTGGTCAAGACGCTGGAAGACTTCCGCGAACTGCTGGTGGGAGCTCCCCGGCTCGCCGCCGACCGCGAGGTGGGCATCGCTGGCGAGCTGCTGGTCCTCGACCACCTCATGACCACGCTCGGCACTCGCGAAGCGATCGAGGCCTGGCGTGGTCCAAGCCGCGAAGAGCACGACTTCGATCTCGGAGTCGGCGACGTAGAGGTCAAGACCACCCTGGCTGAAACGCGCACCCACTGGATCGGCTCGCTCACCCAGCTCGAACCCTCGCCGGGACGCCGGCTCTGGTTGTTGTCGATACAGCTGACGACTGGCCACACCGACGCGCCAACACTCCCGGAAGTGATCGCGGCACTGCGTGCCCGGCTTAGCGAATCGGAGATGATGGCGTTCGAGGCCAGGCTCCACCAAGCGGGGTGGCGCGACTCCTACAACGCGACCGCGGGACGACGGTTCCGGCTACGCTCGGCGCCGCTGCTGCTGGCGGTCGACGCGGAGTTCCCGGCACTGACACGCGCCCGCGTCGCGGCCGGCGGGATGCCCCTGGAACGGCTTCGCGAACTCGCCTACTTGATTGACGTCACCGGAATGGTGAGTGCCGAGGCCTCGCCACCCCCGGCTCTCGCCGGACTGCTGGCCCGGGGGGAGGCCCGATGAGTGAGGTTCTTGTCAACGCTTATCTCGACGCGCTGAAAAGCATGCGGGAGCGTGATCCGCGCCCGCTTGCCCGGCGCGCTCGTTTCATCGCCGAAGAGCTTGATTCTGATGCCGATGTCGGAATGGATCGGCTACTGGAGCACCTACGGCTCGCCGACGCCAACGACCTGCTCACGCGCCAGCTCGGTCTGGCCCTGTTCGAATGGGACAGCCGCCCCGCCGCGGAGGAATGGACCGCTGGCACGGAGCCACGCACGGGCGAGCGGCGGGCTCGTGTCCACGAATTGCTTGGCCTCGGGACCGAGGCCGCGAAAATCCTCGACGAGCTCATGCCACACGCACGTGACACGAGCACCATCATCAGCGATGAGTTCGCCGCCTGGTATCCCCCGGCCGATTTGACGTCCCGGTCTTTCTACTGGGACCGGTACAGGAGCCATCTTCTGGAGGGCAAGCATTGGGATCCAGAAGCGATCGGAAGCCTGGACGACGACACGACGCGCGTGCTTGAGCGCGTCAGCGATCCCGTCCGGATCGAGGCCTTCTCCGCCCGTGGGCTCGTGGTCGGCTACGTCCAAAGCGGCAAGACCGCCAACTTCACTGGCGTGATCGCGAAGGCCATCGACGCCGGTTGCCGGCTGATCGTCGTGCTCGCGGGCACCTTGGACATCCTGCGAGAACAGACCCAGCGCCGCCTGGACATGGAACTCGTCGGCATGGAGAACATCCTGCGCGGCCGCCCCGAGGACGATCCCGGGCTGGCGGGCAGCCACGACTACGCCGATGATCCGGACTGGGTCGGCGGCAAGTTCATCAGCTACGGGTTCCTGCCGTCGACACGCGACCTCCCCGACGTTGTCCGTCTTACCGGACGTGGCTCGGACTACCGCCAGCTGCACAAGGGAATCATTGCCCTGGAAATGGAGAAACGGGACAAGCGCAAACCGCTATTCGACCCGGTGAACCTCTTCGCCTGCGGTGCCCGGCTGGCGGTGATCAAGAAGAACGCCACCGTTCTCAAGCGGCTGGTGACCGATCTCAAGATAGTGCGGAAGCAGCTTGGCGAGATTCCCACCTTGATAATCGACGACGAGTCCGACCAGGCCTCGGTGAATACCACCGACCCGCGCAAATGGGCCGATGGCCAGATCAAGCGAACGAGCATCAACGCCTTGCTGTCCGAATTGCTGACCCTGCTCCCCAGAGCCCAGTACATCGGCTATACCGCGACCCCCTATGCCAACGTTTTCGTTGACCCCGAGGATTCCGCGAACATCTTCCCTAAAGACTTCCTCCTCGCCCTCCGGCGGCCCAAGCAATACATGGGTGTCAGCGACTTCCACGACCTCGACACCGTCTTGCCCGCCGAAGACCGTAATCCCGCCACCTCCAACGAGGAGGCGTTCGTACGGAACCTCTACGGCGAAACCGCGGATGAGCGGCGGCTGGAACTGGCGAGCGCCATCGACGCGTTCGTCCTCTCAGGTGCGCTCAAGCTATTCCGGGAGACGGCCGGCGCTCAGCCGGGCTTGTTCCTGCACCACACGATGCTCGTCAACGAGTCCCACAAGAGGGCCGACCACGCCGAGACCGCCGACGAGATACGCGAGGTATGGCGAAGCGCCGGTTACACCTCAGGTACGGGCTACGCCCGGCTGAAGGACCTGTACGAGAGTGACTTCCTTCCGGTCTGCAGGGCGCGAAGCGAAGGCCAGCCGTTCCCCGAGCACTTCCAGGAACTCAAGGACCATCTCGGCGCGGCTGTTCGCAAGATATCCGAGTCGGGCGCCCCAGTGATCATCGTCAACAGCGACAAGGACCTCGCCCAGGAGGCTATCGACTTCGACAAGCGACCTGTCTGGCGCATCCTCGTCGGCGGCACCAAGCTCAGCCGGGGATTCACCGTCGAAGGGCTGACAATCTCCTACTATCGGCGGCGCACCAGACAGGCCGCCACCTTGATGCAGATGGGTCGCTGGTTCGGATTCCGCGGTGGTTACAAGGATCTCGTCCGCCTCTACATCGGCCGCAACGAACCCGACCGGAACATGAGCCTCGATCTATACGAGGCTTTCGAGGCGATGGTCCTCGACGAAGAGGATTTCCGCGCGGAACTGGGACGTTACTCCGAACTCGTCGATGGCAAACCGCAGGTCACGCCACGCGACATCCCTCCGCTGGTCTCCCAGCGCCTGCCCTGGCTCCGCCCCGAGGCGCCGAACAAGATGTACAACGCGGTGCTCGTGGTACGCCGCTCGCCCGGGACTCGCGTTGAACCACGCGCCTACCCCGACAACCCGGCTGAGATCGCGCACAACTATGACCTACTCGCCCCGGTGGCAGCCAGAGCGAACGAGCTCGTGACCCTGAGAGGGGGACCGCGCGTGACATTCGACGCCTACGTCGGACTAACACCGCACCAGGACCTCATCCAGGCGCTCACCGGCCTCCGCTGGATCACTAACGACTATTTCCAGCCCGACCTCAAATTCCTCACAGAACTCGGCCCCGAACGAATTCGAGACTGGCTCGTGATCGTCCCACTGCACAGCGATCACCGTGAAAGCGCGCGACCGCTCGCCGGCATCGGACGCCGCAGCGTGTTCGTGCGCAGCCGCCAAGGCCGAAACTTCGGCGCCATCAGCGAGCCGCGCCACAGAGAACCCGCCAAATTCGTTGCGGGATCAGCCGACTCAACTCACATTGATGATCCCGCAATCCGGGCCTACGCGCATCCTGGCCGCGGGGCACTCCTGCTCTATCCAGTGGTCGGCGAGCAGCATCCACCAGCGATAGGAGACTCTCTCGACCCAGCCCATGTGACTCTGGCCTTCGAACTCTATTCCCCAGCCGACGCCTGCCCTGCCGGGTCACAGCTTGTCCAGTTCACCGTACGAAACCCCGCTCGCGCTGGCGACGCGATCGTGCCGACACAGGCCGTACCCGATCAAGGACTGTAGGTGTCACATATATCAAACAAAGACATATTGCAGGTGCGCGCCGGTCGTAGGGCTGGCCGGCGACCCTGGGACGGCGATCACAGTCCCGCCCGCGCCGTGACGGGCCATCGCCCCGGACGTTCGCTCATCGGCCGGCCGAGTGCGCCAGACCAGAACGACTTCATCTGCGCGCTGCGGCTCAAGATCGCCGACCAGGTCCACGCCGTCCAGATCGGCGGTTCGCGCAGGTCAAG
>Ga0137379_10005549_pt1 | contig 11899 bp, 10 predicted proteins | sample SagtaG_18_FD_104812 | JGI IMG/M metagenome (GOLD analysis project Ga0137379, IMG submission 104812) | Vadose zone soil microbial communities from Sagehorn Ranch, Mendocino, California, USA - Sage2_L_80_16 metaG | ecosystem: Environmental > Terrestrial > Soil > Vadose zone | place: USA...
GGATCACAAAAGGGCGCATCCGGCGCGCCGAACTGGGTCACAGGCGCATCGTTCATATAGTCGTAATCCTCTTTCTTTTTAGCGCACCCCTGTTCTAGCCAGGCGGACGTTCATGGCTTCCTCATAGCGCGCCTGGTCAGGCGATGCTGGCCGCAGCGAGCGGTTTCCGCGCACGACAAAATGTGATTCGATATCGTCGGTCTGGAATATCTCCCTGGCAAAGGCAATAGCCTCTTCCTGGCTAAATTCTTTACAAGAACAGATGTCGATATCGACTTCGCCATACTCAGGCCACGCGTGCAGGCTGATATGGCTCTGAGCAATCACTACAAAGCCGGAAAGACCGGCATCCAGCGGATTGGACGTTTCAATCTGGTACAGGTGGACTGGACTGACCTTTTCCATATCCACACGGGCGGGATATTCGTCCAGTGCACGCCTCACCAGGCTCTCATTCTCCAACAGTTGTCGATCGCAACCGTAGAGTTCTAACATTAAATGTACAAGCATCTTACCTACCTCCTCGTTGTTGCAGGTCTGCAAGCCACTGCCCGCAGCATCGCAGGATGTCTCCAGGCGTGCAAAAGACACACCAGTAATACATTATACATTAGATTGTCAAGCTAATGGGTAGAGGAAGTGAAGCTGCGCGTATCTAATAGCCAGCAAGCTTCAATCTAATGGCAAGCGTAAGTACACCTAATAGCCAGCATACTTGTGCATTAGATTCAATGCTGCTTCTGTTTAAAGTCTGTTCGCTTTGCCCGCAGAGTAGGCCTCTTTCAACTCTTGCAGCAGCGCTGTACGCCTGGCATAAAGTTCCTTGCGAGGTCGCGGGCCAGCTTTACTCACGGCATAAGCGGTGAGTAGCGGTAGCGCGATGGTCGAATCCCCGTAAATGACGACGGTGCTGTTGAGTTGATCTGGCTTGATCTTACCCCAGGAGACCGCCTCCGAGGGTGTTGCCCCGGACAACCCGCCCCAGTGCGGCGCATCGGCGGTAACCTGAATGAAATAATCATGTCCACCCTTCTGGATGCCCAGCACTTCCCACAATTGTGGCTGTGTCTGCAAGTAGAAGTTTTTGGGGCTGCCGCCGCCCAGGATAATCACACCATTGAGCGTAGCATGATGCACGATCGCGGTTGTCTCGTTGACGTCCGCCAGTGGATCGAGCGTCAAGGTGCTGCCGTCTAGCGCGTGGCGGGCCACATTCATACCGATCGAAGAGTCACCCGGTGACGATGTGTAAATCGGTACGTTCATGCAGCGGCTTGCGCCAGCACGGAATATTCTGGATTAACGCCCACTTTCAGCAATTGCATTCCGAGGTGGTGATGCAGTTCCGACGTTGAAATGGGCCGCTGCGGCAGACTCTTCAAGCATTCCCGCACGAAAGCGTCAGTATCAAGCAGCACCTTGTCCGCAAAAAGAATGTCATAAATACGAATGACGCCCTCTTCTTGAAGTTTGGTATCGTCCAGGCGGAAATCGCCGCGATGCAGTGCCATCGCCAGCGCGTAGTGCATATCGTGATAGAGGTTCGCGCCCGTGCTGATGATAAAATCGACGAAACCATACTCCATCAACGTAATCAGGCAACCCCCCAGACCTGCCGGTGTGAGCGCGCCCGCCAGCGTCATACCAATGGTCACGTCGTTCTCTGGTGCGAGCATTTCTTCGACGTAGAGACGCGCCGCCTCGTTCAAGCGGGCCGCGTTATAGGCCTGGAATTGCGTATCTATGAGTTCAGCTACCGTCATATTGGGTGTGACCCGGTGGGGTAATATCTGCGCCCCGCTCAGGTACTCGCTCTGCGAGACATGATGTTCATGAGGTGAGTTGTGGGCCATGTATGTTCATCCTTTCACTACAACAACTCAGGTCAAATTTGTCTAAAGTAATTGTATCACTACGCAGTCTCCATCCCTGAAACTCAAGAAGTGCGCGCTACAATATCAAAAATGCTCATCCATAAAGTGCCAAAGAAAATCTGGGCTTGTCATCGTTTTAATATCGAGCGGCTAATGGATTATCAAGGTTCATGCGAAAGGATATCAAGTAGGATTTGTCACGTGTACTACCCAATCAGCCTGGCTCTGCAACTTTTGCTGAACAGTAGCGTAGCTTGTAAAGTGATTGCCTCAGCCAGCACTGGTCATGATTTGAGGTCATCAAAACCATACTATAGATTGAGAGGTTTGTCTTCAATGGTGTTAGATCGACAAGATGATCCGTTGGTACAGGCGGAAACTGTCACGAAAGTGATTGTGAATAAATCTAACGAAACCACCATTCTCGATTCCGTTTCCTTTACCGTCCCTAATGGCAGCCTGTTTGCCATCAATGGGCCATCGGGCAGCGGCAAATCGACCCTGCTCAATATGCTCACGGGTATTGATCGCCCCACGAGCGGGCGCATCGTCTTTGGCGGGGAAGAGATTCGCAAGATGAGCGAAAATAAACTGGCGCAATGGCGCGGCAAACACGTGGGCATCGTCTTCCAGTTTTTCCAACTCCTTCCTACCTTAACCGCTCAGGAGAACGTACTGTTGGCCCTGGAACTGGGCGGTCTGCTTCCACGGCGTCAATGGAGCGCACGCGCGAAGGAATGCCTTGAAATGGTTGACCTGGCGAGCTATGCCAAACGCCTGCCGAGCGAACTCTCGGGTGGACAGCAGCAGCGTGTCGCCATCGCACGCGCTCTCGCCAATGACCCACCCGTGCTAGTAGCAGACGAGCCTACAGGCAACCTTGACTCAAAAACGGCATTGCAGGTATTCGGCCTTCTGGAAGAGTTGACGCGGCGCGGCAAGACTGTTATCTACGTGACGCACGACCGCGACCTGGCAGCCCGCGCTACCGAGCGTGTCGATCTGCTGGATGGGCGGGTGGTGAGTCGCAGTGGCGCGTTACGTATGGGTTAAAAATGGCGAGGAGGTAAACTTATGCGAGCGTCAACTGTCAAAGTATTCAAGGATATCTTCCATCGCCAACTGCGTACCACGCTGACCATAGTGGGGATCGCGATTGGTATTCTGGGTCTATCGGCCATCAATATTGCCTCGAACCAGATTCGCAGCAGCTTCGCTTATACTTCGGATCTATCCGCGCAGCCCGACATTCAGTTTTTCACAGCCCCAACGAGTGCATCGCTAGTGAGCGTGCTGCAACACCAGCCAAATGTACAGGTGGTGCAGGCCGAGGGGTACGTTCCGACGCGCTGGACGATTCCTTCCGGCCATATCTCGTTGAATATTACCGGCATTGAAGACTTCCAGCACGTCCAGATCAATAAGTTCGAGTTGGTCGAGGGCAATCTGCCGGGTGCGAATCAAATTCTGCTGGAATCGAGTGATAAAGCCCTTGCTAACGTGCATGTGGGTGATCAAATCGAAGTCAGTGTGCGCGGGACCACACAGAAATTGACCGTTTCTGGCTTTGCGCGTACTCGGGGCCGTCCATCATCTGGCTTGCTCGAGCGGGGGTTGGGATATATGGATGAAGGCGACCTGGAGAAGTTGTTCCAGACGCCTGGGGTGAACAATTTTCTCTTTCAACTGCATAATTATAACCAGCGGAATGCGACGGCCAGGCAGTTGGCGCAGGTGTTTGAACAGCAGCATGTGCTGGTGTTAGATATCTCAGTCGGGCACGACGACGAAACCTCTGCACTCGCAGATGGACTGTTCGGAACGATGCGCGTCCTCTCGATCATTGCGATCTTACTGAGCATCTTCTTGTTGCTCGGCACGGTGACGGCCCTGGTAACGGAGCAACTGCAAATTATTGGTACTATGAAAACCCTTGGGGCTGTTCGAGGCAAGGTGATGCGACATTATCTGTCGATTGTGCTGGTCTATGGTATTGCCGGTACCCTGATTGGGCTGACCCTGGGCGTGCTGGGTGGGTACCTGCTCGTCAGCTACTTTGGGAATCTGCTCAACCTGGATATCGGCGCACTCGACGTACCGCCGTTATTGATAGTGGAAAGCGTTGCGATAGGTATCGGTGTACCATTACTGGCGGCAGCCCTGCCGGTCTACTTTGGCACGCGCATTACCGTACGCGAGGCCTTGAGCGGGTATGGATTGGATGGAGGCGGGCAGCGCGGCGGCAAATGGGGAAGAGTCTTTGGTTTCCTAGCAATCCCACAAACTATCCAACTGGGAGTACGCAGCCTGTTCCGCAAACGCACACGCGCCTTACTTACGCTCATAACGCTGACCATAGCAGGCTCGGCATTTCTGGCTGTGCAGACAACCACCTATTCCTTCGGCACATTTCTTGACCAGGTATTTACCGCCTACCACTTCGATGTACTGGTATCCGTTCCAAATCCAGAACCATATGCCAGGCTGCAACAGGCGCTGGCCAATGTGCAGGGTATTGGAAAGGTGGAACCGCTCATCTGGAGCGACGTCGATACCCAGTGGGGAACCGGTCTGCTGACAGGCGTACAGCCAGGCACGCAGCTTTACCAGAAGCAGCTGGTTGCCGGTCGCTGGTTTGCTGCTGGCGATCAAAGCGCTGTGATCATCAGCCAGGATGCTGCCGATAAATCCGGCCTGGGAGTAGGAGATAGCATCTCCTTTCATGGCGCCGTCTCAAGTGCAAGCTGGCATATCATCGGCATCGTCAAAGACTATAACGGTATTGGCCCTGGCTCGCTGGGAGTCTTGCTGGCGCCTATTGCAGAGGTCAATGCTTTCAGACGACTCCCACAAGATTTTGTACAGACGGTTATGGTCCAATCCCGCGATAACAGTTCGGTAGGGGTGAACGCACTTGCCACACGCATCGATACAATACTGAGCAGCACTGGCATTCAGGCGAACATCATCACTGCCCAGCAGCAGATCCAGCGCGACCAGAACGAATTTCAAATCCTCTATGCGCTGCTTTATACCGTCGTAGTGATTGTGGCACTGGTAGGAGCTATCGGCCTGTTCAATACCCTCGCTATGAGCGTCTTGGAACGGCGGCGTGAAATTGGTATCCTGCGTTCGATGGGTGCGACCGGTAGGAAAGTGGCGCAGGTCTTCTGGACAGAAGGTCTGACACAAGGTATCTTCTCCTGGCTCATCACGCTTGCTCTAGGGATTCCAGCTGCCTATGGATTCGTGCTGCTCCTGGGGAATATCCCGGTGCCAGTTCCTTTTGCTTTTGATATGACAAATCTGATCTGGATGCTCGGATTTATTATAGTCGTTGTCACGATTGCCAGCATTGGACCAGCCTGGGGAGCGGCGCGAGTAAAGGTGGTGCAGACTCTGCGTTATGAATAAAATGCTTGTTGGAACGCGCGTTTGGCTTGACTTTCGTGAAACAAGATGGTATGCTATGAGTGTCCCAAGAAGGGACATTCCAGGGAAGCAAAGAGACCCTGGCATCTGGCGAGAGGACTCGCATTGGTAATCCGAAAGGAGACTTTATGCAACCAATGAAGAAACCAATACGCCTTTTAGGGATGGTATTTCAGATCGACCAGTAGGGCCCGTGCAGGCGGGCAATCCGAGCCTCTGAGCTACTAGCCAGTACCTGACTTAACCGCGTCTATGTCTTGTTTGCACAGAATAGCCGGTCTTTTCGATGGCTTACGTCGCGGGTTGGCAGTGGTAAACAGAGGAACAATTACTAAGGGCATATCTCTACAACTCGTGCCCCTCTATATGTAATAAATCTCGGTTGAACGTGACACGGGAGTTGTGCAGAAAAAAACACAGAGGGCCTGGATAAGCACTAATCCAGGCCCTCCTGCTTTTTGGAAAACAGGGTTCCTCGCTCCATTCCACTTTCCTCCTTTCTACCTCTTCTCCCTTTGAATGATTTATCCTTTCAGGTAGTCCGCAACTTCAAATCCGGTAGTCGATTATTCCTCATTCTATTGCATTACATGGTCAAACCCTGTATACTGGTGTGGACGAGTTCTAAGGCTATCTCTACTGCATTAGTATGTTATAAATGCTTCATCAAGAGCATAGAGAGGTTAGGTCACTATGACTTCGCAAAGCAAATCTGTCGGCTTTATCATCGCAGCAATCGGTGGTGGTGTGGGGCTTCTCGCCTTTTTTGCTATGCCCTTATTTGCCTATAGTATTATATCCCTCACAGGGCAGCAGGTAGCCAGTCTGGCACAGCAGGCTTCGCAGTTGGGCAGTAGTTCAAATAGTGCGCAGGCACTCCTGGTCCTCTGGCTGGCACCTATAGTGGCTGGCATTATCATTCTGGTTGCTGTATTGCAGTTTCGCAGCACGGTACAGTTCTCGGCAAAAAGAGCAGCCGCAGGCTGGCTGATTGCATTAGCCATTATCGGGATTGTCCTGTATGTAGGCATACTCATCTATCTAAATTCGCTCATTTCGTCCTCAACCTCCTCCTTCAGTTCTAACACACCATCAGTTTTTACCTTCATAGGCGTAGGATACTGGGTCTACCTCGTTTCAATGATCGCCGTTATTGTTGGCGCATCAATGGCGCTGTCGGGAAAGGCACAGGCGCAGGCAATCTCGGGACCTCCGCCTGGTTCACCGTCCTATCCTCCTTATGAGCCACCACTGCAGAACGCATCTCAATACCCTCCGCAGTATCCGCCTTATCAACAGCCCTGGTCGCAGCAGCCACAACAGCCGCAGTATCCACCAACGGAGCGCGCGCCAGGCTCCTCGCAATGGCCGCCGTCGCAGCCATATCAATAGGATACTGCATTTGCTCAGGATAAGTTAGAAATTTTGCTTGATAATCTCTAGACAACCATGTTAATATGGAGTCTATAATCATAGTGGGCGTCCCAGAGAGAGGCATACTAGTGTACAAAGCTCGTAATTGGCCCCTCTTGAGACGTTAAAGGGAAAGGTCAGGTTTGCTATGGAAAAGCTGAAAGAACAAAGGTATCGCGGCTATGTTATTGCAGGTATTGGTGGCATTGTTGCTTTTATCGCTTTCTTCTTGCCTTACGTTTCGGTATCGGCTGTCATTATCAGCATTTCGGCCAGTGGATCACAAATTGGAGGGTGGCTCTGGTTTGAGTTTCTGGCAGCGCTGGTAGCGATTGCAATACCCCTGGTACTCATTTACAGAAACAACGCCTTTGGTTTGACCAACATGCCAATTGAGAAACAAATTCGATATGGCATTTTCACACTGATCGGTGCAGGCGCGGTTGGCCTTCTGATCGAGCTTATTGCAGCGCTTCAAATTCATAGTGCCCTCAGTGGTACGACAGGAGTAGATCCGACCACCCTTGGTGTGAGTGTTAGCTTGAGTATTGGCTACTGGCTCTACCTGCTCTCCGCGATAGCTATAGTCGTTGGCGGTGTGATGGCGTACAGAACGATGCCTGCTTTGATAGCAGGGCAGTCCTGGCAATATCCATCATCAACACAGTATCCACCTTACGGACAGCAATATCCGGGGCCATCGACTCAGTATCCTCCCTACCAGTCTGGGGATCAGACACCATATCCATCATACCCTGCGCAGTATCCCCCGGTAGATCAGCAGCAGTACCAGCCAACGGAACTGAAACAACCCTATCCGCCGACGGGTCCACAGCAGTACCAGCCAACCGAGCAGCAACAGCCGCCCTACCAACAGCAACAATATCCGCAGCAGCAATATCCACAGCAACAGTACCCGCCACAGCAGTATCCGCCATCTCAATAGGAGTTGGTGTCTAAAAATACTTTTGAAAGAACTGCGTGAGGTTCTCTTACGCAGTTCTTCTTCGTTAATCCTCCAGCGACAGGATCGCCATAAACGCTTCCTGCGGAATCTCCACGTTGCCCACCATCTTCAGGCGTTTCTTGCCCTCTTTCTGCTTCTCCAGCAGTTTGCGTTTGCGGGTGATGTCACCACCATAACACTTGGCCAGCACATCCTTGCGCACTGCTTTGACCGTTTCGCGGGCGATAATGCGCGAGCCGATAGCCGCCTGTATGGGTACCTCGAAGAGCTGGCGCGGGATGAGGCGGCGCAGCTTCTCAACCAGAGAGCGTCCCTGCGTATAGGCTTTGTCGCGGTGTAAAATCAATGACAGCGCATCCACCGGCACAGCGTTGACGAGGACATCCAGCTTCACCAGGTCGGCTTCATGATAGCCGCCAAAAGTATAATCGAGCGAGGCATAGCCCTGGGTGCGCGACTTGAGCTGGTCATAAAAATCGGTAATCAGTTCGGCCAGAGGGATGCTGTAGGTGAGCAGGACCCGCTCTGCCTCGATGTACTTCATCTCTTTGAAGGTGCCGCGCCGGGTCGTCACCAGGTCCATAATGGTACCGATGTAGCGCGTCGGCGTGAAAATGGAGATATCCATCCAGGGCTCTTCAATTTTCTCGATCTCATCCTCACCAGGAATGTCCGATGGGTTATCCACTTCCAGCATCTCGCCATTCGTCTTGTACACGTGGTATTCCACGCTGGGTGCCGTCGCCAGGATGTCCAGGTTATACTCGCGTTCGATGCGCTCCTGGACGATCTCCATATGCAAGAGGCCCAGGAAACCGCAGCGAAACCCGAACCCCAGGGCGGTGGACGTTTCCGGCTCGTAGAAAAGCGATGCATCGTTGAGTTTCAGGCGATCAAGCGCTTCACGCAGCAGGGGATATTCGTTGCCTTCGACAGGATAGATACCCGCGAAGACCATCGGCTTGGCCGGCTTGTAGCCTGGAAGCGGCTGGACATGTCCAAGCGCGCTGGGAAGCGTCACGGTATCACCCACACGACAATCCTTCACATTCTTAAAGCCGGTTGCGATATAACCCACTTCGCCAGCCGAAAGTCTATCGACGGAGATCAGGCGCGGCTGGAAGTATCCGGCCTCCAGTATCTCGGTGGTGCTGCCGGTCGCCATCATAGCGATTTTTTCGCCCTCGTGTAACTCACCATCGACGATGCGCACGTAGGCAATCACGCCCTTGTACGAGTCGTAATGTGAGTCAAATACCAGTGCGCGCAGTGGCTGTCGCGGGTTGCCCTTCGGCTGGGGAATGTGTTTGATGATGGCTTCCAGGATATCCTGGGTGCCAATGCCTTCTTTCGCCGATGCCAGGATGGAATCTTCTTTGGGCAGCCCGATGACATCCTCGACTTCCTGCTTCACCCGTTCCGGGTCGGCGCTGGGCAGATCGATTTTGTTGATTACGGGAATTATCGTCAGGTCTGCTTCAACCGCCAGGTAGAGATTTGCCAGCGTTTGCGCCTCGATCCCCTGTGTGGCGTCGATGACCAGCAGCGCGCCTTCGCACGCAGTCAGGCTGCGTGACACTTCGTAGGTGAAATCGACATGACCGGGGGTGTCGATCAGGTTGAGTTCGTACTGTTCGCCGTTGAGCGCGGTGTAGAGCATGCGCACGGCCTGCGCTTTGATGGTGATGCCCTTCTCGCGCTCCAGATCCATCTGGTCGAGCGTCTGCTCCATCAATTCGCGTTTCGATACGGTTCCGGTAAATTCGAGCAAACGGTCAGCCAGGGTCGATTTGCCATGATCGATGTGGGCGATAATGCAGAAATTTCGAATATGTGCTTGATCTGTCATTCAATAATGCCTCCGCACAACACTTCATCATCATCCTCGCCGCCATAGAAGACGGCTGCCTGTCCAGGTGTGATGGCACGCTGTGGGCGTGTAAATGTCACTTGCGCTCGCCCTCCCTCAAGAGGAGTAACGCTCGCTTCTTGTTCTAGCGCCTTGTAACGAATGCGCACGCGCGCCGTGAATGGCCCAGTTGGAATCTCCCCGCTGACATAATGCATTTTGCCGACGGTGCAACTTGTCTTCTCCAGCGCTGAAGCCGGGCCGACAACCAGGGCGTTTTGTTCAGCGTCGATTTTCAGGACGTGCATCGGTTCAGGTGAGGTAATGCCCAGCCCCTTGCGCTGTCCAATCGTATAATATGCCAGCCCGCGATGGCGCCCAAGCGTTTTTCCGCTCGCGTCAAAGATGGGTCCGGGCCTGGGAATCTGTATCACACCGCTTGCTTGCGCTGTTGTGGCTCTTGCCCCAACGCCCACCAGTTGTGGCTCTTGCTCCTCTTCCTGGTTGCTGGCATAGCGGTCAATAAACCCGCGATAATCGTTTTGCGCGACGAAGCAAATTTCCTGGCTTTCAGCCTTACTTGCTACGCTCATGCCGCGTTCCGCCGCCATAGCCCGCACCTGCGGCTTGGTGTATTCGCCCAGGGGGAAGCAGGCGTGAGCAAGCTGCTGCTGGTTGAGTACGTGCAGCACATACGATTGATCCTTTTCTGGATCAATGCCTCGCCGCAGTCTGCGCTTGCCTGTTATCGGATGGTCATCTACACGCACATAGTGACCCGTTGCCAGGTAATCGGCATCAAGCGCCAGGGCGCGATTGAGCAGCAAGGTGAAGCGGATATGGCGGTTGCAGGTCAAGCACGGGTTGGGTGTGCGGCCTGCCACGTATTCCTGGTAGAAGAGATCGACCACGTTTTCCTTGAATTCTTGCTCCATGTTGACCAGGTAAAATGGCATGTCAAGCATACGCGCCACGCGCCTCGCATCATCGACGGATTCAAGGGAGCAGCACTTATTTTGCGCAACACGCTCCACGCCATCGTCATCGATGACGCCAGGCTCAGACCAGAGGCGCAGCATGATGCCGATCACCTCGTGTCCCTGCTCCTTGAGTAGCGCGGCGGCTACCGAACTATCCACGCCGCCGCTCATTGCGACGACTATCCTTGCCATGATGATGCTCCTATGCTTGTTTGTGATGCTTTCCCTGATTCGTATAGAGAAAAATGACTAGCCGTGTGGGGCTAGTCTTCTGGTGGTGCGCCTGCATTGTAATATGTGCCTGGCTGGAATTGCCCTCCGTGCCATGTTAAGGGTAGCATAGAGTTGGTACCTTGTCAAATAGCATAGGGCTTGTGAAAGGCGACCGCGAGGGTCGCCCTGGTGATAATTCACAAACAAGCAAAACATCCCACAAACATCCCATCCCCTCGACTCAATGCTTTCTTTCGTGTATAATGATGCGGACGATACGTATGCCGTATCCTGTACGATGCTCATACAAGTTGAAACGCAACTTTCACTATTTAAGAGACGTTAGCAATCGTAAAGGTGATGTGAAGAGTAGCCAATAGCAATAATTCGCCCACAATGCCTGGATTAATTATAAGGGACGGTGGGCAGGGAGTATGAAACCATGGCCAAGAAGACAGCGAGTGTGCGCGGTGGAGCGTCACGCAACAAACCAAGATCGCAGAAGAGTATTCAACTGGTGCGCCCGGTCTCAACCGCCACTGAGCTTGAAGTTGACAACGGCGAAGAAGAGACGACCGGCACGGTAGCTACATCAACTGCCGCTGAGCCCACAATTGAGGCTGAAGTGGAAGTGGCGGAAGTCGAGGAAGTGGCGGAAGTCAAAGAACCGAAGGCAGCGAAGGTCGTCAAAGAAGTCAAAGCGCCCAAAGTAGAGGCCACTAAGCCTGTTGTGGAAACGACTGCCGCGCCTAAGAGCGCCTCCGCCCGTCTCGCGGCGCGGCGTCAGACCGCCCAACAGACGCAGAAGCGCGCACCTGCTACTATGATCTCGGCAGAAAATTATAAATATGTGCGCAAAGACTTGATTTTCATCGCAATTCTGGCGGCCATCATGTTTTCAGCGATCATCATCCTGCATTTTGTCCCGGCCATTGGTGGCTAAGGATAAACGCGAGAGCAGGAGGAACCTCAAGGGTCAGTTTCTCGCGGTATGGGAACCTGGCGTGACCTGAAAGCAAGTCGAACAAAGAAAGAAGCGCTGATCGTAGCAGTCGGTTCAGCGCTTCTCTTTATGTATATGGTATCTGGTGGCTGTTGTCGGGGCAACTTTGCCCCAGAGCCAGATATGTGAGATCCTGGTTCGGTTAGTGCAAGAGGGGGCCAGTGCCAA
>Ga0137379_10005550_pt1 | contig 11899 bp, 9 predicted proteins | sample SagtaG_18_FD_104812 | JGI IMG/M metagenome (GOLD analysis project Ga0137379, IMG submission 104812) | Vadose zone soil microbial communities from Sagehorn Ranch, Mendocino, California, USA - Sage2_L_80_16 metaG | ecosystem: Environmental > Terrestrial > Soil > Vadose zone | place: USA...
CGAGCCTGCCGCGCGGCGTGCTCTCCGAGGTCGAGACCCGATCACCCAAGCAGACCCTCGAAGACGCATCGGCCCAGACGCTCTGGCAGGAGCGAGCGACCATCGACGAACGGCTCGTGCAGACCGTCCACGGCCTGGGCGCGACGCTGATCGCGTGGACTGTGGACGACCCGGGCGACGTGGAGCGCCTGGTGGGTTGGGGCGTCGACGGCCTCTGCACCAATCATCCCGAGCGCGCGCGCCCCGTCGTCGACGCGTTCCCCGCGGCATGACATCCCGACGCGTCGCCGTCATCGGCGCCGGCACCATGGGGCACGGCATCGCCTATGTCGCGGCGCTTGCGGGGTGCGAAGTCAGGCTCACCGATGCCCGCCCCGACGCCCTGCCCCAGGCGTTGGACAAGATCGAAGCGCTGCTCGTGGGCGGGGTCAAACGGGGCAAGCTGACTGCGGACGCGCACGCCGCCGTGCGCCAGCGAATCCGCGCGGAGCCGCAGATTCGCGCGGCCGTGAGCGATGCCGACATCGTGATCGAGGCGGTGATCGAGGATCTCGCGATCAAGCAGGAGTTGTTCGCCGACGTGGAGCGCGCGGCGCCGCCCGGAGCGCTGCTCGCGTCGAACACCTCGTCGCTTTCCATCGGCCAGATCGCATTGGCGTTGACAGACCCGGCGCGCCTCGTGGGCATGCATTTCTTCAATCCGGTTCACGTCATGAAGCTGGTCGAAGTGGTTACGCACGGGCGGGAGAGCCGGCCGGCTGCCGAGCGTGCCGTCGAGTTCGCCCGAGCGCTCGGGAAAGAGCCGATCGTGGTCCGCGATTCGCCGGGTTTCGCGTCCAGTCGGCTAGGCGTCGTCCTCGGTCTCGAAGCGATGCGCATGCTCGAGCAGGATGTGGCGAGCGCGGAAGACATCGACAAGGCGATGGAGCTGGGCTACAACCATCCGATGGGTCCGCTGAAGCTGACCGATCTGGTGGGTCTCGATGTGCGACTCGCCATCGCCGAGTATCTGCATGCGACGCTCGGGAAGCCGCAGTACGAGCCACCGAAGATTCTGAAGGAGAAAGTAAAGAAGGGCGAGCTGGGGAAGAAGACGGGAAAGGGGTTCTACACCTGGGGCGCTTGAACCGCATCACCGACGTCCATATCCACATCCAGCCGTGGCGCGACCTCAAGCCCAAAGTCCAGGAGGCGATGCGCAAGGGGAAGGAGGACCACTGGGAGGTTCTCATCTCCCTGATGGACGATCCGCGCGCGCTGCTCGAGGTGATGGACACATCCGGAGTCTGGCGCGTCGGTCTCGTCAATTATCCCAGCCCCGACATCATGGGGTTCGACGATTCGACCAACACCTTTGCGGCCAAGTACGCGCAGGCGAACCCGGAGCGGCTGTTGCCGTACGGTGGCGTGCACGCCCGGTTCACCCGTGATCCCAAGGGTGACGTCGACCGGTTGATCGATCTGGGTATTCGCCTTCTCAAGATCCACCCGCCGCACCAGGCCTTCCCGGCCAACGCTTACACCGATGGTCTCGACGCGCTTGGGAAGATCTATCGGCGGTGCGAGGAGCGCGGCCTGCCGGTGATGATCCACACCGGCACGTCGATCTTCCCGGGGGCGCGCTCGAAATTCGGCAACCCGATGGAGATCGACGACGTCGCGATCGATTTCCCCGACCTGCAGCTCGTGATGGCCCACGGCGGACGGCCGTTGTACATGGAGGAGGCGTTTTTCATCCTGAGACGTCATAGGAAAGTCAGGCTCGACGTCTCGGGCATTCCGCCCTCAAAGCTGCTGGAGTACTTTCCCCGCCTGACGGAGATCGCGGGCCGCGTGCTGTGGGGCACCGATTGGCCCAGCCCGGGTGTGAAAGACCTCCGGCAGAACGTCGATCAGTTCCTGGCCCTGCCGCTTACGAACGAGCAGCAACAGGCTATCCTCGAAACCAACGCGCTGGCGCTTTTTCCCGTGGAGTCCTGAACCCATGCGTAAACTGTTCGCGCTGCTGGTGATGCTTCCTGGAACGCTGATCGCGCAGGCCGCGCCAGCCCCTGCTCCCGCCGGACGGATCGCGTTCGAGCAGTTCACGCTGCCCAATGGCCTCCGGATCATCTATTCCGAAGATCACTCGACGCCCGTCGTCTCGGTGGACGTCTGGTACGAGGTCGGCTCGCGCAACGAGCGCCCCGGCCGCTCGGGCTTCGCGCACCTGTTTGAGCACATGATGTTCCAGGGATCGGCGCACATTAAAAAGGCCGAGCACAATAAGCTGATCGAGCGGGCCGGCGGCGATTTCAACGGCTCGACTGCCGAAGACCGCACGAACTATTGGGAGACGGTGCCGTCGAACCGCCTCAACCTGGCGCTCTGGGCCGAAGCAGATCGGATGCGCTCACTCGCGATCACCGAAGAGAACTTCGAGAATCAGCGCCAGGCGGTGAAGGAGGAGCGCCGGCTGCGCGTCGACAACCAGCCGTATCAGGCCGCGTTTACCGACGGGCTGACCTGGCCGTTCGACAGCACGAGCTGCTTTCCCTACGCCCACACCGTCATCGGCTCGATGGCCGATCTCGACGCCGCCAAGCTCCCTGACGTGCAAGCGTTCTTCGACAGCTACTACGCCCCCAACAACGCGACGCTGGTGGTGGTGGGCGACTTCGCGCCGAGCGAGCTCCGCAGCCTCGTCAATCAGTACTTCGCCGGAGCCCCGAGTCACCCGGTGCCGGAAGCGCCGCGGTGTGATGCCGCGACGACCGGCTCGGCACCCAAGCGGCGCGAAGTGCACGACGCGCAGGCCAATCTGGATGCGCTGCTCCGGATCTACCGTATTCCCGAGCATCGCCACGCCGACACGCCGGCGCTCGAGATCCTCAACATCATCCTCGGCCAGGGCGAGAGCTCGCGGCTCAACGTCTCCGTCGTGCGCCGCGACAAGGCCGCGGTGGCCACCGGGGCGATTCTCAACCCGTTCGGCTCGCGCAACGGGCCGGGCGTCTGGGTGGCGTACGGCATCGTGAACCAGGGCGTGCCCGCCGATCGGATGGACAGCCTCATCGGCGTGCAGCTGGACAGCATTCGCGCCAACGGCATCACGCCGGCCGAACTAGAGAAGGCGAAAAACGCCTTGCGGGCCGGATTCATCGGCAATCGGGAGACCACGTTGGGCAAAGCGGAAGAGCTGCATCACTATCTGACGTTTCACAATTCGATCGAGGAGATCAACACGGATCTCGATCGCCTGCTCGCCGTCACGAGCGACGATGTGAAGCGGGTCGCGAACACCTACCTCGCGCCGGGCAATCTGACGCTGGTGATCGTCCGTGCGGGTGCGGCGCCGTCGTCCGGAGGTGGCCAATGACTCGCCGGAACGTGGGAATGTTGGAACGTTGGAACGTTGGAATGATGGTGCTGATCACACTTTCCATCATTCCAACAGTCCAACTTTCCTCCCAGCAGCCCTTCCCCACCCGTGCACCGGCCCCCGCCCGGCTCCGGCCGGTGCGGTTTCCGCCGTTCCACGACGTCGCGCTGCCCAATGGGATGACGCTGCTCCTCGTCGAGAATCACGAGCAGCCGACGCTTTCGATCAGTCTCAGCTTCCGCGCCGGCACCGCGTACGATCCCGCGGGGAAAGAAGGCGTCGCCGCACTCGTCGCCGAGCTGCTGACCAAGGGCACACCCACCCGCACCGCCGATCAGATCGCGGCGGAGATCGAAGGGGTCGGCGGCAGCATCGGGGCGAGCGCGGGCGATGATTTCTTCACGGTCTCGACCGACGTGCTGAGCGACCATGCCGACCTGGCCTTCAACCTGCTCGGCGACGTGACGCGACGCGCGACGTTCCCTTCTGACGAGCTCGAGCTGGCCCGCACGCGGTTCCTGTCATCGCTCGAGGTTGAGCTTTCCCAGGCAGGGAATGTCGCCGACCGCGCATTCCAGAAGGAGATCTACGGCCGGAATCCGTACGGCCGCAACACCAGCGTCGCGGCGTACAAGGCGATCACCCGCGAAGACGTCGTCGCGTTTGCGGGACGCCGCTTGCGCCCCGGCGGCTCGCTCCTCGTCGTCTCCGGTGACATCACGCTGCCGCAGGCCCGGGCACGCGCGACCCAGGCATTCGGCACATGGCGCGGCGCCGCGGCGCCGACGCCGGCCTTCCCCGCTGCACCGACCAAGCGCGGCACCGACATCCTGCTCGTCAACCGCCCCGGCTCGGTGCAGTCGAACATCGTGATCGGCAATACCACGTTCCTGCCGACCGACACCGGCTACTACGCGGCGCGCATCGCCACGCATGTGCTGGGTGGGGGCAGCGATTCCCGGCTGTTCATGATCCTGCGCGAGCAGAAGAGTTGGACGTACGGCTCGTACGCCGCGCTGCGGCGCAACCGCGGCATGGGCTACTGGCAAGCAACGTTCGAAGGTCGCACCGAAGTCACCGACAGCGCGCTCGCCGAGCTGTTGCATCAAATCGACCGCGTCCGCACCGAGACCATTCCCGACAGCGAGCTGGTCGCGGCCAAGGGATTCCTCGTCGGCTCATTCCCGCTCACGATCGAGACGCCGCGCCAGATCGCGCAGGTCGTGACGACCGCGCGGCTGCTCGGCCTCGGCGCCGACTACATCCAGCGGTATCGGGAGCGGTTGGCGGCAGTGACCGGGACCCGGGCGCGGACCGCTGCTCAGCGCGTGTACAAGCGCGACGCCCTTACGATCGTGGTGGTTGGCGATGCCAAGGCGCTCTACGACAAGCTCAAAGCGATTGCGCCCGTTCACCTCGTGGACGTCGAGGGCAAAGCGATGGATCCCGCCGAGTTGAATCCGGCGGGCGGGCCGGTCGCCTTCGATCGCAGCCAGATCGTGGCGCGCAGCGACAGCTTCCAGGCGCTGGTGCAAGGCAACGTGTTCGGATCCCAGACGGGAAAGGTCGCCATCGACGGTGATTCGATCGTCTACACGGAGTCGCTGATGCTCCCCCAGTTCCAGCAACAGTCCACGGTGGTGTTGAACGCCGACCTTTCACCCCGCCGCACTGACCAGACCAGCCTGGTCCAGGGTCAACGCACCGAAATTCATTTGACGTACGGCGGGGGCCGCGTCAAAGGCACCAGCCAGAGACCGCGGCCTGGCAGCACGCCAACGTTGATCACGGTCGACACGACTTTGGCGGCCGGCACAATCGAGGACAACGCGCTGCCCGTCGTGCTGGCGGCGCTACCGTTGGAGCAGGGCAAGACGTTCAACCTGAGCGTGTTCTCGTCGGGCGAAGGCACGACCAAAGTTGTGAGCGTGAAGGTCGCCGGCACGGAGAACGTCGTGGTGCCTGCGGGCAACTTCCCCGCCTATCGGCTCGAGCTGTCCGGGATGCAGCTGCCAGTCGTGATGCACGTAACGCAGCAGTCGCCGCGGCGGCTCGTGCGGATCGCGCCCACGGGAATGCCGTTGGTGTTCGAACTCGTGAAATAGGAGGAACCGATAATGCGGCGGTCGGGCGGTCAAACTGAAGAAGCGGCGGTCAAACTGACAAGGCGGCGGTCGGCTGCACTGGTGCTCGCGATCCTCCTCGCCGCGGGCTGCGCTTCCGCAGGGGCGCGGCAGGCTCACGCGCCCGCGCCAGGACCAGCCCCCGCCCAGCCGGATACTGCAGCCGGCATCGGACCACAGTACCCGTCCACGTATCAGCGCCATCCCAATCCGCCGGTGCTGATTCGCAATGCCACGATCATGACAGCGGCGGGACAGGAGATTCAGGGCGGGTCGATCCTGTTCCGTGACGGCCGCATCGCGGCCGTCGGCACCAACGTCCAGGCGCCGACCGATGCGACGGTCGTGGACGGCAGCGGCAAATGGGTCACGCCGGGCGTCATCGATACGCACTCGCACATCGGCGTCTATGCCGCGCCCGGCACCTTTGCGGAATCGGACGGCAACGAAGCGACGCGGCCCGTCACCGCCGAGGTCTGGGCCGAGCATTCGTTCTGGCCGCAGGATCCGCAGATTCCGCTTGCGATCGCGGGCGGCGTCACGACGATCCAGGCGCTGCCCGGGTCGGCGAACCTCATCGGCGGGCGCAGCGCGGTGCTGAAGCTCGTTCCCGCGCGCTCGGTACAGGAGATGAAGTTTCCCGGCGCGCACTACGGGTTGAAGATGGCCTGCGGCGAGAATCCCAAGCGCGTGTACGGCCAGCGCGGCGGGCCCTCGACGCGCATGGGTAACATGGCCGGCTATCGCGACGCGTTCATTCAGGCACAGGCGTATCGCCGCAAGTGGGACAAGTGGAACAAGGATCATCAAGGCGATCCACCGGAACGCAATCTGCGCAACGAGTCGCTCGCCGAGGTGCTGCGCGGCAACATCTACGTGCAGAACCACTGCTATCGCGCCGACGAGATGATGCAGATGATCGATCTCGCCCACGAGTTCGGCTTCAAGATCCGCTCGTTCCATCACGCGGTGGAGGCGTACAAGATCGCCGACGTCCTGGCGCGTGAAGGCACCGCGGTCTCGATCTGGTCGGACTGGTGGGGCTTCAAAGAAGAAGCAATGGACGGGATCTACGAGAACGCCGCGCTGGTGCAGCAGGCCGGCGGCCGCGTCGTGATCCACTCCGACGACGCGTCGGGCATCCAGCGCCTCAATCAGGAGGCGGCGAAGGCGATGTATCACGGCCGGCGCGCCGGGATTCCCATCACGCGCGACCAGGCGGTGCGGTGGTTTACCGCCAACCCGGCGTGGGTGCTCGGCCTCGACTCGATCGTCGGCACGCTCGAGCCCGGCAAGATGGCGGATGTCGTGCTGTGGTCGGCGGATCCCCTGTCGGTGTATGCCCGTGCCATTCAGGTCTATAACGACGGCTGGCTCGTGTACGACCGCAACGATCCCGCACACCAGCCCAAAACCGATTTCACGCTGGGGCAGCCATGATTGCCTTCCTGCTCGCCCAGACCATCGCGATCACCGGGGGCACGGTGTACCCGGTCTCGGGCCCGAAGATCGAAAACGCCACGGTGCTGATTCGGGACGGCCGGATCGCGGCCGTCGGAACGAACGTCGCGGTGCCCGCCGGCGCGACGCGCATCGACGCGTCGGGCAAGTGGGTCACGCCGGGGTTGATCGACGGCGCCGGTCAGATGGGACTGCGCGAAATCGGCGCGGTGCAGAACACGAGCGAATTCACGCTGCGGGGCAACGAAGTTGCGGCGGCGTTCAATGTGCTGGAAGGGATCAACCCGGCTTCGACCTTGATCGCCGTCAACCGTATGGAAGGCGTCACCACGTCGCTCGCCGTGCCGACCGGCAGCCTCATCTGGGGACAGGCGGTCTTGATCGATCTCGACGGCGCGACGATCGAAGCGATGCGGGTGAAGTCGCCCGCCGCGATGGTCGCTGACCTCAGTGAAGGCGCCAAGGACGCGGGCGGCGGCTCGCGGGCCGGCGTGGCGCAGCGGCTCCGCCGCGTGCTCGATGACGCGCGCGAGTACGCGACGCGGCGCGCCGATTATCGCCGGTCACAGATTCAGCCGCTCGCCGCCAGCGCCGCGGACCTCGAGGCGCTCCAGCCCGTGCTTCGCGGCGAGCTGCCGTTGCTGGTCGTCGCGAACCGCCGCAGCGATATCGAAACCGCGCTGCGGATTGCGAAGGAATACAAGCTGCGGCTGATTCTCGCGGGCGGGGCCGAGGGGTGGATGATTCCGGGCGAGATCGCGGCCGCCGGGGTGCCGGTGCTCGTCGAACCGATGGACAACATTCCGACGTACGACGCCCTCGGCATTCGCTACGAGAACGCGCCGTTGCTGGCGAAGGGCGGCGTGAAGGTCGCGCTCATGGAGACGGCAACCGAGAACACGCGCGACCTGCGGCAGCAGGCCGGCAATGCGGTCGCGAGCGGGATGGCGTGGGAGCAGGCGCTGCGCGCAGTGACCCTGACGCCTGCAGAGATTCTTGGCGTGGCCGATCGCTACGGGTCGCTCGACGCAGGCAAAGTTGCCAACGTAGTCGTCTGGACTGGTGACCCCTTCGATTTCGCGACCGGCGTCGAGCATGTCTTGATTCGTGGCCGGGATATTCCATTGCGGAGCAGGCAGACGGAGTTGTTGGAGAGGTATCGGACGCTGCCGCCGAAATACTAGGGCGGCGAAAACGGCGGCGGCGAGAGAGACGGCGGCGAAGGGCGGCAAAAGCAAAAGGAGCGGCTTTGCCGCCCCTCGCCGCCCCCTCGCCGCCGATTCTGTTGCCGCCCTAGTTCTTCGTAGCCGCCACCGGATACACGCTTACCTGCATCCGTTCCTTGTTCTTATGCTCAAACTTCACCTGGCCGTCGACCGTGGTGAAAAGCGAGTCATCGGAAGCCCGCCGGACATTCTTGCCAGGATGAAACTTCGTCCCGCGCTGGCGCACGATGATGCTGCCCGCGGTGACGAACTCCCCGCCGAACCGCTTGACGCCGAGGTATTTCGGATTCGAATCGCGCCCGTTGCGCGAGGAGCCGACGCCCTTCTTATGAGCCATGCGTTCCTCAGCCGACCTTCACGTCGGCGATCTTGATCTCGGTGAAGTCCTGCCGGTGCCCGCCGTGGCGGCGATAGCCGGTGCGGCGCGCGAACCGGAAAATCCTGATCTTCTTGCCCTTGCCGTGCCGCACGACCTCGGCCGTGACCTTGGCGCCCTTCACTTTCGGGGCGCCGGTCTGGATGTGCTTGCCGTCGCTCGCCACGAGAACGTTGTCGAACGAGACCTCGTCCCCCGGCTTCGCATCGAGCAGCGGGACCTTGATCGTGACTCCCGGCTCGGCCCGGAACTGCGCACCACCGGTCGTGAAAATGGCGTATGACATAGGGGCCGGAACCTAAACAGGGACAATCGGTTGGTCAAGGTCGGGGATGTAGGGGCGCAGCATGCTGCGCCCCTACGCGACCGCATACTGCTCCGTGACGTCTCGGCCAGCGGGCCGAGCCATCATCCGAAACTCATCCAGCCGCATCATCGGATCATCCCGCACCTCGAGCTCGAGGCCGGTCTGCTTCTCCAACTGACGCAGGAAGTTAGGCTCCTGCTCCACGAGGTAGAGCGCGACCTCGGGATGGAGCCGCACCGAAAGCTGCCGTTCCTTGTGATCGGCGCCGGCCCGCTTCAGCGACCGTTCCATCCGTCGCACCACGACCTCCGGCCGGAACACCCGGCCGGTGCCGCTGCAGGTCGGGCACTCGATCGTCATCGACTGCCACAGCGAGGGCCGGACGCGCTGCCGCGTCATCTCGATCAGCCCGAGCTCGGACACGGCAAACGCCCGCGTGCGCGCCCGGTCTCGACCCAGATGGGCGCGCAGCTCCTGGAGCACCTTGTCGCGGTTGGAGCGCGTCTCCATGTCGATGAAGTCGACCACGATGATCCCGCCGATATCGCGCAGCCGCAGCTGGCGCGCCACTTCCCGCGCCGCCTCGAGGTTCGTGCGCAGAATCGTGCTTTCGGGATCCCGCTTGCCGGTGTAGCGCCCGGTGTTCACGTCGATCGAGATCAGCGCCTCAGTGGGCTGGATAATGAGATAGCCGCCGGTCGGCAGGTCCACGCGCTGCTTGAAGAGATTGCGGATCTCCGCCTCGACGTCGTATTCGTCGAAGAGCGGAGTCTCAGTGGTGTACAGCTTGACCCTGGGCAACAGCTCGGGGTCGATCTGCTTCAAGTACTGCTCGACTTCGTTGTACAGGAGCTTGGAGTCGACGAGGAGCAGGTCGACGTTGTCCGACAGCAGGTCGCGCACGATGCCGCGCGTCAGGCTCGTCTCGCGCTGTACGAGCGCGGGTGCACGGCCCGACGACGCTTTCCGCTGAATCTTCTTCCAAAGGCTGAGGAGATGGTCGATCTCGCGCTTGCAGCTCGCTTCCGTCAGGTCGTCGGCGACGGTCCGGATGATCCAGCCGCCGGAATCTGCGGGAACGAGCTTGGTGACCATCTCGCGCAGTTTGGCGCGCTGATCGCGCGCCTCGATCTTGCGTGAGACGCCCACCTTGGAGGCGAACGGCATGTAGACGAGGAACCTGCCGGCGAGCGAGACCTGCGCCGTAACGCGCGGTCCCTTGGTCCCGATGGCTTCTTTGATGACCTGGACAAGCTTGGTCTGACCGCGCTTCAACTCGTCGGCGATGTTGGGTGCCGGGCGCCGGCGGGACCGCTCCCTGGGGGGGCCGGGGGGGCCGCGCCGCTTCGCGACCGGCTGGCCGCCGCCGTTGCCACCGCCGTTGCCGTTCCCGTTGCCGTTTTCTTCGTCGGCGTCGTCGGGCTCACGGTCCTCGGGGTCTTCGTCCTCTTCAGCTTCGATTAGATCGGAGGCGTGGAGAAAGGCACTCTTTTCGGCACCGATGTCGACGAACGCCGCCTGGATGCCGGGCAGAACAGCCTCGACCTTGCCGACATAGATGTCGCCGACCGAGCGGTGGGAGTCAGGACGATCGACCAGGAGCTCAACAAGGCGGTCGTCCTCGAGAATGGCCACGCGGGTCTCCCGCGGGCTTCCAGAGATCAATATTTCGCGCTTCAAAGCAGTTACCCTCGCGCCCCGGCGGGAAACAGCCACCCCCCGGGAGCCTGTGGTTTTCCCAGCAGTAGTCCAACTCGCCCGGCCGATGTGGCGTGGGCAGTGCGATGAGTCGATTGGAGAGGCGGCTGAGAGACGCCAGAGCCCAATTCATGCGGCTAAAGCTAGGATGAGGAGAGACTTAGGTCAATCTATCAGACCGCCCAACAGTTGCCGGGCGATGACGACGCGCTGAATCTCGCTGGTTCCTTCCCCGATTTCGCAGATCTTGGCGTCCCGCATCATGCGCTCGACGGGGTATTCGGTCGTGTATCCGTAGCCGCCGTGCAGCTGGACTGCCTTTGTCGTCGCCCGCATGCAGAGCTCGGAGGCATAGAGCTTCGCCATCGCCGCTTCCTTCTTGAACGGATGGCCGTGCTGTTTGAGCCAGGCGGCGTGATACACGAGCTGCTTGGCGGCTTCGATCTCGGTCGCCATGTCGGCCAGCGCGAAATGCACGCCCTGGAAGCTCGCGATGGGCCGCCCGAATTGCTTGCGCGTCGAAGTGTAGGTCAAGCACTCCTCCAGCGCGCCTTCCGCCAGTCCGAGCGACAGCGCGGCGATGCCGATCCGTCCGCCGTCGAGCGTGTGCAGAAACTGGCGGAACCCGTTGTTCACCGGTCCGAGGACATTTTCCTTGGGAACGACCGCGTCCTGAAAGATCAGCTCGCGGGTGTCGGACGCCCGCCATCCCAGCTTGTCTTCCTTCTTGCCCGAGAGAACGCCGCGGTTCTTGGGCAACTCCGTGGCGTGACCGATCCCGACGCGTTTCGTCTCGTCCAGATCGCAGGTGTCCTTCGTGACGATGAAGGCCGTGATGCCGTGCGTGCGCTTTGCGCTGGGATCGGTGCGCGCCGTGACGCAGAAGATCTCGCCCACGCCGGCGTGGGTGATGAAGATCTTGGAACCATTCAGGACGAAGTGGTCGCCACGGTCCACGGCCGTCGTTTTCGTGCCGCCGGCATCCGATCCGGCCCCCGGCTCGGTCAGACCAAACCCGCCCAGCACCTTGCCGGTTGCGAGGAACGGCACGAAGCGCCGCTTCTGCTCGTCGGTGCCGAAATCGACGATCGGCGACGTGCCGAGCGTCGTGTGCGCGCTGACCGTGATGGCGTGGCTCGCATCGACTTTCGCCAGCTCATGAATCACCGTGATGTACGACAGGTAATCCATTCCCGACCCGCCCATTTCCTCCGGCCACGGGATGCCGAACAGCCCGAGCTCGGCCATCTGCTTCACGTTGTCCCAGGGGAAGCGGCTGTCGAGGTCGTATTGGCGGGCGGTGGGTTTGACGACGTTTTTGGCGAAGTCTCTGACCATCTCGCGGAC
>Ga0137379_10005559_pt1 | contig 11885 bp, 5 predicted proteins | sample SagtaG_18_FD_104812 | JGI IMG/M metagenome (GOLD analysis project Ga0137379, IMG submission 104812) | Vadose zone soil microbial communities from Sagehorn Ranch, Mendocino, California, USA - Sage2_L_80_16 metaG | ecosystem: Environmental > Terrestrial > Soil > Vadose zone | place: USA...
ATATTTTGTTAGATCCCACCAGCCCGCCTGAGGCGCGTGTTCTGTATGTTGCGGCATATGGGCGCGGCGTGTACAAAAGCACGGACAGCGGGAAGAGTTGGACGCAGAGAAATGCGGGCATTATCCAGAAGGAACCCTTTGCGTGGAGAATCGTGAGGGACTCAAGGGGTGCGCTCTACGTTTTAGTAGCACGACGTTCCGAAGATGGAAGCATTGGAAACGACGGCGACGGAGCGATTTATCGCTCTACGGATGGCGCTGAGCACTGGACACTGGTAGCCATGCCGGAAGGAAGCAATGCTCCGAACGGACTAGCAGTCGATCCCAACACGCCGGATCGCTTGTATCTGGCAGCGTGGGCTCGGGATAAAGGCGAACACGGCGATGGCGGGGGCATCTTTTTGTCAGAAGATGCGGGCAAGACGTGGAGGCAGGTGCTGGAACGCGATCGCCACATTTACGACGTCACGATAGATCCTCGAGATGCGAATATCCTGTATGCTGCCGGATTTGAATCTTCCGTCTGGAGGTCTGCAGACCGTGGCGAGCATTGGACGCGCATACCGGGCTTTAATTTTAAGTGGGGACATCGCGTCATCCCGGACCCCGAGAACCCCAAAATGGTTTACATCACGACTTTTGGCGGCGGCGTTTGGTATGGCTCAGTGGACGGAGAAGATCGCCCGCTCGATATTATGACTCCGCAGCTACAACCGGGACGTTGACACGAGATTTGACGCCTCAAACAACGAAGGCGGATTCGAGGGAAGTCGCAGCATCGTATGGACGGCGCCCACTTACTGACACAGAATGAATGGCAACGCGCCTTGGAAAAAAGCCAAGGTAAAGCGGCAGAATTGTTTGAACGGCCGGAAGAAGAGCAGCGTCGGCTTGGTTATTTCCACACGATTCGAGAAATCTGCCAGCAGCCTTGGACATGGTTGCGCACCTGCGATCGCATGCTTGCTTCACAGTCTGGCCTGGAGAAAGACCTGAGAGGAATTCAGAGTCTGGCGCTGACCGGCTCTGGCAGTTCGGAGTATGCCGGGGAATGTGTGCGTTTCCCCTTGCAGAATGCGCTGGGCATCTCAACTGAATCCATTAGCGGTGGCGCGTTGTTAATGCACGGCGGTAAGGCTCTTCCTCCCGGCAGGCCTGGAGTGCTCGTTTCCCTGGCGCGGTCAGGCGATAGCCCCGAGAGCAGCGGAGTGGTTGAACTGTTGCTGGGCACGGAACCGCAAATTCGGCACGTTGTGGTGACGTGCAACGAGCAAGGAAGATTAGCCAGGGCCTGGCACGAAACCAAGAATGTGCGAGTCATCACCCTCCCCACCGAGACGCTTGATAAAAGCCTCGTCATGACCAGCAGCTTCACAAACCTGCTTTTGGCTGTGCGTTTCCTTGGCATGCTCGAGAGAGTGAATGAGTATCGAGCGTTGTGCGAGAAGCTAAGTCGAATTGCGAGTGAACTGATCCGGTCGAAGCTCGATACGCTGGCAAAGGTCGTTGCCGCGGATTTCCAGCGAGCCGTGTTTTTGGGCAGCGGGTCGCGGTTTGCAGCCGCCCGCGAAGCGGCATTGAAAATGCTGGAACTCACGGCGGGGCGCGTGACGACGGTTTGCGAAACCTACCTGGGCTTTCGTCACGGCCCCATGAGTTACGTGCAAGACGACACTCTCATCGTTTGTCACCTATCATCCGATCGGACGATCCGCGCCTATGAATTGGATTTGCTGCGCGAGTTGGATCGAAAGAGGCTTGGGCTCTTTAAGGTCATCATCGGTGAAGACGTCCCAGATTCCGCGGTAAGAAATGGCGATGAGGTTATCGAATGCCGCGGATTAAGCGAACTTGGCGAGGATGACGACCTGGCGATTCATGTCGTCGTAGCTCAGCTTTTGGCTTTTTTCCGCTGCCTGGAAGAAGGCCTTCTTCCCGATTCTCCCTCGGAAGAAGGAATTATCAATCGCGTGGTGGAAAAGTTTCCCTTGCATGCTCCTTCATGAAACCGCTCTCAAGACATGGCGACTATGCAGTTGCGAAAGAATCAGGAAGACGAGCAGATAAAACAAACACTGAGGGAAAGATGGTTTTGAAGCCGTGCCACCGAAACTCTTTATCCGTAGTGCGCGGGGCTTCTGCCTTCGTCTTCTTGGTGATTTTCTCGATACCGATTTGCGGGCAGGTGCGCGTTTGGGAAGGCGTCCTGAAACTCCCGACCTATGAGGAAGGAGCGCCGGATCCCAATCCTCCTTTTAATCAATTCTCCACCGGTCGCTTCAATTATCCGTACACGCTGCGAAACGAAATCACCAACACCCGCGCGGAACACGCGTGGCGCGCCGTCTATCTCGAAAATGAGTACTTGAAGTGTTCCGTGCTTCCGGATATTGGCGGCCATCTTTACACCTGCGTTGACAAAATCAGCGGACAGCCCATGTTCTACGCGAATCCGTCGATCAAAAAAGCCCGGATCGGGTATCGCGGAGCGTGGGCGGCCTTTGGCGTGGAGTTCAATTTTCCTGTTTCGCACAATTGGGTCTCGATGTCACCGGTGAATTACGCGTTTGCGGAACACTCGGACGGGAGCGCTTCGGCGACCGTGGGCAACATCGACAGGGTCTATGGGATGGAATGGATGGTGCAATTGACTCTGCGCCCGGGCTCCACCGTATTGGAGCAGCGCGTCACTCTCAGCAACCGAAGCGATGTTCGCCATCGTTTTTATTGGTGGAACAATGCCGGGGTGCAGGTTTGGGATGATTCGCGGATCCAATATCCTCAGCGCTTTGCCGCCGCGCACGGATTTGCTGAAGTGCAGCGTTGGCCGGTTGATGCCCAAGGCAAAGATCTGAGCGTCATTCGAAATCAGACGGATGGCCCCGTGTCCCTGTTTACTCATGGGAGCCGGGAAGATTTCATGGGCGTGTGGAATCCTCACACCAACACGGGCACGGCGCATTTTGCTGAGTATCTTCAAGTGCCCGCGAAGAAAATCTGGTCGTGGGGTGTGGACGCGGATGGCCTCGATTGGCGCACAGCTCTTTCGGACAACGACAGCGCGTACGTCGAGCTGCAAGCAGGTCTCTTCCGCAACCAGGAGACGTACGCGTTCCTTGAGCCGCGAGAGGCTATTTCCTTCACAGAGTACTGGATGCCGGTCCGCGACACAGGCGGCATCTCGCGAGCCAACTTGGCAGGTGTAGTTCATTTGCAACGAGATAACAACGTTCTAAGCGTCGCGTTGAATGCCAATCGGAAAATACGCGCAGCTACCATCACCCTCCTAAACGGGACTACTTCGTTGCTACAGGAAAAAGAAGATTTGGCCCCTGACCGTGTCTGGGAAAAAGAGGTTGCGATTCCCGCCAGCGCGGGAGGCCTCACATTCGACCTCAAGGGCAACGACGGCGCTTTTCTGCTGAGGCAGACTGAGGGGCAGTATGACTGGGTGCCAGAATCGCAGATCAAGCTCGGCCCGCAGATTTCGTACAAGATTCCCGAAGAGAGCCAGCGCACCGCGGACGACTGGCTTCAAGTGGGGCAAGACGAAGAGCTGAACGGCAATGTCTTGGCCGCCGTCCAAACTTATGAAAAAGCGCTGCAGAAATTCCCACACGCCTTTGAATTACTAAAAGCCGCGGGACGGCTTGACGCCAGCCTGAGCCGCTTTGAGGAGGCACTGCCCCGCCTAGCAGAGGTTCGTGACCGAAACACCAGCGACACTGAGGTTTCCTACTATCTTGGAATTGCGTATGACGGGCTCGAACGAGAAGAAGAGGCGGCTGACGCGTACGGGGAAGCCCTGCGGTTGCCCGGCTCTCAGGCCGCTGCCGCTGTGCGTCTCGCCGAAGTGCAGGCTCGCGCGGGCAAACTCGAGCAAGCAAAGGAATTGCTGACGCTGAGTTTGCAATCTGCTCCCGAAGATTTGCGCGCGGCGGAAGAACTGGTGGCCATTCGAAAGGCGCTAAGAGAAACCAATGAAGCGGAAACTCTTGCCAAAGAGCGGCTCGCACGATTTCCTTTGAGCAGTTTTCTCCGCGAAGAATCTGGAAACCCTGACCTTGCGCATTTGGCCGGCGACCCCTATCGCGTTTTGAACATCGCTTACGAATACGCGCGCCTGGGACTCTACCGAAAAGCAATCGAAGTATTAAGCCGGGAGTATCCTTCCGTAAAAGCAGATCAGGCTGAACCCGGTTCCGTCGCGCCCCAGAACCATCCGTTGGTTGTCTACTTTCGAGGATATTGCCGCGAGAGCCTTGGTGAGTCTCCGGAAAAGGACTATGCGCAAGCCTCGCGCCTTTCAACTCTGTACATTTTCCCCAACAGCATCGAAGAGCAGCGGGCACTGCGCGCCGCCATTCGAAGAAATGAAAAAGATGCCACTGCGCACTACCTTCTGGGAACGTGGCACTTTGCGCGTGGGCAGACGGATGCAGCCCTCTCCGAATGGAATCGCGCCCGCGAACTCAATCCCAAAATCCCGGTCTTGGAAGCTAGCACAGGGATGGCATTGCTCAACATAAAGCACGAATTTGCCGCCGCCTCCAATGCCTTCGAAGATGGAATTGCGAATGACCCCATGAACACCGTGAATTATTCGGGCGCAGCGGTTGCGATGACGCTGCTTGGAAGATCCTCAGCCGAGCGGGTGAAAATGCTCGAGCGATATCCCGATTTGAGCCGCATGCCCACTTCTCTGGTGTACGAACTTGCTTTGAATCACGCGGAAGAAGGGAATTATCAAGCCGCCGTGGACTTGTTCAGGAACCGCTTCTTTGGGCGCGAAGAAGGTGGCACGAATGTTCGTCAAGTATGGATCGAAGTTAACTTGCAGCGAGCGCTGACACTCGCGCGAACAAGTCACTGCAAAGATGCGGTTACGGTTTCGAAGTCCATTGGTTCCCCAGTGAATGGATTGGTATTTACGCAAGACGGGCTCGCCCCATTTCTGGATTCGGCGCGAAGTCACTTCTTGCGTGGTGAAGTGTCGCTAGCGTGCGGACAAAAGAAGGACGCTGACGAATCGTACCGCCGCGCGGCTCAAGCGAACGGCCCCTCGGAAGTTGTTTGGGCTTGGGCCTCAGCACGAAAGCTCGATGGCTATGACCCAGAGAAGTGGCGCACGCGTCTCAACGCGGCCCTGTCGCAAGCGGAATCCAGTGCGCGAACCAATAGTTCACCGGGCTGGTGGCTTTATACCGCGGGAGTTTTGCAAATAGCGCTCGGAGAAACGCAGAAAGGAAACACGTCGCTGCGGGAAGCATTGCTCGCCCCGGAAACTCGAATGTCCTATCACCTCAGCCGGCTGGCACTCGCGGGAGTTACACCTCAAGCTAAACCTCAATGACCTCGATGCCCCTCTTACGAAGTCCCTCCGTGAATTCCTGAGGAGCACGATTGTCCGTAATCAAGCGCCGGATTCTTTCGAACGGCCCTATTCTCGAAACGCTGCGGCGTCCCAATTTGCTAAAGTCCGTAACGACATTCACTTCGCGCGCGGAACGGATCATCACGTTATTGAGCTGAGCCTCCAGCACATCAGGCGTGGAAGGGCCGCTCTCTAAATCGAAACCGTCGACTGCCAGGAAAAGACGGTTTGCGTGAAACTCGTTCATCATCGCTTCCGCTTGCGGTCCCACGAACGAATAGGAAACCGGGCGCAGCAATCCGCCGATCATAATCAGGGAGACGCCGGGCAAATCGGCCAGCTCCATGGCGATGTTCAATGCATTGGTGATGACCGTGAGGGGCTGCGTCTTTATCCGTTTCAAGTGTCGCGCGACTTCCGCCGTGGTGGTGCCTGAATCGAGAATAATGGTCTCCCCAGGTTGCACTAATTCGGCGGCCGCCTTTCCGATTCTGACTTTTTCTTCCCGATGCAAAGTTTCTTTGGTGCGAAGCGGATAATCCTGCGTGGCCTCCAGCCGCCGGACGGCGCCGCCGTGCGATCGAACCACGGCTCCCAGGGAAGCAAGGGCATCCAGGTCACTGCGGACGGTGACCGCCGAAATCGCAAAGCGCTTCACCATATCGGCCACGGTCACTTGGCCTTGTTGATCCACAAGGTCCAGAAGGCCTCGACGACGTTGTTCAGTCAAAAGGCGGGCTTTAGGAGTCATGCACCTTTTCCATTGAAGGGAAGTATACGGTCGTTCGGCCCGCTCAGTCAAAGCAAACGAAAGCATAGAGGCTGCAAATACTTTCTTTTTCTTGCGTTGCGCATTTTATTTTTTGTTTGTTGTTGTGTTTGCTTTCCTATTGTGCTACACCCTCCCGAAGCAGTTTGGGGGGAGGCATCCTTGAGACACCGACTTGTGTTCGCATTCCTAGCTTCGTTGGTCTTGCTGTTTTGTGGGGCACGAGTTTACGGCCAGGGGACGGACCTTGGTACCATTCGCGGTACGGTGACGGACTCCTCGGGAGCAGCCATACCTAACGCCGCCGTAACCATCACCGACGCTCTGACGAACACCGCCCGTCAAACACAGACAAACTCTCAGGGACATTACGAGATGTTCGGACTGAGGCCCGGCACCTATCGTGTAGTCATCACGGCTCCGGGAATGGACAAAAGAGAAATCGCCGACGTCGTCCTCAACGGCAGCGATAGCATAAGCGCGGACGCGGTCCTCAAAGTTTCCGCAACACAAGAGAGTGTTGTCGTATCACTTGAAGCGCCTGCAATCAATACTGAAGATCAGACCATTAGCCAGACCCTCGATAATCAACAGGTCATCGAGTTGCCACGGGACAGCCGGAATGTCTACACGTTCCTGTATCTCAACCCCAACATCACTCAGGGGGCTTCGGATGGGGAATTCAAGTTTATAGGCGCGCAAAGCTACGGCGCCAGTTTCTCGCTTGATGGGCAACGTTCGAACGGGGGAATTTTTGGCGAGCCAACTGCCAGCCAGCCGTCTCTCGAGGCTGTTGGCGAAATTAACGTCCTCAGTTCTGACTTTAGTGCGGAATACGCGGGCGTAGCGAACATCCGCGTCACTACGAAACGCGGAGGGGCGGACTATCACGGCTCAGCGTTCTACAACAACAGCAATTCCGCGCTGGCTGCCTGGACACTGGATGACAAGATAGGCAAAGCGAACTTTGCTCCAACGTCGTTTCAATCCAGTTATCCAAATCCCTATTTCAACCTCAATGACATAGGAGGCTCGTTCGGCGGCCGAATACCGCTTGTCAAAAAGACCTGGTTTTTTGCCGCTTATGAAAAAAACTATTCCGTTGCTCCCGTAAAGATTTCATCCACCACTATTCCCCATCCGTCGCTTTACTCTGGGGATTTTTCCGGTCTGACGGATGTCCCTATTCCTATGGATCCAGTTAATTGCCCTACAGCAGGAGCAGTTACCACGGCAAAACCCTTGGTCCCCTCCAGCGTCGCCCCCCTGCTCACGTCGCAGGAAGTAGCCACGGATACGGAGATGGTGACCGACTGTGCGGGAAATACGACGCAACGGTTTATTCAGATCCCGTCAAGACTCTTGAACCCGACCGTGCAACAGCTCATCTCCACTTATTTCCCCAAGATTGGGATGAGTGCGCCGATCAATCCCGCTAGCGGAAGAATTGTAGGAGGCTTTCAAACCATCCTCTCAGGAAACTCCATTCAAGATGTTGGCACCTTGAGGCTGGACCACGATTTTTCCGACCGCGATCATGTATACGGCGTGTATAACGTGTCGTCTCAAGTGAGTGCAAGCGCCGCTGTGGTTAATCCCTTCACAGGCCTTGGACTGACTCAGAATGACCGCAGAAACCACACCGTTTCTCTTTCCTATCTCCATTCGTTCCGCCCGAACTTAATCAATGAGGGGCGCGGGGGCTTCAACCGGCAGGGCCTTTTGCGGCATAGCAACACTACCTTGGACGGATTTCTCTCGAGTATTGGCTTCGACCAAAGTGATATCGACGCCTATGGCTCGGTCGTAGGACCATTCGCGCTTTCCACCTTTGGTCATCCGGCTATTCTCTTCACGGGAGGCGGGACTTTTGCGAACTTCACTAATGGTGGACGCAATACGTTCCGTCCGCTCGATCAGAATTTGATCACTTTCGGAGACACCCTGACGTGGATCGTTGGCAAGCACGCATTCCGAATGGGTGGCGATGTGGTCCGAAATGCCGCTGTGGATGGATTTGCCTTGAATCGCGGCAACCCTCGTGGCTCGATGACTTACACCGGAGGAGGGACAAATGCCTTCACTAAATTCTTGCTCGGCCTTCCTCCGACCACGGTTAATTACGTGCTGCAACCTCGCCCAGCGATGGATGTGCACAATTGGGAGCATGGCTACTTCTTTCAGGACGCCTGGAAAGCAACTTCGAGGCTGAGCCTCAATCTTGGCCTGCGTTACGAACTCATTACGCCTTTTGTGGACGCGAATGATCTCATTGCGAACTTTGATCCAAACTTCGTGGATCCTACTACAGGTCAGTTGGGTCGGTTTGTGATTCCCTCGACCAAAACTCTCAAGTACTTGGATACGAGAATTGTCAGCTTTGGATACGTACTGGCGAAGGATTCAGGGCTAGGCGTCGGAAGAGGCACGGTCCGCATGGACAAGACGGACTTTTCCCCCCGCATAGGCTTGGCTTACAAACTCGGCGCAAAATCCGTGATCCGCGGCGGATACGGGATCTACTATCCAACTTCCGCGGCTCAGGGTATCCGTGACCCAATTGCTACGAATCCCTTCAATCAAGGAATCAGGAAAGTCCAAGATACAGCCAATCCACCGACCAGTCCTTTGGAAGGATGGCCTGGTGGAAACACACATGGCATTAGCCCTATTTCCGGCGGAATTATTTCCAGCGGCCTGGGCGGTACCCCTGCAGTTAACGCTGTGCCTTTCGGTCTGCGCGAGCCACGCATCCACCAGTACAATGCCACGTATGAACATGAGATTGGGTGGAATAGCGCGATTCGTTTCTCGTATCTGGGCGCCACCATGCACGGTTTGATTGCCGGCAAAGACCTAAACGAGCTTGTGCCAAGTAATAATCCTTTCGGAACCCACACCACCGACGCAAATGGCGATGCAAACGGCATCTGCGACCCAATTAACAACGGGGACTGCCAAATTTCCAATCAAGACGCCGCACGTTACCGCTTCCCAGCGCTTGGAGACTTCGTCATAAGCTTTGGAAATTTCGGGCACGCGCAATCGAACGCTTTCCAGACACAGCTGGAGCACCGCTTTTCCCATGGCTTGATGCTCAACTTTTCGTACACTCTGCTCGATCAGAAATCTACCGCGCTGGACACCGGAAACTCCAGCCTCGGCGGCACTGCCTACAATCAGTTTCAGCCCGACAGCGACTATGGCGCGGACGGCTACGTTTCCCGCCACCGCGCGGTACTTTACGGCATCTATGACTTGCCTTTCGGCAGAAAACGCCAGTACGGCGCTTCGATGTCCAGATGGGCTGACGCCATCGTCGGCGGATGGCAAACCTCCTTCTACATGTTCGCGAAATCCGGCACCGGCTTTACGCCTTTCTGGCTTTGCGACGACTGCAGTCCTATTGAACCGGGCAACATTGGCATTTCCTCTCTTGATGCCGTTGGCGATTTTGGAAATGAGCCCTCTTTCCGTCCCGTAGTGCTGAGCAATAACTTCAATCAGAGAAGCGGCGATGTAATTTGGAATGCGGCGGCATTCGGCCCCCCATCTGTTGGCGCCGACGTGTTCACTCAGGCCGGAGTCGCCAAGCGAAATATGCTGTGGGGACCCGGAACCTGGGCGCTAAACCTCGGTGTACATAAGGACTTTCACTTTGGTGAGCGCATAACCTCCCAGTTCGGGGCCGACGTGGACAACATCTTCAATCACCCGTTGTTTTCACCGGATCAGAGCGCTGGCGGGGGCTGTGGCGATTTTGCCCTGCTTGGAGACTTCGTTATTCGCGTCGATCCAAACACGGGAAACCTGTTGCCAATCGACCCTGCTCAAGACATCACATTCCAGAATCCCAATTTCGGCAAGCTCAAGAGCAGCTTCACTCAGGAGGGAGTGAATAACCGGCGTACGGTCCGCCTGCGGCTTCGGATTACGTTCTAGGCCTCGGGAACGCAAACAATTAGGATAGGCAAATGAAACGTGCAAAGGGGCGGACGCCGGTTCGCCCCTTTTTCGTAAGAGAAAGGCTCTGAGCTACACGCAATTCCCTAATGGAGGATTGGATTGAAGCTGTCCCCGGGCAAGCGCAAGAGACTCGAATCTGTCTCGGATTCGCGCGGAGTCATTGCGGCGCTTGCCATCGATCAGCGCGACGCGCTGCGAAGCCTGTTCGCGGCTGAGCTGAAAATCGGGAAACAGGCCGTCCCGCGCGAGAAACTTGAGGAATTCAAGTCCATCGTTGTGCGCGCGCTTTCTCCGCACGCGAGCGCCGTGCTTCTTGAGCCGGAATACGGTTTGCCCGCGGCTGCTCAGCGCGCCTCGTCCTCGGGACTTCTGATGGCCTACGAAGTCAGCGGCTACGATCCCAACGTTCCCGGCCGGATTCCCCGTTTGCTGGAAGGCTGGTCCGTGCGCCGATTGCTTGACGCTGGCGCACACTGCATCAAAGTCTTGCTGTACTATGCCCTGTCGGATGCGCCAGAGATTATGGATCTCAAGCGTGCGTGGGTGGAGCGCGTTGGTTGGGAATGCACCGGCTCGGACGTCCCCTTTTTTCTTGAAATTGTTCCTTACCAGGCAGGCGTGGATGAGCAAAGCCCCGAATTCGCACGCTGCAAGCCCAATATCCTGACTAGCGCTATGAAGGAGTTCTCACAGCCTCGCTATTGCGTGGATGTTTTGAAAGTTGGAGTCCCCGTAACGATGGCTTATGTTCAAGGTTCGTCTGCTTCCGACGGAACCTTCGTGTACAGCCGCAAGGACGCGCTCGATCTTCTTCGCCGCGCTGCGGAAGCGACCGCAAAACCATTTCTGTTCCTGTCCGCAGGCGTCAGCAATCGCGTGTTCAACGAAGCTCTTGAGCTTGCGTCCCAAGCTGGCGTGCATTTTTGCGGCGTTCTGTGTGGGCGTGCCACGTGGAAGGATGGAGTAGGCGTGTTTGTCCGTGGTGGAGCGGAGGCGCTTCAGAAATGGCTGGAAACCGAAGGAGTGGCGAACATCCAGGCCGTCAACGCGAGCCTGCGGCACGCCACGCCTTGGTTGGAAAAGTATCCGGCCAATGAATAAGCCCGAAGCAGATCCGCGCGACCGCAACACCGCTTTCTTCTGTGTGAGCCTGAACCCCGCCATCGATACGCGACTTGTGTTGAACGAATTTCAAATCGGTCGCGTCAATCGCGCGTCAGAAGTTTATCGCACTCCCGGAGGCAAGGCCGCGCATGTGGCCATGGCGCTCGAAGGCTTAGGGGCGAGTCCCAGGTGGATTGGTTTTGCTGGCGGCGCATCGGGAAACGAATTAATGGAAGGCCTTCGCCGCTTGCAAATCGAAGCCGCCCCTGTGCCCACGGCACAAGAGACTCGCGTCAATCTCGAAATCATGGACACCCGCGGGGGTGTGACCGAAATCCTCGAGCCAGGAGGAGCGATTGCGCAGTCCGAGTGGTGCGAATTTCAAAAAATTTGCGCGAATGAGTTTCAACGAATTGCGAACAGGAAGATTGTGCTAATCTCCGGGAGCCAGCCTCCGGGCGTTCCCGCGAAAGCGTCTGCCATGCTTTTGAAATTGGCCCAATCCTCCGGCTGCTTTGCGTTCCTCGACACCAGCGGCACACCTTTGAACGAGGCGCTTGGCGCCGGACCCGACTTCGTCAAAATCAATCGCGAAGAAGCGCAAAGCGTCACTGGGGTTCCTGTGAACGACGTCGTCTCCGCTGAGCAGGCACTCCGCAATCTGCTGGAGCG
>Ga0137379_10005560_pt1 | contig 11884 bp, 12 predicted proteins | sample SagtaG_18_FD_104812 | JGI IMG/M metagenome (GOLD analysis project Ga0137379, IMG submission 104812) | Vadose zone soil microbial communities from Sagehorn Ranch, Mendocino, California, USA - Sage2_L_80_16 metaG | ecosystem: Environmental > Terrestrial > Soil > Vadose zone | place: USA...
AGTAGGCAGCGGCTCGCCCGGCTGGCCGAACGCCGCGAAGAAAATCGCGTGGACACGGAAGATCTTCCACGGAACGTTCCCCACGGTGAAGTTGAGGTTGTTAAGCTCGCCCATCCGCAGTTCCTTGGTGCACTGGCTGACTTTGCCGAAAATCTGAGGCAGAAAGGCCGCCAGCGTGTCGCCATTCAAGTCGGCTGCAAGGCGGCTGGCCACCATCAGCCCGTCGGGCAAGGCAATCAGCGCCCCGGCTACGCTATCGAGCGCCGCGGCCCGTGAAACGATTTCATTGGGTGTCGCATACCGAGCGATGAAATTCGTCCCCGAAGGACCGCGCTTCAATTCGGATTCATCCACCCGGACGGTGTCTGCACAGTCGTCCCAGACATAATAGTTGGTGTCTTTGGATTTCACCGGCACTGAGTCGCCAACCGACTCCAGGGTTGCGTTGCCTTGCTCCGATTGCGGAAACCCGAAGAACAAATTCGGAATGTTCTCGTCTATGGCCACCGGTTGTTGCGACTTGTTTGTCTCGCGTTGCCGAGCCAAGAATAGTGGGGCGACAACCCTCAAGGGTAATTCCAGCACCGCTCCGTCGTGCGCGGACACCGCGGGCAAAGGCGTAGGTTTGATCCACGAGCGCAAAGTCTTCCAGGTGAAAACAATCCGCCCCTGCTTCAGAGCGCGTTCCACCAGCTCAGCGGGCAAGGCCACTTTTGCGTCCACCAGGTTCAATTGCACGATCTCGTGGCGCACCGCTTCGGGCCAGCCCTCGGCCACCGCCGTCAGGCCCACGATCAGCAGATTTGACCCGTTGGCGGGTTTTTGCGGCTGAGGAACCGACGGTTGCGCCGCGGACGAGGGCCTGCCGTTTCGCTCCGCTACCGCGCGCGGGGCGGCTACCGCCTCCGGCGCTTCCGCCGGGGTCGCCTCAGGTGGAGGCGGTGTCGGAGCTGAACTGAGCTGACTGCGGGCTGGGCTGGCCGGGGCCGCGATTCTCAAGCTGGTTTGGCGCGGGGCGGCAGCCGGCGGTGGTTCCGGCTTGGCTGGGCCAACCGAAAAGATCATTGCCGCCCCGTTGGGGTCGAAGGGACTGTTGATATCCGCGGGCACTTCGACTTGCTTTTGCACACGCCGGCGGGTGATTAGAGCCGGATTGAGCCGCGCAATAATTTCGCCCAGCGGGAGCGCAACCAGGACCCGATCCCGGTCGTTGCCCGACGTGAAGACCTGGGGCACCGCCTGCCGCAGTTCGCCGAAGGAAATCTTTACCGAGCCGCGCGCGAGTTGGGACAAGATTTTTTCCAGCGGAACCGAGATCGTCAGATCGCCGACCTCGCTGTACTTGACCCTGGGTCGGAGCTCAAGGGGCAAGCCATTGAGGATTCCCTGCAAGGGCAACTCCAGGCCCCTTCCGTTCTGGCGCACGCCAACCCTGTGCTGCGGCTCAACCTGGCCGTCCGAAGCGTCATTGGCCTCAAACGACGCAGCGGCTTCAGCCTCCGTTGCGGCCAGTTCCTGGCTCTGAGCCGGCGTTTCAACCAGCTTCCGCAACATTTTTTTAACGAATCCGAACATTTTAATCTTCACGCAGTGTGTCAGTGCACTTTTGTTTCATCGTTCTCTTTAATTCCGGTGCAAATCGGTATAGACCATTCACAGCTTGTTTGGTCTGAACTGTTTCTGAGGACTCTCCTTGCAGGAATTATGCCATCTTCCAAACCTGAAGACCCAAAACTGCGAGCCGCAAACGAATTCTCCAGCCCTGGGCTGGGCCAGGTTCAGCCACTGCGCCGACCGAGTGGACGTTGCCCAAAGCGTTGGACCACCCCAAATTGGGTCCGCCTGTCCCGAATGCATCGTTTAAGGCTAAGAAAAGCCGCGAAATCCGGGGGCGTGGCACTGCTTCCGCGCGGTCAACCGCTACTCGCGTTACCCCCAAAGCCGTTGGGCCGCAGACCTATCACTTGACGCTTGGTTCCCGCTATTCCTTTGAAGGTTGGCGTCTGGGTCCTGGAGTTTGCTGAGGCCGGCTGTCTCATCATTGGACGGTTTGTCCTGTTGTTGCCCTTTTTCTTTATTCCCAAGCCCGCTTCACAGCGCCGGCCAGCCTCTGAATCCAGGGGGAATGGCCCTTGCTGTAGGGGAACCGACCGGGCTTGGTTTTTAGAGCTTGAATTTGTATTGATACGGAGTTAGCCGTTGACGCAAGCAGCTATGGACACGCGCCACCACATCCTCCTTCTGGACGACGATCCGGACTTGCTGGATATGTACCGCGAAATCCTGGCGCAACTTCCAAGCCGCCCCGAAATCCGCACTGCCTCTTCCGGCTCGCGGGCGATGGCGCTGTTGGAATCGGAACCTTTCCGACTCCTGATTTGCGATTTGAAGATGCCAAAGATGGACGGTCTGCAAGTGCTGTCGATCGTGCGCCGAAAGTACCCGCAATTGCGGACGGTAGTGCTCACCTCGGTGATGGACGAGCAGTTTCGCTCACGGGTCTATGCGCTGGGGGTGGACATGTTTTGGCAGAAGCCCGGCTCAGAACCCGAGATCAAAATGTTCCTCGAATGTCTGGAGTCGTTGCTGGGCCGTGAGGCCGACAGCGGTTTCCGCGGCCTCCAAAGCAAGAGCCTGATGGACATCATTCAATTGGAATGCATCTCGCAGAGTTCCTCCGTATTGCGCATCACCAACGGCCCGCTCACTGCCAAAATCTGGATTCAGAACGGCGATGTCATTGACTCCGAGGCAGGCGATCTGCGCGGCGAATCCGCCTTCCAAAAGATTCTGTCCTGGAAAACCGGCAATTTCGAAACACTGCCAGCCGAACCGAGCCGGCCCCGCGCCATTTCCAAGTCTTACAACGCGTTGCTGCTCGAATCGGCCCAGGCGCTGGACGAATCGCTCGATGTGGCCACCGCAGGCAGCCAGGCCAAGTCAGCCGCCCTACCCCTGGCGCAACTTTCGCAGGTCGAAGGGGTCGAGTTCGTGCTGGCGATCAAGCCCGGCCAACCAAGCCACCATGAAGCATGCGGGCTGGAGAATCCGCAGCCGATGGCCGATTGGGCCCAGCAGAGCCTCCAACGGTTTGACGCCCTGGGCGATCGGTTGCATGCCGGGGCCCTCGAACAAATCGAAGGCTTGGGACCCCAACGTCATGTCGCCCTGACCCGCCACGGCGACACTGAGTTTTGTGTGGGCTGGAAACATTCTCTGGGCGTGGACCAAATCCGGGAACTGATGAAAAAAGTCATCGCATTATGGGCCTCCTGACTCTTTTCGCCAAACCCGCGCCGACGTTGTTGCGCCTGCCGACGGGCAGTTTCACCGTGGACCGCCAAGGTTGCGTGCTGGTGGGCACTTTGCCTTCGATCTTCCCCGCGCAGTTGGTGCGTGACATCGGCCAGCAGGTGCTGACGGCTTTTCGCGAAGCCGAGTCCGCCCAGTTGCCGCTCGCCGAGTTGATCATCAACTACCCGAGCTTGAAGATCACCGCCCGCGAATTGCGCGGCGGCGCCATAGTCTTTCTATCGCCGAGGACGCCTTACGGCCCGGCCAGCCAACCCTGACTCATTTAGCCTATGCGCAACAAAAAATTGGACCCGCTCATCCAACAGATGGAGAACTATCTGGAGTGCTGGAAACAGTTCAACCACTTCGTCAATTTGGCCCGCGCCAAGAAATTCAGCCCGGAGGACGAAAACCAGTTCCTCGAAGTCAAAAGTGTCATCGTCCAGGAATTGGAACTGATCCTGGCCTCCGTCGAGGTGGCCTCGCCTACCAAGGAAGAGATCCACACGCTGGTTGGCAATGCGCCCTCGCTGCGTTACCTCAGCGAGATGGGCGAGGGCGCATTACGCAACCTGGAAAACCAGTGGCACAAGATCTACATCGGCTGGCACGGCATCCTCGGCCAGTTGAAGGTGCGCCAGCGGGAAGAGGAATCCAAATCGGCCTTCGCCAGTTTGTTTGGTAAAAAGGAGAAGTAGCCGCCAACCGAAGCTCCAAGATGCAGTATCAAGTTAGCAAGGTCAGCCCCGCGCTTGACAAGCGTGCCACCCTTTAGACCTGACAACCTGATAACTCGATAATCTGAAAATTGGTCTTTGGAGAGCCTGGTGCCGCTCTCGAGCTTGCTGCGTTGGTTCCTGCTTACTTGGTGCTTGTCTTTCGCGCTTTTTTTTCGTCTAACCGGCGGATGCCAGATTGGATTGCTGTGGTTCTGCTCGGAATCATCGAGGGAGTTACGGAATTCGTGCCGGTTTCGTCCACCGGACATTTGCTCCTGACAGAGAAGCTGCTCCAGGCGATCGGAGGTCTAGCTGCCGGGCACTGGCTGGTCAAACCGAGCGCCGAAAAAGATCTGTTCAATGTCGTTATCCAATGCGGCGCGGTGCTGGCGGTGTTGCCGCTTTTCCCGGACCGATTGCGCCAGTTCCTCTTCTGCTGGCGCGAGCCGGCTACCTGCAATCATCTGCTTAAAATCTTCACCGCCTTCGCGCTGACCGGCGCGGGCGGCCTTGCGCTTGAAATGAAACGGTTCAAGCTGCCGGAGGAACTATTGCCGGTCGCGGTGGCCTTGTTCGCCGGCGGCGTCCTGTTCCTGGCTGTGGAGCGCTGGCTGCGCCAGCGGACGTTGCGCGACCAGGTGACTTGGCCGATTGTTTTCGCCGTCGGCGCCGGCCAACTCATCGCCGCGGTTTTCCCCGGCACCTCGCGCTCAGGGGCCACCATCTTGTTGGCGCTCGCGCTGGGTTTGAACCGCCCAGCGGCCACCGAGTTTTCGTTTTTGGTTGGCATTCCGACGATGTTGGCAGCGGGCGGGCTCAAAATCTTCAAAGCGCTGCACCATGCCGCTGCTGAGGCTCCGGTTGAACACTGGACACTGGTTGTGGTGGCAGCAGTTGTAGCCGCCGCGGTTTCGTTTATCGCCGTCAAATGGCTTCTGCGCTATGTCCAAACGCATACTTTCACCGCCTTCGGTTGGTACAGAATCGGACTATCCATCTTGATTGGGCTGTTGCTTCTAGCCAAACATACCTACTGAAGCCGGACAGGTTTAATCGCGTTAACAGGATTGTTTGGTCGTCGGGACGTGCGTCCTCAAGGGAGGACCAGGACCGGTCCAAGCTGCCGTGCGCTCACCGCACCGGTTCGAGTCCACACCCTGACATCGCCACCACCGCATCGCGCAGCCCAGTGCACCGTCCCGCCGCGACCACCGTGTCGCCCACCTTGGCGATCGGCACGCGGGCTTCGCCCTGCATCAGTCCCACCAGTTGCGACCCGTGGTTCACGGTGAAGACGGCGCTAAACTTCTCCGGCGGCAGCAAATCGCAGATCACTTTCATTTCTCCATCGAACGTTTTCAAAATGATCTTGTAGTTCCTGATGAACAGCGGCTTTTCGAAGCCCGTAATTTCACCCTGCACTCTGAATTTGTGTTTGCGGTAACGCTGGTCCGCCGCGGCGGGGTCGGAGCGGTAATGGCTGGCCAAATCCACCGCCTCTACCAGTTCACCCTCTTGAAGCGGTTGCAGCGAAGCCAGGGCAGGACTGACCCGAGCCGCCACCTGCGCAGCCGCCGGCGGGCTGGCAATCTTCCCAACCTCCGGTGTGCGCTGTTGTTTCAGCCCAACGTTCTCGCCTTTGACCTTGGCCAATTGGGCTTTCAACCTCTCCAGTTCGGCTTCTTTGCGTTCGAGTTCCTCGAGTCGCGACTTGGGAATGGTGACAGTTTCCTGAGCCAGGACGGGAAGGGCTAGACCGAACAGTAACAAGAGCAGCCGAGCAATGCCACATGGGTTGGGAATCAAAAATTGAGAATTGGCGGCCGAGGCAGCGGTTCCCCTCTCCCACCCACTGCGACGGCGCGGCAGCGCGGCGAGTCGGATGGGAGAGGGGCCAGGAGTGAGGGCTCGGTTTTCGCAGTTCACGGCTGTGGAGCAGGGATAAAAATCTTTTGCCCCGGCCTCAGTTTGTCAGGTTTCAATCCCGGGTTGGCCTTCAGGATTTGGTCCACGGTCACCTTGATGTTCTTCTCGCGATAGGCCTGAACGATTACCGAAAGCGTATCACCCGGCTGAATCACATATTCGAAGCCCTTTTCCGGCGCAACAGGCTTGTCGGAGACCGGACTGTCGCTCGGGGTAGCTGGAGCGTTTTTTTTCGCCGGCGCCAGCGGGGCGGAAAGCGTCTTGCCCAGTTTCAGAATCTCGGCGCGGATCTTGTCGTAATCTTCCAATCGCTTCCGATCGATCTCTTTGACCGCCTCAGCCAGCCGTTTGAGCTCCTCCTGGGTTGCGTAGTTTGCAGTGGGCTTGGCCGGCTGTTCGCGCACACTTTCAAGCTCCCGGCTCAGTTCGGAGATGCGCTTTTGATCCGCGGTTCTGGCGGCCATCAAATCTTCAATTTGGCCGCTGAGCTTGTTCAACCGTTCTTCGGTTGCCGCGTCCTGAGCACGCAAATCGGAAGGAGCCCAGAGCGCCAGCGTGACGATTAGAAAGGAAATTGGTTTCATAAACCGAAAATAGGGAAACCCGCTTCCCAGTTCAAGCGAGAAGCAGCAGTCTCTCAAAGCTTCAACTCAAATTCTGAGGGTATCAAGTTTCTGGTTGTCAGGGCAGTACCGACCGCAACGCGGCGCGTCGGCTGGGTCGAACTTGATGACCTGACAACTCGGAAATCGGGCTCTGGAGCCTCGATTTTGGGATCCGGAGCTTGCTCCCCCTTTATGCTTTGAACCACGCGTTTTCCGCATAAATTGTTATTGTGACGGTTCTGGAAATCATCCAGCTCAGCGCGGAGTTCCTGGCCAGAAAGGGCGTGGATGCGCCCCGGCTCCAAACCGAATTGCTCCTGGCCCACCTGCTCAAGTTGCCGCGCATGCAGTTGTATCTGAATTTCGAGCGCGCACTGGCGCCGGAGGAGTTGGAGGGGTTTCGCCAACTCATCCGACGGCGTGGCCGGCGTGAACCGCTGCAACTCATCATCGGTTCCACCTCCTTTTGCGGCTTGGAGCTTACCGTCAACCGGCACGCGCTCATTCCGCGGCCCGAGACGGAGTTGCTGGCCGAGCGCGCCTGGGTCTTCCTCAATCAACTCTCACCTGTTCCGCCTTCGCCAGCGGCCTTGGCCCGACCGCGCTTAAACCAAGTGGAGGCGGGCGACCCGCAACCGGCAACCGCATTGGACTTAGGCACAGGCGCCGGCTGTCTGGGCATTGCGTTGGCGGTCAACTGCCGCGCCGCGCGGATACTTGCCACCGATATTTCGCCAGAGGCTCTGGCCCTGGCCAGACACAACGCCGCCCTTCACGGCGTGACCGACCGAATTCAATTCTGCCAAGGCGACGGTTTCGCAGCGTTGCCCATGGGGGCTGCTCTAGACCTAGTCATCAGCAATCCGCCTTACATCCCATCGGCGGAAATCGAAACCCTTGAACCCGAAGTGCGCCATTACGACCCCCGCCGCGCGCTGGATGGCGGCCCGGACGGTTTGGACTATTACCGGCGAATCGCCGCTGAGACTGGACCGTTCTTGAGGCCGAACGGGAAAATCATGCTCGAATTCGGCGACGGCCAGGCGGAACGCATCTGCGAGATATTCCAACGACAAATGTGGATTGTCGAGGCAGTCGAGCAGGATTACACTCAAAGACCGAGAATGTTGATTGCACGAAGATCCAATTCAGCCACTGACGGACACAGCTAGCAGAAAAACCGGCTGAGAGAGTCATGGAGTCGTGGAGTGATGGGCAAGCTTTTCCGACACTCTGCTGCTGCATCACTCCGTTTGCCTCGGTTCTGTGTCCCTGTCTGTCCAAGCGTGCTGATACATTATTGAACTTCCATGGACAGTTTGTTGATCAAAGGCGGCGTGCCGTTGCGAGGCGAAGTCGTCATTAGCGGCGCCAAGAATGCAGTGCTGCCGATCATGGCGGCGACCCTGCTCACCAGCGAGCCCTGCATCATCCGGCGCGTGCCAAAGCTCAGTGACGTCCGGTTCATGGGGCAAATCCTCACCTGGCTCGGTGCCCAAGCCAGGTTCGATGGCGATACCGTTCGCATCCAGGCCAAAAAAATCAAAGGCGCGTGCGAATACGATTTGATCCGCAAAATGCGCGGCTCGATCTGTGTGATGGGCCCGCTGCTCGGTCGCCTGAAAAAAGTGACCGTCTCGCTGCCCGGCGGCTGCGTCATCGGAGCGCGCCCAATCAATCTGCACTTAAAGGGCCTCCAGGCGCTCGGCGCCAAGATCACCATCCAAGGTGGCTACGTTCATGCCAGCGCCAGGCGCCTGGTGGGCGCGGCCATGTTCCTCGGCGGACGCGCCGGTTCGACCGTCCTCGGCACCGCCAACGTGATGATGGCCGCCACGCTCGCCGAGGGCGTCACAGTCATCGAAAGCGCCGCCTGTGAACCGGAAGTTGTGGACCTGGCTAATTTCCTCACGGCCATGGGCGCGAGGATCGCTGGGGCGGGCAGTCCGACGGTTACGGTCACAGGTGTCAAGGAATTGCACGGCGCCGAACACGAAGTCATCCCCGACCGCATTGAAGCCGCCACCTACGCCATCGCCGCCGCCGCGACCAATGGCGAGGTGACGCTGCGTGGTGCCCGAGCCGAGCACATGCGCGCCGTGCTGGACAAGCTCAACGATTCGGGCGCCAGGATCGAGCGTAGCGGTGCCGGAATCACCATCCGCCGCAATGGCCGGTTGCGGCCCGTGGATATCACGACACTGCCCTACGCGGGTTTTCCGACCGACGCCCAGGCCCAGATGATGGCGCTGATGGCGATAACTCCAGGCATCAGCATCATCACCGAACGCATTTTCGAATCCCGCTTTATGCACGTCAGCGAGCTGGCTCGCTTGGGGGCCGACATCGAAATTGAAGGGCCAAGCGCCATCGTCAAAGGCGGCAAACCCTTGAGCGGGGCGCCGGTCATGGCCAGCGATTTGCGGGCGTCGGCGGCGCTGGTGGTGGCTGGATTGGTCGCGCGCGGCACCACCCAGGTCAATCGTATTTATCATCTTGACCGCGGTTACGAGAACATTGATGGCAAGCTGCGCCAACTGGGCGCGCGCATCGAACGGGTTGAAGAACCATGACCAAACTCATCGCTGCCTTAATCCTCGCGGCAGTCCTTTTCGGCGGCTGGCATCTGTTCTTGTATTGGGAGAAGGTAAAAAACGAAGAGGCAACCGCCCGCAAACAAGCGGCGGCTTCGGTAATCGATCCAACGCAATTGGCTGGCCTGCCCCAGCCGCTGGAACCGTCGTTGCAGGCAGCCCAGAAGCAAGGCGCTGGCGGGTTGAGACAGTGGCTCAAGACTTACGACCGCGCCGTCCACGACCCACGCAAGGCCTGGATTGAGTTGGATTATTGCGTCGCGGTCGCGCGCGAAGACCCCGCTGAAGCCAAACGCGTCTTTGCCGCCGTAAAAGAGCGCACTCCGCCCTCCTCCCCGGTTTGGCCGCGCATCAAACAGCTCGAGAAGACTTACCAATAAACTTTTTGCTGGCCTTGCGCCTCTCAAATCTTTATTCTGCTGCATATGAATCTTCTCGCCCTCCAATTGGCGCTCACCTTCTCGCCACCGGGTGGAAGATGGAAGGGGTGATGGGCTGCTTACGAAAGGCTGCTTATGGACTTGATTTTCAACTGTCCCAAGTGCGAACAAGAGCTGGCAGTTGATAGCTTGGGCGCCGGCACCGAAATCAATTGCCCGAACTGCGGCGAAGCCATTGTCATTCCGCAGCCCGAGTCTGTTGTCTCCAGGCTCGGCGCTGAGACCGATTCGGCGGCCGCGCGCCTTGGACCGCATCCCGTCAACCCGATTGCCTCTTCTGCTGCTGCCAAAGTGGAGATGCATCTGCGCGTGCCCGTGCGCAAGACACCGACCGAAAGTCTAATCGAAAAGCCGCTCGTGCCCCTCGAAGTCGCCAAGGACGCCGACAAAAAAATCCGCACGAAAACCATTCGCCACACCGATTGCATCGAAGTCGGCCATGATCGCTTCGATGAAATCGTCAGCAACTTCCTCGCCAAAACCGGCGAGGCCAACATCATCAGCATTAATACCATTACTTATACGCACCTGGACATCGGCACCCAAAAGCTGCTGACCGACTTTGGCGTGATGATCGTGTATAAGGGATAACATGACTCGCCGGTCTGTTCGAGTGCTGTTGCTCGCGTTTGGTTTGCTGGCTTTTCCTTTTAATTCGCCGGCGCCCCTGATCTATCGGCCCGGCGAGGGTTGGATCTACGAGCCGGTCGGCGGCGTAGGCAAATGGCAGATGACCCGCGCCAAAGATCAATTGGACGTCGCCCAGGCCGCGTTCGACAAGCGGGCCCACAGCCTCGCGCTCAAGGCCGCCCGCCGCGTCGTGAAGGTGTGGCCATTGTCGGATTATGCGCCCCAGGCCCAGTACCTTGTTGGTCGCTGCTACGAGGAAACCGGCCAGGACGAAAGAGCTTTCCGCGAATATCAGAAGGTGATTGAGAAATACCCGAAAATTGCCGCCTACCAGGAGATTCTTGGACGCCAATTCCAGATCGCCAACCTCTATCTGGGCGGCAAATGGTTCAAGCTCTGGGGTTACATTCCATTCTTCCCGTCCATGGAGCGCACTGCCGAGATGTACGCCAAAATCGTCAGGAACGGGCCCTACAGCGAGGTCGCTCCGCAAGCCCAGTTGAAGATCGGCGCGGCCCGCGAAAAGCAATCCAACTTTTCAGCAGCCGTTAAGGCTTACGAACTGGCCGCCGATCGCTACCACGACCGGCCACAGGTGGCGGCCGAGGCGCTTTACCGGGCCGGTCTAGCGTACAACAAACAGGCGCAAACCGCCGAGTACGACCAAAGCACCGCCGGGCAGGCCATCGCGACGTTCACCGACTTCATGACCCTTTATCCCAACGACGCGCGCGTCCCTCAGACCCAAAAGATTATTACCTCGCTCAAGAGCGAACAGGCGCGCGGGAATTTCCAAACCGCGAAGTTTTACGAAAAGTACAAGAAATGGAACGGCGCGTTGGTCTATTACAATGAAGTGTTGCTGCGCGACCCCAACTCGCCCTTTGCGACCGAAGCGCGTGAACGCATTGACACGCTCAAAAAACGCACGCAAACCGCCAGCAAATGAACCGCTTTCTTTTTCCCAACTCCGCTCCGCGCCTGCTCGCCGACTACCGAAACCCTCTCCCCGACCCTCTCCCTTTAGGAAAGGGAGAGGGGGTGGGCTGGCGGGTGTGGTGGCTTGCGTTGGTTCTTCCGGGCCTGGTCTTGAGCGGTTGCGCCGGCTACAAACTCGGGCCCAGCAACGGACTGGCCGCGCGCGACAAGTCCGTTCAAATCAATCCGTTCTCCAATCAAACGATGGAACCGCGCCTCGGGGATGCGGTCACCGAACAACTGCGTAAAGCCTTGCAACGCGACGGCACCTACCAGGTCGCCACCCGCAACGACGGCGACATCGTGGTGAGCGGCGTGATCACCGCCTACCAACGCCAGGAAATGAGTTTCGTGCCCAGCGACATCCTCACTGTGCGCGACTATCGCGTGAGCCTCGTTGCTCGGGTCACTGCCCGCGAGCGGACCAGCGGCAAACTCATTCTCGACCAACCGGTCAGTGGTTACACTCTAGTCCGCGCCGGCGCCGATTTGACCAGTGCCGAGCGCCAGGCGCTGCCCTTGCTGGCGGCTGACCTGGCCAAGAACGTCACCGCGCGCTTGGCCGATGGGTCGTGGTAATTCGCGTTATGAAAAATTTGTTGAGCAACTTGGTTAGCGCATTGGCGCTGCTGTGTCTCATTTCCCAATCCGCCCTCGCCCGTCCGGATGCGGCCACTAACGCGCCAGCCGCCAATCCG
>Ga0137379_10005564_pt1 | contig 11881 bp, 10 predicted proteins | sample SagtaG_18_FD_104812 | JGI IMG/M metagenome (GOLD analysis project Ga0137379, IMG submission 104812) | Vadose zone soil microbial communities from Sagehorn Ranch, Mendocino, California, USA - Sage2_L_80_16 metaG | ecosystem: Environmental > Terrestrial > Soil > Vadose zone | place: USA...
AAATAGCAAAACTCCCAACGCATAGATGTCGCTTGAGCGCCGTAACACTCCCAACGATTGTTCGGGCAAGGGAAGCGCGGTAAATTCCGTGGAGCCCCAACCCACACGAGTGAGAGATTGCTGGCTGTCATCGTACCCTCGAGCAATGCCAAAATCGGCGAGGAGCATACGCCCATCAGCCGCAACAAAAATATTGTCTGGCTTGATATTGCCATGTATCACATCGTGATCGTGCGCATACTGCACCGCGCTGCACACCTGCTGCACGATCGGCAAAGCCTGCATAGCGGAAAACTTCCCCCCTACACGCCTCAACAAATCTTCCAGTGTCCCGGCTGCTACAAATGGCGTGACAGCATAGAGCAATCCCTCGCCTTCACCAAACTCAAGAAAAGGCAAAATATTTGGATGGTCAAACTGACCGATCTTCTCCGCCTCAGCCATGAAATATTCACGAAATGAATCATGTTGGGCATAACCCGGACGATAGACTTTTACTGCTACCTCATAGCTTCCCTCACCGCTCTGACGCGCGCGGTAGACATCCGCCACGCCTCCCTTACCGATACACTGCAACAGGAGATAATCACTCAGCATGATTCCTTCAAGATCAGACATGCAACACCCCGTTTTCGTTTCAATCCTCGCCTCGGAACGATATCCCAAAAAAGGCAATACATGGAACTAAACGAGATGTGCACACTTTTTAGGAGAATGAGGGACTTGTGGCGTGACGATTTATCGAGCACAAAAACAAGGCTTATCCGGTCTCAAATCTTGAGGACAAGAATAAGCAGTATCGCGAGAATATGCAGCGTTTGATCGACCCAGATCGGGCCAATGAGCTTATAGCGTGACTTGAGAGGATCAATCACAAAATGCGTGCCAAACAGTATTGCAGACGCAAGGATGGATGGATGAGCAAAGAGCACAAATACAGCAGTGTACGTGGCGCAATGATAAAAGTTTACTTCCCAACTTTTCCCCTTCTCGACACTCATCCAGGTGCTTTGAAAGGCAAAATCACCGATAAAATGGCAGGCCAGCCAGACAAGCAACGCGGGAGCTGCTATATCGATAAACGGGAAATACATGGGCATCCTTTCTCCTCGATGAAATGTTCTTTGCCCAGAGTATAGGGGAGGAGAAATGACGGAACTATGAACTGTATCTCCGAAAAAATGTGAGGATGCGCACAATTTGCTCCCCTACGCCTTCTCCTTTCAGGCCGTCTGACCGTTGGCGGCCGGGATTGGCGCCGGGCCTTTTACGCCGCCCCTCCATGAAGTACTTGAGAGGAAGCGCAGCAAAAGCAGTGCCACAATAACAATCCAGAAGCAGAAAGCTAAATCTTGTTCCAGGAACGCGCTATCCACCAGCCCTTGCACCATCGCCGCCAGCATCGCTGCCCCAACCCCAATCGTCATCCACTGTAATGGCAGATTCTCTCTGGTCTCGTTAGCTCGCAAGTTCCTCAACACGCGTATAAACAGCCAGGCGAAGAGTAGCAATAGGGCAGCAAACGCTAAAACCCCAAAAATGCCGATGCTCACCCAGACATGCAGAAAAACATTATGCGGATGTGACAAATCTGGCTCAAACTTGAGGTCTATCGATACATGCGTCACAGGATCGAGAGTAATCCAGTAGTGATGTAGTTGCGGGGTATAACAAACCCTATTGTTGCTATAATGACAGAGCCAGTTATTCATGCCATAGCCAAACCAGGGGCTATCGTGAATCATGTTCAACGCACTTCTCCAGAGGTAGATGCGCTTGGTTGTAGTACTGACGTTATGTACATCGACATGGCTTCCAAAGATAAAGTCAGTGATACGAGTATGATAAAGAAAAAATGTTATCCCCAATAGAACAAGAAAAATAGGGGTAACTATCAACAGCGCTTTGCGATTGCGGATCGAAATTGCGGCAATAAAAATGGCAGCGACGGCGATGGCTATCCAGGCGCCGTGCGATTGAGTCAAGTAAAGTACATAGAGCATTGGTAAACAGACAGCAATAGCCCCTGACTTGCTTTTCCAGAAGGCCCATGTGTTTGCCACAAATGGGGTCTTAGCAACGACCAATGCAAATCCAATAGGCAAAATATAATCAAAGAGCATCCCTATACTATTCGCGCTGCCATACATAGCATGAACACGACGTATGCCATCCGACTCTAGTGGCAGTTGGTTTCTGAAGAAGAAGTACTGGATCATACCAAGAATTGCCACCAACAACCCGGTGCTCAACATCGCAAATAATAAACGGATCACATCCCTGCGAGAACGAAGACAATAGAGAGCAAGCGCAATGTAAATAAGAGGATCAACAATCTCTTCACGATAATAACGCAGAGCTACAACTTTGTCATACGCTACAATAATCGATAGGGCCGCTGCTAGAAAAAAGACGAGCACAGGGATAGAAAATGGTCCCAAACGATCTCGCAACTCTTGCCAGGTAAGCCAGTAGGGCCAATTGCTTCTCTGGAGTACAAGCTGCAACAGCGCGACCAGTATATAGATGCCCAGGGTTATCTCGGCAAGACTAAAAGAGTAGTGACTGAATACCGTCTTCTGGTATAAATAAAAAGGTAATGCCAAAGGAAATAGCGCAATGGCAAAGGGTAAACGATACCAACAAAGTACCGCGAATACCAGCAAAAACGGCAAAGATAGAAACGGATTCAGCTTAAAGAGGAAACCTGTACCGAGATGCACATTACCAATTACATAATATGCAGCCATTGACAAGACAAGGCTTATCTCGATGATGCGATCATACCAAAATGATGAAATACCCCTCTTTTGTCTTCCTTTATCCACGGGTGGCTCAGTCGGAATATCCGCGGCAATTTGGTCTGCGTCACTCACTTCATTTTCGCCAGGGGTAGTACCTGACGCAGGCATACTTTGACTGCTCATCTTCTTTCAACAATTCTACACACATTTTTGTATGTTCATGCAACGACACCGGGAGAGTTACCGCATAGTATAGCAAAGTACGTGAAGTTCGTCCAACACTGCGAACTGATGACTGATCAGTTTTGGGACTTTAGTCGAGCATTGTAAAAGAGAGGAGGGAGAACTCAGACGATTTGGGTCCCCACTCCTCTCTTCAGTTACCTGTCTATTTCGTCAGTTCGATGACAAACTGCTGGAAGACATGCAAATGGTGGTCGATATCAGCCTGTGTATGCTGAATGGAAATCGTCCATTGGTCATCAAAACCAGGAGGAAAGAGAATACCGCGATTTGCCAGGAAAAGCCAGTATGCATAGGAGAGATGCATATCTATATCCCACCATGCGCGATAGTTGCGCGCGCGCTCATAACGGAACATGGCACAACCCTTCGCGCCGATCTGGACCATGTGCATGGGCATATCAAATTCCTCAATGATACCCAGGTATCCCTCTCCCAATTGTTTAGAGAGACCATTGGCGCGAGCATGGGCCTCGGGCGTGAAAATCTGCGTTAGTGTGATCAGGCCAGCACGCATCGACATTGGGTTACCGTTGAATGTCCCTAGATGCAATACCTCCTCGTGGTTAATGCGACGCATGATTTCTTCGCGGCCACCAAAAGCGCCAATAGGCATCCCGCCGCCAATAGACTTGGCAAGACAGATCAGGTCTGGTTCTACAGGAAATAACTCAGTAACGCCTCCAGGAGCGACTGTAACTCCCGTTTTTACTTCGTCAAAGATAAGCAGGACGCCATGTCGGCGCGTAATATCACGCAAGCTCTGGAGATAGCCTTCATCAGGTAGCATGATGCCAACATTCATCAATACTGCCTCAGTGATTACTGCCGCTACCTCGCCTTCGTACTCCGTCAGAATACGTTCCAGGGCCTCTGGATTATTATAGGGGGCAATAATCGTGTTGCTTTTGACGTCAGCAGGTATGCCTTTCGATGCTGGAACGCTATGTGGCCGCTCAGCCGGACCGGCATCCTCGGCTGAGGGTTTGGTACTCATCAGAACGGTATCGTGATGTCCATGGTAGGAACCCTCTATCTTCACAATTTTATCTCGGCCAACATGTGCTCGCGCTAAACGCAGCGCATCCATAGTCGCTTCGGTGCCGGAGTTACAGAAACGCACTTGTTCAATTGGCGCGAAACGCCGTACCATTTCTTCTGCCAGATAAATGGTATCAGGACACGGCAGCGAATAGAGGCTTCCCTTGCCAAGCTGGTCGCGCAAAGCCTCCACCAGAACCGGATGCGAGTGGCCAACGAGCAGACTTCCAAAGCCCAGGTGGAAATCAGCATATTCGTTGCCGTCATAGTCCCAGATGTGACTACCTTCCGCACAGCTGATAAATAACGGATATGGAGGCACCGCCTGGAACGAACTGGAGACTCCCATGGGCATTGACGATTTCGCGCGTTGGTGAATCTCGTAGGAGCGAGGAGTGCGCTTCCTGAACTCCGCCTCCTCGCGGACGACGATCTCATCTACTACCCTTTGGTTGATCGTAATCGGTTCCCGAAGCATAAAAGCTCCTTTCATGTTGGAATAGGGTAATGTTGAAAATAGTTACAGCAAACAAACCGCTGTCTGTACTATTGTAACCCACTGCTGGTGAAATAAGCAATTCTATCCGCGGTTATTTTTGCGAATTTCTCAAGAAAACCGCATATTTACTACGAAATTCGCAATGACCATGAAGACTTTTGAGCGCTACATTCAGGCAATCACATGTTTGTGGATGAAAGAGGAAGGTTCGAAATTATTAGCGTGTTACCCAGATTTTAGCTGCTGCTGCTTTGCTGATACACACTTCACGACCAGCAATCTGCACAATAAAACTCTCATCTTGCTCATTCCCACTGCCGCCACCCGGGGCAAGAACTCGCAATTGCGTTTCAGGCGTCAAGCTCTTCTCATGCAAATAGAGAATGAGAGCCTCTTCATCTTCGACCACCTCAGAGATACAGAGAATAGTGACCAGGCCACCAGTCGGAACCGACAATAACCGTATTGCGCCATGATCTTTGAGATAGCTGCGAGCATTTACTACGGAGCCAGGAATGGGGTTGCCATGAGGACAGGTGGTTGGATTGTTCAAGGCAGTGATGACACGAGCTTCGACCGCGCCAGAGATGAAATGTTCCAGTCGACAGGCTTCCTCGTGCACCTGGTGCCATTGCATACCGAGCATATCGACGAGGAAGCGCTCTGTCAGCCTATGCCGGCGTAGCACTGCTTCCGCTGCTTGATTGCCCGCTTCGGTGAGCGTCACCTGACGTTTGTTATCCATCTCTATATACCCATCGCGCACAAGGCGTTTGAGCATCTCTGTGACCGATGGCGGAGCAACGCCAAATTTTTCCGCAAGACGCGCGCCAATCACAACCTCGTCTTCCATGCTCATGTTATAAACAGTCTCCAAATATTCTTCGACTGTCGCGCTCAGGGGTTCTTCTGTTTTCATAAATGTTCTCGCTCTGGCTCTAACTCCTGCATATATTTTATCGTTGCTTCGCCAGTAAGAACCATTGTCCCATCCTGATTTGAACAATCAGTGCGCAGCGTGATGATGCGTTTCTCTTCTCGTAAGGCAATTATCTCAACATTAACTGTAATGGTGTCGCCAATACGAACGGGGGCGAGAAATTTTAACGTTTGACCCAGGTAGATACTTCCATGCCCTGGAAGATCGTTACCCAGTACCGCAGAGATCATTGAAGCGATCATGATTCCGTGTGCAACTCGTCCCCCAAAAGGTGTGCGCGCGGCGTAATCTTCGTCGACATGGATGGGGTTTTTATCGGTACTGACATGAGCGAAGAGATCAATATCCCCCGCGGTAATAATATGTGAACGTGATGCTCGCACTCCAATAGGTGGAAGTGGGGCTAATTCTCTGGAGTTTTCGCTCATTTTTTTCATTCCTTGGAAATTGACTCACTAGGTCATTACTTTGAGCGAAGTTCCAGCCAGCTACGTATCTTAGGCCAGAGGGACTTCTTAGCGTCTGATCCGGTCAATAGACCAACGTGACCTGCGTCCAGAACAAAAAATTCTCTATCCTCGCTCGAAATCAGATTCATAGTGGCTTCTGCCTGGGGGAGGGTACAGATATGGTCCTTTTTCCCCGCTATATTCAGGACAGAGCAGTTAATATTGGAGAGATCTACACGCATCCCTCGCAGCTTGATCTCGCCCTTAACAAGCTTATTCTGCTGGTAAAACTCGCGAATCCACTGCCGGAATGCCGCCCCAGCAAACGGTATACCGTCGTTTACCCATTTGTTCATGGCCAACCATGTGTCCATAGGTTTACCCTGCAAAATGCGATCCCACATCGTGACATAGGAACCCACGTAGTTGGTAACTGGTTTAACCAAACGGTTTCCAGTGTCGACAAGATCACCAGGAATGTTTCCGAAAGCTTCTGCCATGTGATCAGGATTGAAGAATTTTTCGTTGGTCCACAACCCATATAGCCCGGTGTGCTCTACTGCAAAATCAATAGGAGCCGTGAGCAGTATTAAGTTTCTCAGTGGTTTAGCTGGAAAAAGTGCCGCGTACATCGCAGCCATCGTTCCACCCATGCAGAAACCCAATATGGTAATCTCTTCAACCTTAGATGTTTTCAGGACCTTTTTTACTGCCCGTGGTAGGTAATCCAGCACATAGTTCTCGAATGCGAGATTACTATCCTCGTCACCCGGTATACCCCAGTCGAACATAAAGACATTGAACCCATGGTTTACCAGGTACTCTACCAGGCTATTCCCAGGCATCAGATCCAGCACATAGGGTCGGTTGATTAGGGCATAGACCAGCAAAATAGGAACAGGAAACTTCTTTTCGACTGTCGGCCTATAGTGGTAAAGCTTCGCCTTGTTTTTCGTCCAGATTACCTCTTTAGGTGTCTGCCCCGTGTCAGCTCTCGCTCCTTCGAAAATAATCTGCATACCTTCTTTATACTTCTTGAGGTTGCTTTCGATATCGAACGGTGTAGCATTTTCACTGCTCATTTCGCCCTCCTCTTCGCTGTTATGCATCGACACTACTGGTTACTCTGTCTGAACTTCCGCTTTAGATCCGTTGGGTTTTTGACTTCTGACGTTTTTCTTCGTCGTCTTACGAGCAGCTTCAACATCCGTTGTCTTAGTGGTGGAAGCATTGTTGACTTCGATCTTCACGAAAGTCGCAAGGACTTTATCCAGTTTTTTCTCTATATCATCCGTGTGTTTTGCAAGTTTCTCAACCACTTCCAGCTTCTTTTCCAGGGCAGAGGAGAAGACGTCCAGTTTTTTCTCAACTCGACTCAGACGCCCTTCCAGATCCGAAAAAGCCTCCTTAGTAGCCACCTGAGAAAACTCATCTCTGCTGTCTTCGAAGGCTTCATCAAGGTGATCAACCTTCTCCTCTAGAGCGACGATAATCTCAGCAACACGAGCTAAATCTGAGCGAGTGGGAAGTTGGAGATTTCTAAAATAATCTTCGTTGGCACGGCGTGTAGCCATGTAATAGCTTGTGTAGCTCTCCATGAATTGGCTGGCGTTTTCGACAAATTTCTCATCCCCGATGACATCAGCCACAACCTTCGCCCACATTTCGCTGGAGGCATCATACCATTGCTTAAAATATGTGAACGGATCAGCAGGGACTGTTCCTCCTTCAAGAATTTTGGCACGGTTCTCTTCCATCATCTCCAGCCACTGTGCAGTAAGACCCAACGGATCTCCTCCCAACTCTGCGGATCTTGCCCATGCCCCAGTCGTTGCTTCATACCATTGATTCCAGGCTTGTTTCAGGTCAACCGCTCCCAGAGTACTGGTTTTCATCTGCTCCTGGGCCACTTCAATGCTCTTTAGCCACGGTTGATATAAACCATAGGGATCTACAAATGTTCCTTTGCCCCCATCTAGAACACTCGACCACATTTTAGTAGATGTTTCACTCCATTGTTTCCAAAAATCCATCGGATCCTTTGGACCTTGAGCTTCTGATCCTTCTGCCATCTCATGCTGCTCCTTTCACTTTCAATTTACCTTCACCACATATAGTAACTCACCCAGAGAATTTCCACAAATAACAAAGGGGCCGGGGCTTTCGCTCCGACCCCAAAGCATGTGCCTCAATATGTACTTATTTAGCAGCTTTTTGTGCGTTGGTATGCGGCTGGCGAGCATAACCCTGTAGGCTATCTAACCCCTGCCGCGTAGACTTCTGGAAAGTCTCCGTAGCTGTCTGATAGGTCTCCAAACTCTGCCGGGTGGCTGTCTCAACAGCGCTAAGAGCTTGTTGATAGTAGGAGAGCGGAGCACGGAAGAAGTCCATATAAATTCCTGCCGACTCACGCGTCAGTTCCTGGTAAGCTTCTTGCTGCTTACGAGTCTGTTGCTCCATCTTTTGAATCAATGCCTGAGTGCTCTCAGCATGACTCTTGAGAACCTCCATGCCGTTCACGACCGTGCTCTGAGCAAATTTCAGGTACTGCTCTTGAGCAGCCACTGCGCTGTCCATCACTGCCTGGAAGTCTCCGGGCAACTCTTTTGACTGCCCCATTACGCTTTGCATCAACGCGAGGGTACTGTCAGCCTGACTCTTAAGCACCTCAACGCCATTCACCAGGGTGCTCTGAGCATACTTAATATTCCGCTCTTGAGCAGCCACCGCGCTCTCAACAATTTTCTCGTTGGTTTCCTGAAGTGTCTTGACCATATTCAATACGGCCTCGTTTGCCTTTTTCTCTGCCATTGCCTTGCTCCTTGTCTCGCTCTTTCTATTTCGTAGGTTACTGCGATGATTAGACTCAATTGTCTTTACTTGCCTTGACTGATTCGCGCCTGCATCGTGTTGTACAATTTATTTACGAACCACAAAGACTATCTTTTTGTATCTATATGCATTTTACACTTATATGCAGCCTTTGTCAAGGGGATTGTAAGAGAGTTTTTGGATGCTCACAAATTTGTGATGCAACTGAGGCAATTTTCGAAGTAATCCAGCAGACCATTCCTCAAAGCGCACTGTCAAAACACTTGACACAACCGCAAATCCCCTATATACTTTCCCCAGAACAAAAGAATATCTGAAAGCAACAAGCAGGAAAAGTATGCGTCATTGCAAAGGCAACAGAGAGTCGGACCAGGTGGAAACCGGCGCCTACGCAACCGCAGAATGGGCCTGCGAGTCAGAGCACGAACATATTGTAGAGTGTTAACCTACCATAATCAGTAGTCTCTTGCGGAACGTCCCCCGTTATCGAGGACAGGATATCATCTGTTATGCATTCATAGTGGATTGTATCCAGCAATGAGGGATTATCTGCCATTTCCCAATAAAGGGGTGAAAAGATAATCTGAATCAGGGTGGTACCACGAAAGCTTCACGCCTCTCGTCCCTATTGTGGGAAGAGCGGCGTTTTTTTATTGCTACCTGGACACGATAATTCGGGTCCCAACATTAATGGAGGAACAAGCAATCATGCCAGTTGAAACGAATCAGGAAGCTAGAACAGAGCTAAACAAAACAAGCACAGAGGCCCCGATCAAGAAACGCGTTTTTTCAGGCGTACAACCAACCGGGAATCTCCATATTGGCAACTACCTGGGGGCAATTCGCAACTGGGTAGCAGCACAGGCAGAGTATGATAACATTTTCTGCATTGTTGACCTACACGCGATTACTGTACCCATGGATCCAAAAGAGCTGCGCCTGAGTATTCGACGACTCGCGGCACTGTACCTGGCAGTTGGTCTGGATACGCGTTACTGCAAACTTTTTGTCCAGTCACATGTCCGCCAGCACGCCGAGATGAGCTGGATTATGAACTGCTTTACGCCCATGGGTTGGCTGAACCGCATGACCCAATTCAAATCGAAGGCAGGCGAGAACATAGATACCGTCAGTGCGGGCCTCTACTGCTATCCAACGTTGATGGCGTGCGACATTCTGCTGTATCAAACCAATCTTGTGCCCGTTGGAGACGATCAACGCCAGCATATTGAGTTCACTCGTGACCTGGCGCAGCGCTTCAACAGTTTGTATGGGCAAGGGAACAAGGAAGAGCAGCAGGTGTTCACCATACCGGAGCCGCAGATACGCGAGGTAGGCGCGCGCATTATGGCGTTGAATGACCCAATGAACAAGATGAGCAAGAGCGATCCAAACGACTTTTCTCGTATCAATTTGTTTGATGATCCCAAAACAATCAAAAAGAAGATAGCGCGGGCAACGACGGATTCGCTACGCCTGGTAACATTCGATCCGCAACGCCCGGGCATTACCAATCTGCTGACCATCTACCAAATGTTGACAGGACAGACAGAGCAGGAAATTGTGGCAGAATTTGCGGGAAAAGGATACGGGGACTTTAAGACGGCTCTAACTGAGCAGCTAATAGCGGCCCTCGCGCCAATTCAGGAACGTTATCGCGCACTGATGAACGACCAGCCCACGCTAGAATCTATTCTCAAGCAGGGGGCAGACGAGGTTCGCCCTATGGCGGAAACTACGCTACAACATGTCAAAAAGGTAATAGGTGTGGGATAGTTGTTCAGCAAAGTGGGGACAAGAGAGCAAGGAAACGATGATGTATTATCCAACGTTTGAAGAAATCAGGCAATTACGGGATGCAGAAATGACAGGGCGGCCACAAGGGATCGCTCCTACTATGGACGGCAAAAAAAAACGGGGGACACCTCTTCTGCCACTTTGTTGCGACATCCTGGCCGACTTTGAGACGCCCGTATCGGCTTATTGCAAATTAGCGCATGGCTCCCCTTGCCCATACAGTTTTTTACTGGAGAGCGTTACAGGTGGTGAGCGCATCGGTCGCTATTCCTTTATTGGCATCGACCCCTACATGGTCATCACGCATCAAGGGGAGACCGCTACGGTATATTCAATCAAAGATACGCTCTGGAGCGATTCAGCGGGGCGCCATACATCGCGCACCAATGAAGAAGATACACAAGCTCCCATAGGTAAGGAGATTCCCTGCCACGATCCATTACACCTGATTGAAGCCGAACTAGAACAATATCGCCTGGTTACACTAGACCCTTTCCTTGTCGATGTATCGAAGGGCGAGCGAAGTGATGAGCTGCCGCGTTTCCATGGAGGCGCAGTTGGCTATCTTTCTTATGAGACCGCGTCACGATTTGAACATCTTCCTGTTCCTGCAAACAACGAACTTGGGTTACCGCTAGCCGTCTTTTGCTTTACTGAAACAGTCCTGGTTTTCGATCATGTCAAGCATCGCGCCAGGATTGTGACGCACTTGCATCTCGACGCGCCGGATCTCGAAAGTGAATACCAGCGGGGCAGAGACATTCTTGATTGCATACAAAAACGATTGCAACAGCCGGTACGATTACAAGACAGGACAATCACAAGGGTCGCACCTACAATGGACAACACGGCAGCATTGCAGGTTACCTCCAATCGCACACAAAGCGAGTTTGAGGAAATGGTACGCCGCTCAATAGCCTATATCAGAGCAGGCGATGTTTTCCAGGTGGTGCCATCGCAACGCCTCAGTCGCTGCATCAACACGGAGCCGTTTACTGTCTACCGCGCTTTGCGTACCATTAATCCTTCTCCATATATGTTTTATCTCGACATGCACGACTTTCAAATCGTTGGAGCCTCGCCAGAATTACTGGTGCGCTACGAGGATCAAGAAGTAACAATTCGCCCTATTGCTGGAACGCGCCCACGAGGAGCCGATAAGGAAAGCGATGAACACCTGGCCAAAGAACTTCAAAACGATCCCAAGGAATGCGCAGAGCATGTCATGCTGGTCGACCTTGCGCGTAACGATGTGGGACGAGTGAGCGAACCTGGCAGTATCCAGGTCAGCGAATATATGGAGATTGAGCGCTACTCGCATGTGATGCATTTAGTT
>Ga0137379_10005573_pt1 | contig 11877 bp, 8 predicted proteins | sample SagtaG_18_FD_104812 | JGI IMG/M metagenome (GOLD analysis project Ga0137379, IMG submission 104812) | Vadose zone soil microbial communities from Sagehorn Ranch, Mendocino, California, USA - Sage2_L_80_16 metaG | ecosystem: Environmental > Terrestrial > Soil > Vadose zone | place: USA...
TACGTGTACAAGCGATGGTTCCTTGTATAACGTACCACGTTTCTAGCCCTGGTGGATAAACGCTGCCAAGAGCATGTTTTCGCGGATGCATTCCGCATGAACGCATTTCTTGACGGGTTCAACAAACCGAGCGGGAGTCACGTCCCGTTGCAGAGGAATGGAATCTGGGAACATGTATCCTGATGCTCTATCCATAAATATTTGATGACGTGAAGTGAGGGCGAGGAGCATTGGAGAGAAATATGGGAAGAGGGAAAGCAGGAGAAAGCGGTAAGATTGTTCCCTCTTGTGTCTCTTACCACACTGGCAACCCGCGCAGCTTTTGCGCCTTGTCTCCAGCAGGCGTTGATGCGCTCTCCAACGATACGAAATACTCCAGCAACAAGCGATGGACGAAAATATAGCCACCTCCCATCTTGCGCAAAAGGATGCGCTCGGCAGCGGAATCGAGGAAGCGTGGATAGTTCCACGGGATTGAACCGGCGCGCCAGAGCAGAAGGCGTACCACACCATGCTGCAAACAGGCAAGCCCGCCGTAGAAAAGTCCTACCAGGAGTCCAGCACTTAGTCCAACGATCAGCCCATCGCTCAGTCCGACGCTCAACGCAGTGCTTAACCCAACGCTCAGTCCAACGCTCAGCCTGAATCCCAATCCGAAGGCCAGTCCAACGCTCAGTCCAACGCTCAGCCCAACGATACCTGCGCTGATGAGTCCAAGCACGAGACAATTGCGAGCAGAACGGCGAACGCCTTGATTGGGTACAACACGGTGCTGATCACTCATGGTTTCACTTGACACCCCCTGAAGGAGTCCAATCACTAGCCAAAAGCTTAGACCGTAGCTCAACCCGAAGCTTAGACTGTTGCTCTGCCAGGCGTTCAGTCCGCCGATGAGTCCCACGAAGGCCATTTGACTCAAGGTTGTGAGGATATGACTCTTCGCGAGCAAACTCCGTCCAAGACTTCTCCACGACCAGATGAGTTCATCGGTGAGGACGATACCAATAGGCTTCACTATGAGCAGCTGGCTGAGAAGTAGGCTGCTCCCCCAGACGAGCACCATGCTGCCCTGCACAGGGATCACCGCGCCGCTCACCATGCTGCTCAGCACGGGGCTTACCCCAATGAGTAGACCAAGGCTCAGCCCGAGTAGTGATCCTACGATGATGCCTTTTTTGATACCATCAAGTACCGCCTTGAGGAGGATGCTACCCAGCCCGATGAGCAACCCGGCGCCCAGCCCGGCGACAAACCCGGCGTTCAGCCCGATGAGCAACCCGGCGCCCAGCCCGGCAGCAAGCCCAATGAGTATTCCCGCCTTGAGCCGTTCCACGAGACGAGACCAGATGCCCCTCCCCACTTGCTCGCCGCTCTCTTGTGGTTGCTGGATGCTACTCCCTGCATAAAGCAGCCATCCCATAAATCCACCAAGCGCAAGGTTCAAGGCGAGAGACGTGAAAGAGGGAAGAATCCAGGGCAGCAACAACGAGTGCGCTCCAAGACAGACAAGCATACCGATGAAGATTGCAGGAAACCAAAGTGCCCACCTGTCATAGGCCCGGCGCGTCCGATCTCCTTTGAGCCAATCGGGTTGTAGATGCTCGATGTAGAAGACGGTCTGGTTCTGCCGTTTCATCTGCCGTGCCAACCACGAGAGCCAGTGCGTGGTTTGTTCAGGCGTGTAGCGCATCTCAGACTCTCGATACCTGAGCATCCGCTCAATATAGCGCTCGAAGAGCTGCCGCTGCCGCTCCGTGAGGGAGGCTCCTCGTAAGAGCTCCTCGATGGGCAAACCATGATAGGTCAAGGTCAGGATGCTGAGCATCAACGGCGTGTTCGTGAGCTCGCGCAGCCCAGCATCCTGGTGCAACGCCACCCGCAGTGCCCATAACGGCTCCCCCCCACGTGCCAGGTAGTCATCGACCTGCTGCTCGGTGAGCGGCTGCACCATCACAGCGCTACCCAGCCGTACACGCGCAGTTTGCGCCAGGTAGTCCGCACTGCGGCTGCATACCACCAACGGCAACAGCCCATGCTCCTGTCGGTAGGTATTGATAGCCTCGATACAGGCCGTGCGTTCCCTGGGAGCCACCTCATCCAGCCCATCGAGCAGGGAAAGGATCTGATCCGTATCTACCCAGGCTCGACCCAGCTTGCGTGGCACCTGGTAGGTGCTGCTGAGCTCCTCGACCAGCCAGTCTACGAGAGGCTGCTGCTTGGTGGCCCAGGATGACAGATTGAACACCACGGGCAGAGGGTGATGCTCATCGTGCTCGGCACGATCCAACAGATCGCGTGCTATTTCCAGCAAGAGGGTTGTTTTGCCTGAGCCAGGCGCACCCAGGATCAGCAGCTCTCCAGCAGCCGCGTCGTACACTTCGGTGATGCGAGTGCCCACGGACAAAGGATAAGGCGCACCCGCAGGTTGGTGGAGCGCCAATTGCCACGGGTTGGCCACGGCCTCGGGTTGCTCCTCTAGTCCCAATGCTACGAGAGCGGCTCCGTGCAGCGAATGCTCCAAGACTCCGGCAATCCAGAAAGCGCGTACCTTCTTCAATAACCGTTGTCGATTGGTTCGCGAGACGGGCACTCTCACATTCCCAGACGAGGAAATGGCCTGAATAGTGGGTGGAAGCCCCTCCAACGCTGCCGGCTCTTTATTGTCTGCTGTATGAATGTAGTACGGAGCAAGTGGTTGCATTGTTGAGAAGGATTGTTCCTGTTCCTTTGGCAACAGCCCATGTATGGGGGCAGGAAACGTGTCTGGCGAAGAGATCTGCTCTTGTGCCAGGGGGACAGAGGATAGACTTAACGAGAGCGACTGTGTGGCAACACTTACATTTTCAAGGACACCTGCGAAGTCTTGCACAGTGACAAAACGCGCTTGCGGCTCTTTGGCCAGCACCCCGAAGACGGCGTCTTCGACGGCGGGAGGAAGGGAAGGAATCCGATCACATAAGCTGGGAGGGGCTAGGTGTAGGTGCTGACTGAACACCTCAAAGAGGGAACCACGAAAGGGCGGTTCGCCGCACAGCCATTCGTAGACCAGCACCCCCAATGCGTATTGATCGCTCGCGGCGGTGGGTTTGCCTTGGATCTGTTCAGGAGCCATGTAGAGGGGAGTCCCAGCTGGATTCTGGGTCGAGAGCGAGCCTAGGGAATGTTGGACCACTGCGATGCCAAAATCGCTGAGCACCACCTCGTCGTTGGTGTTGAGAAGCATATTCTCCGGTTTAACATCGCGGTGGATCACGCGCTGCTGGTGGGCATAGTCCAGGGCTGGGGCGATCTGCTTAACATAGCTTACGACCTGCTCCAGGGACAGGCGCATCCCCTTGGGATGCTGGGTGCGCAGGGTCCCGTTGGGGGTATACTCCATCACCAGAAACGGGGTCTGGTCCTGGAAACCGAACTCAAGCACGCGCACGATATGGGGATGCTGCAGGTGAGCGATAGTACGAGCCTCGCGCAGAAATTGCGCATGGGTGTCCGGCTCCATGCGCATATGGAGGACCTTGATAGCGGCAGGGACCTCTAAATAGCGATGTTCTGCCAGGTAGACCTCGGCAAAGGCCCCACGTCCGAGTAAGCGGAGCAACTGGTAATTGCCAAGGAATTGTCCCACACGTTCAGTCATACACCGGTTCTCTCCAGGAGGAAATCACCAACACAGAAGGATTGCGTGCTTCGGGATACACTACGTGTACAAGAGAGGGTTCCATGCATATCATAGCACATCTATGGTGTTATTAGATAAACGCATCCTTGTCGCCTGTTTTCGCGAATGCGTCTGCGAGAACGCATTTCTTGACAGGTTCAAGAAGCTCACTCTTCCAAGCGTTTGTTACAACGCTCGTTAAACCAGATGGAAGAGCGTATCATTGTAGAATGACAATAGTTGCTCCACCAATCTATGCATCGGCCATTCGACAACAAATTTTAACTCTCCGGAGCATAGGGAAACTTCGTTCAAGAGATAATCACCTGGAGGTGCGCTTCATGTGCAAATACGCGAACGATCTATTTGGAGAACGTGACGAAAGTAATAGCGGTTCCGTATCCCACCTCCAATGTTTTCGCTGCGCTGCCATTGCGCACGGCGACACCAACATAACCCGAACTATCTCCATAGATAAAGGGTTGTCCATCGTCAGGGCCGTCGGCGAAGAAACGCCTGCGTTGGTCTATGACTCGTTGCCTGGAAGGAAAGTTTAGCTGCACCCGCGGAAGTTCAAACAGATCTGGAACCATACTTAGTGGGATGCTGGTGATGAGGTTACCGAAGTTATCGACGTGAATGATGCGTCCCTCAATGGTGCTGCCATGCCGGGTGGGTTGCCCTACTTCCAGGCGTTGAAGCGTTGCGGGATCGAGCGCCGGGCCCAGTTCATGCAAGGTACTCGTTGTTCCACGGGCAAGGTGCGCCCCTACGGGCGCAAATATGTCGCGGCCATGAAAGGTAGCACTGACGGACTGCCGGTGATACGCCGGATTCGAAAGCAGGACGGCGGCATGTACCGGTTGTTCCGCAAGCACATAGCTAAAAAGTCCGTTGTCGGGACCCACGAAGAACCATTCACCGGCGTGAAGTGCGATGGCCCCGCGAGAACTGCCGACGCCAGGGTCTACCACGCAGACAAACACAGTATTGGTGGGGAAGTAGCGGTAGGCGGAAGCGAGAATCCACGCGCCGGAGGGAATCCGCTGCGGCGCGATCTCGTGGGTGATATCAATGATGTGCGCGCCGGGCGTGATACCGGCAATGACTCCTTTCATGACGCCGACATCGCCGTCGCCAATGCCAAAGTCGGTCAGTAGAGCGATTACCGGGTGTGAATGAATGTGTTCCATATGCTATTTTCTGTCCCTTTTCTGCTATGCACGGTACATACTTTTCTCATTTGTACGACCACGACGAAGAACTGTCAATAGTCGTGATAGCTATTCTTCAGGTACCATTCTATGTTATACTAGCGCAAATAATTGGCATAGACGCAGCAATTACAAGGAGCGCTGGTATGAATGTAAATAGTGGTGGTCCGCATATCCTTCTTTTTGAGCGTGACCAGCAACTCACGGGTTTGCTCACAAGTGAGTTTCAACTCGCGGGATATGAGTGTCACGCAGCTCGCACGGCGGTGGAAGTCTTTGATGCAATAGCGCGGTTTCCCATCAGGCTCGTACTGGTGAACCTGGCGCAGGCTGCCGCGAGTCGGCGCGAGTTCTGGGTGGCGCTGGATGCACAGAGACGAGGACGCGGCGTCCAGGTATTTACGTTTCGCTGCATGAACCTGGCGGGCTACGGGGCGGATGACCCGGATGATCGCTCTCGTTCGGTCTTGACGGATATGGAAGTGGATGGCATGCTCGGCGTCATGAACCTGGTTGACGCGGTGCGGACGCGCATTCCTGGATCAACAACGGGTTCCTTCCCACGAATGAATGCTGCGTCTGCCGTTACTGGTCAGGAGGGGTCGAGTCGCTTGAACAAACAGGCAGAGGGAGACGCAAGATCGGGGGTAGGCCAGGTGACTCAAACAACCGTTCCCATGTCTACTTTGACCGCACCTTCTCCATCCGGGGCAACGGCAGCCCCGACCGGCGTTCCAGAACAAAATGGCCCTGCCAGGACCGGGATACCCGCGCCGACATTTACTGACAAGATACGCGCTGTCATCTATCCTAGTAATCGCAGTTATGCGTCGCCACCTGAGACGAACTGGTCTACACATACAGCACCTGCCCAGCGCCCCATGAGCAGCGCGGATGCCGCAGTCAGGCCGCAGGTCGCTCCAAATACTGGCGATGTTAATGCAGGCGCGCAGCCAGTATCACCAGATCAACGTATGCCACTACCTGCTGATGCCGCAACGTCGATGGCGTCTTCAAGAGAAGAGTCGAGCCTGGTGCAGCTTTCGCGTATGGTTCGTGAAAATACCGCTGTTCGTCCAGAAGAAGTATCCTCAACGCATCCACGCATCGTGGCTCAGCCTGTTGTACAGTCCGCCTCTACTCCCACCGCTCCTCCTGCGCCACAGCAAGAGCAGCAACGAGCTACTCCTGGAACGAGGATCATCGGTGATGATAGAGTGGAGAGAGCGCCAGCGCAACAAATGCAGCAGGCGCGTCCAGTCGAGTCAACATCGATCAGTGATCTTCCCCTACGCGCATCTCCCATTGAAGATTTGCCGATTGAGCGTCCCCTGGAGAGACGGAGTGGGCAGACCGGACAGATGGGGCAGATAGGACAGACCGGGGCGCTATCAACGCGGGCTCCGGAGGCAGCATCAACCACTATGCCAGTTGCCTCGGTGAAGACTCCAACCGTTTCAGTGCCAACCGCGAAGGAGGCGCCAGCGCCTGTGGAAACACCTGCTGAGGTATCGCGTGAAAACAAAGCGCAAGAGGGTAGCCAGAGCCAGGAGAGCATTGAGACGGAACAGGATGAGGTGATTGAGCGTGTACTGGTTGACCACTCGTCCGCACTGTCGCAAGCGCTGCGCAGGCATTCAGACCCACAAGTGACATCTGAAGACGTACTATTGAATATTGTGCAGAGTCTTCCGCCCATGTCTTCGCTGCCGACTCCACTAAAGTCACCCCCACAGACGCCTGTCTTGAGTGGGCGAGCCACCCGTTCATTAGGCAGCGTGCTGCTTGAGGGACACCTGGTGCCGCAGCATCGCCTGGAGGTTGCGCAGAACATTCAGCGCATGCTGCGCGCAGTTGATATGAATTACCAGTTAGGTGAAATATTACTGATGTTCAAATTGCTGACTCCAGACCAGTTACTCGCTGCCAGCCTGGTGAGCTATGGCTTGATTTCAGCCACGCAAATTAGCGCGCTTGGACGTATTCGCCAGGAGTTGCATGCTATTAACCTTGAATATGACCTGGAGAGTTTACTGGTGCTGTTCCGCATTCTCACCCCCGATCAATTGCGTGAGGTGCGTGCAAGCTGGTCAGGGTAGGGTGTGCCCATGTTTCTCCTTAGAGTTCCCTGGGGCCTCCCACAACCAGCGCAGTGCGTTTATGCGCGATGGTGGTGGAGTGACATTGCTGTAGGGACGCGATAAATCGCGTCCACGATCGACCAAACCATTGACTGGCTCGTCTTTTCCGCGCGTGACATTGCTGTAGGGGCGCGATAAATCGCGTCCACTCGGGTTGGCGGGACGGATAAGTCCCTTTCCCTGCTCAATCGCATCGAACAGGTCAAGGAACGAATTGACGCTTTGCGCGACACCCTCAACCATTAAATACCCGGAAGGTTTTACCGCATCGCCTACTAAATAGAGTCCCTGTATCGATGTCTCCGGTGGCAGGTCTTCGCCCTGGGCGCTGCGATTTACCGGCCATTCACCGCGATAGGCGCTCATAGTGAGAATGCGACAATGCTTCTCGAACGTTTCTCCAAAGAGCATGCGCAGGTCGGCGAGTGCCAGTTTCTTCTCCTCTTCCACGTTATTGCTCTGCATGACCTGGTGACTGATAAGCAAGTGCTTACCGGGAGGAGCCAGGCGCGGGTCGCAATTGGTTGGCTGTACGATACCCGCAATGCGCTGTGTATCCAGGCAATACATAATACCTTTATGCGGAATAAGCGAAACATCGCTGAGAACATGTACCTTCAGGCCGATAGCTTCGTGGATGGGATATTCTACAGCGGTGTGATGATGTAGCACATCAGCCTGTCGAATCTGGACGTTATTCAAAAGCGCACTGGTGGCGCGAGGTCCCAGGTCGCTGATGATCAGTGGAGCGTGCAGGAGATATTCTTCGCCTTTCGTTTTATTGCGTGCGCGTACGCCTGCGACCCGACCATCCGAGTGAAGAATTTGCTCCACCTCGCATTGCAGGCGTACTTCCGCGCCCTGGTCGGTAATATGGCGCTGCAATTCGGCAGTTAACGCCCCACAACCGCCTTCTACGAAGCCGGGAGCGCCGAAGCGAAGCATGTTCTTCGTGGTGCGGACGACCTCGGCGGCGCTGACCTGGTGCAGTTCAAGGCTGAGCGCGAAACGCGAGATGCGCTCGAAGAATGCGGTCAATTCGCGATTGCGTTTCACATCGATATGACGCGCCAGCCATTGGTCGAATGGTAGATCGCGCTCGTGGGCTGGAAGGCGCCGGATGAACATCAAATAGCCAACGTGGGTAAACCAGAAGAACTGGCGCGGCCCAAAGACTTTGAGTGTCCCCAGAAGGCCTTTGGAGCGGACTTGTTTGCCATGCACATGAAAGGATGCGAAGACATCGGCGTCGAAAAAATGGTGTGGAATGTGTAGGCGACGCAACATGCGCGCCAGCACGCCGCTGCTGCCAAAGGGGATCATGTGAACAGCGCCGGTACTGACCTGAACGCCCTGAAAGGTTTTCGCGGTGAAGCGGCCACCACAGTGAGGTAAACGCTCTAATACGACGACCCGCTTGCCGCGTTGCAATAGCTGCGCGGCACTGAGCAAACCCCCTAGACCTGCGCCAATGATGATGGCGTCATAGTCGTGTTGGTGAGAAATAGAGTCCATTGAGTATATTTCCAGCGTGAACCAGCATATCCAGGGGTTTCCAGGGCGACCGCGAGGGGTCGCCCTGGAAAATGTTAGAGTTCCTCACCGAGCAGACTGCGTAGCAGGCTGGTGCATTCGGCCAGGGTACTGAGGACGTTCTGGTGAATCTGGAAGACTTTGTTCAACTCACGAGCTTTGCGCGCCAGTTTAAGGACATACTCAATGTCGCGCGGGTTGTTCATCACATCTTCCATCAGTTGGAGCAGCTCTGTCCATGCCAGTTGTTCGCGGGTGCGCGCGACATCAGCAATGGTTTTATCCATGCGGTCAGAAACAGCGCGAACGCCGGAGCGAAGCTGATTGGTCGTCTGCACGATATCGGTATCGTGGTTGCGCATGGCTTCCTGGGTCGCGTTCAATTGTTCCTGCAAGGACGCAACCTGTCCATCCAGGGTTGCCAGGGCAGCCATCAATGGGGCCACATCCGGCAGAGTCGGCTGAGGCAGGCTGGTCAGGCGACGGAATGTGACGTTGCTGACCTCAATCGGTGGAGCAGGCGGTGGCACTATCCATGACTCACCAGATGGAGCCTTGCTATTTGCGGGTGCGGCGCTGCCGGTGGATGCCTGTTCGTTCGCCGACGTACTCTCCTGGGAGAGTACTACAGGCTCTGGCGCGGGCGGTGGTGGTGGCACCGGCGCGACCGGCGCGACCGGCGCGGCAGGTGCGCTCTCCTGCTGGGGAGGACCCTGCATCTCGCTACCACCATTCATGGAGCGCGTGCCGTACTCGTCATCTTGCGCAGCCGTCAGGTTTTCGTCATCGCGCGTGCGATAGGTCATCTCGGCAGCGTTTGAGGCATTCACCGTCATGGTGGGCATGCTTTCGATATCTACCGATGAAGATGCAGGCTCCTGGAAGATCAGTTCATGCTCTCCGATACCGATATGATCTCCATCGTGAAGAGCACGAGTAGAGCGCTCATCCAGTTGTTGCGAGTTGACAAAGGTGCCATTGGCGCTGCGCTCGTCACGGATGGAATACTGGCCATTCTCTACGAGAATGGTGGCATGGCGGCGCGACGTCAGCTTGTCTTTTGAGAGGAGAATATCACTGTTTGGCGCGCGGCCAATGCTCATCTCCAATTTATCCAGGGTATAGTCGTGCAAGATTTCTCCCGTATCCGCACGCAGGATGAGATGGGCCGGTGTCTCGATTTTGTTCATCACCGCCTGAGCTGTCGGGGCAGGGGCATCAGCGCGAAGCGTAGCCGGTTCTGCCGATGTGCTGGCGATGGTCAAGAGATCCGGGTCGCTCCAGGCACTGCCCGGAGGAGAGCCTTGTGGAGCGGGTGGAACCCAGTCTTCGGCGGTGGGAAGTGTGGTATCGCCCAGAGCAGGCTGTGCCTGCTGTGGTGAGGGAGTTGATGGGACCAGGCGATTGCCACAATTCAAACAAAAATTGTCCCCTGGCCGGGTTTCGGCGCTGCAATAGGGGCATTTATCCATGTCTTTGTTCCTCCCTTTGTTGGAATGTACAGTATCTGGAATGAACGCGAAACTATGGCCCATTATACCAGACTTAAACGTTGAGCGTCGAGGGGCAATTTACAAGAACCACCACAGGCGACCAACAGTACGACGAATGTAGTTGCGAATATTGATGTAGATAATCCACGGTATCAAGAATACCAGGATGATGAATACGAAGAACAGGCAGCGCAATCCGGGGATCAAGAATGCCAGGAAACCAAACAACACTAATAGTACTAAGGTAATCGCGACGGTGGCTACAATGCCCGCGAGGACCTTTTTCATCAAAGCATCGTTCTGGCCGCCAAACCCCAGCGAACCACCCAAAGATGAGCCGCTCTGCCCTGTTTGCCCTCCCTGACCGCTCCACGACTGTTGCTGGTAGAACCCGGGATTACTCGTGGCATAGGGGGGCAATGGGGGCACCTGCGACTGCGGAGCTGGTTGATCGTAAGGGCCTTGCGCGGCTAAAACTGCCCCACAATTGGTACAAAATCTGGTAGTAGCATCTATAGGGGCGTTACAGCGGGGGCAGGTGTTGTTCATAGTTGGTTTCTCCTTGTTCAAGTATCGCTTTCAGGTGGCAGGTATCCAGGTAACATTCGTTTGCAACGTGGTGAAAACATGCTGCAAGTATTCTATACTTCTACGCGCAGATAATACAACATTTGTGCTCGCTTTCGCCCCGGAACACACTTGAAGCGGTAACTGCGTAGGGCTGGCAGTAGCTTGAGGAGTACCCGCCGATGGTGTTCCATTCTTTTGTGAAGGGGTACCACTTGTACTATTGGAAATGTAGCACGCGAAAGATGTATTTTGTGAGGTCACCGGCGCTTCTGAAAAGGTGATGGAGGTATGATCTGGAAGCAGGTATCCAATGAGAAAACTACCACCAAATGTGGGATCATGAATAATGGCCTGCGCGCTCACCAGGCAGGTATTGCGTGGCAATGTGCCGGGAAGATAGACAGTAAAACCGAGATTGGTCACTACCTGGGACCAGTCAGTGAGAGTAGTTGGTGTGCCAGCCACGGCTCCTGTCGTCGCCGTGGGGGCACTTCCTGAGGTGGCAGTTGCCGTGGCGCCAGGTGTGCTGGTGGCAGTAACTGTAGCAGGTGTAGTGGGTGTAGTGGGTTTAGGCGCCGCGCCTTCGTCACGAAACACCATGAATGGCTTTTTACACCACTGCAACTGCACCAGCGGTACATCTGCCACTGATGTACTCGTAGGAGTCGAGCCTGGGCTTCCTGACGAGCCAAAACAGGCGGTGAGCAACAGAGTAGTAGTAAGCGCTAGCAGCAGACTGGTTATCAAATACAAGAAAGTATATTTCATGCCCCTATCGTCCTGCCTGACCGCGGGCGTCTGGTTGGATGGCAGAACGGATAGGTGCCGCGGTCTAGCAGTATAAATAAGGTGCGGTTTTACCGGTGAATAGCTAAACCAATGTACTACAAGAGACATAAAACGAGAGAAAAACATGCCTACTCCTCTTCAAAATGGAACCCAACAGGTGTCACTATTACTATTAGATATTTGAGCAAACGTCTAAACACCCCTTGCCAGTATTTAGTATAGAATAAATGAGAAAGAAATCCTATGAGGTAGCTCTCAATTTTGGGAGCAAAAAAGGGGGCTTTACAGCGTTTTGATTTAGTGCTACCATTACGCACTGCAACCCAGATATAGGAATTTTCTTTGTCCCGTTTGTTCTATCCGTTCCGTTTAATATATGAAATATGTTTCCAATTATTTTTGTCGAAAAAAGGTGCATGATCCTACTATTACAAACGCATGAACCTGCCAATCGGTACATGTTGTCGCCGAAGAGGTAA
>Ga0137379_10005589_pt1 | contig 11864 bp, 11 predicted proteins | sample SagtaG_18_FD_104812 | JGI IMG/M metagenome (GOLD analysis project Ga0137379, IMG submission 104812) | Vadose zone soil microbial communities from Sagehorn Ranch, Mendocino, California, USA - Sage2_L_80_16 metaG | ecosystem: Environmental > Terrestrial > Soil > Vadose zone | place: USA...
CACTGTCCTGCTCCTGATCATGGCCGTCTCCTGTGGGCATGCTCAACAACATTTTCCACAGCGTACCGCCATCTCGGGGGTCGGTCAATTTTATCTGGGCGCAATTATACACGGTCGTTGATAGAGGGGATGTTCTCCGCGCTTTAGGTCGTGATGAGGAGGCAATTCGTGCCTATGAGGAGAGCCTTCGCCTTGATCCTCTCCATCTCGATGTTTACACAGATATCTCTACCATGCGCTTTAAAAAGCGGAACAGTCAGACAGTAGCAACAATCCTCCATCAAGCCGTACAGGCTTTTCCTACCTGTGCCAAGCTCCACATCTATCATGCATACCAAGTTGCAATCTAACGCTCCATTCTGAAATGCGGGAAAAACATCATAGAACGCAGCCGTTGTGTGTCCTCAGTCAGTTCGCTGAGTGCCTGGCAAAGAACCTCAATCAGTTCCTCTAGGGAGGGAAAGACCCGATTGTGTAAGTACTTCTCTCGCAGTTCCTCCCAGAGATGCTCGACCGGGTTAACTTCTGGACTATAAGCGGGTTGAAAGATCAAGCGAATATTCTCTGGTACCCGCAGCTCTTTGGCCCGGTGCCAGCCGGCTTGATCGACTTGCATGACCACGAAGTAGTCGGCAAAGTCTTGGGCCACCTGCGCCAGAAAGAGATTCATCATCTCTGTATCGGCGTGCGGCAGGATGAGGCAGGTCATCAGGCCTTGCTCTGGTGCCACCGCCGCATAGACATAGCTGGACTGGCGAATGACCTGTCTGGGCGCCTTTGGGCGGATGCCTGGTGGGGCCCAAGCCCGTTTGGGTGTACTGAGGCGGCCAAAGCGTCCCTCGGACACGCGCCATCTTTAGGACAGGTCGCTTGTCCTCTGCCGGGCGGGTCGCGACCGCCGCCTGGACGCTGGCCGGGAAGTTTTTTTAAACTGCGCTTGTGCTTCAGGATTGGCTTTCGGATGAACCGTGCGGGGAACGGGCTTGCGCCATCCATGCCGGTTGAGGAGCCGGGAGATCGTGCTTTTGTGAATCTCGTGGCCCACCTGTGCTTCAAACGCGCGCTGGATTTCGCCTGCGGTGGCAATTTCTCCCCGCGCGGCACGCGTGAAAAAGGGGGCTAAGAACGCTTGCTCGTCTTCCCAGCTCACATACTGGCGACGCCGACCTCCTTTGCCTGGCGTCTCAACTGCGGCGACTCGCCATCCGATTGTAGCGGGCAATCACCTGGTGGACCATCGCGACGGTGGTGCCAGTATGCTTGGCAATGTCGGTCGCTTCTCGTGGATCCACCAGGGCATTATAGATGATCAGCCAGCGCTGCCGACACAACGGGCGCGGGTCCTGTTTCAATCGGTTTTTGACTTCTTCTCGTGAGAGATGAGGAGCAGCTCGCGTGATCCTGGCCATGTAGTCCTCCTGGAACCTGTACAACCATCCTGTTTCTTCATTCTCTCATATTTTTCGCTTAGTTCGCAACTTGGTAGCAGAAGCCCTTAGCCAACTTGAGCGCCATCAAGAGGCTTTAGAAGCTTGCAATCGAGCCATTGAGAGCGACAGCACCTCTACCACAGCTTATAGAGAGAAAAGTAAACATCTGCATAAGCTGAAACGGGAGAGAGAAGCACTCGCAACAATAGAGCGAGCAATTGAGCTAGATCCTGATTCTGAGGCTGCCTACCTGATGAAAGCAGAGATCCTTGCGAGCTTGAGACGAGATGACGAGGCATTAGCCGCCTATGATCAGGCGATTCAACTCGACCTTGGCCATTTCCACGCTTATGGGGAGAAGGCAGAGTTTCTTGCCAGTCTTCACCGCGATGAAGATGCGCTGGCCACCTACGATCAGTTTATCGAGCGTACTCCCCACATCTTCAAAGGATACAAAGAGAAACTGTTTTTTCTTCTTATTGAGCGAAAGCGGTATACAGAGGCACTGCCGACCTGTGAACAGTGCCTGGCTCGTCACCCTGAGATGGCTCAGGCGCATGAATGGAAGGGCCGTACGTTGTGGTATCTGGATCGCTATGAAGAAGCGCTGCTTGCTTATGAAGAGGCGCTGCGACTGGATGCCAGTGATGAAGATCTCTACGTTGGAAAGGCAGGGGTTTTGAGCAGTCTCAAGCGTTTTGACGAGGCGCTGACTGTCTGCGAACAGGCTATTCAACTAGCTCCGGCGAAAGCCTCTGTCTACAAAGAGAAGGCAGGCATCCTCACCAGGCAGAAGCGCTATGAAGAAGCGCTCTCAGCTTATCAAAAGGTGGTCCAGCTTGATCCCAATGATGCGTTTGCCTATGAAGAAGTAGGTGATCTTCTTTGCCAACTAGGACAGTTTGCCGATGCTGTCAAGGCGTATCATCAGGCGCTTCGACTGATGCCGGATTTTCTCCGCGTCTACCAATCGAAAGCTCACGCTTTAGAAAAGCTGGGCCACTATGAGCAAGCTCTGGCTACGTACAATAAAGCGCTTCAGCTTCACCCGAACAATGGCCACCTTCTTTTCTCTCGAGCAGGGGTGCTGAAAAAACTCCTGCGGTATGAGGAGGCGAATGCTGATTATCTCAATGCACAGGTGAGCGCACAGGCTGGAAAATCTGATCTCCTTCTTGCTGCGTGCTGCATCATAGCAAAGGTCGATCTCAAAAAGGTTGCAGATGCGAAAGCGCGACTACAAGCAGCAGGCAAAGAGATCAGCGATGAGGTGATAGAAGCAGAAATCCATCTGATGTACCAGGAGCAAAAGATCGCGTCATTGAAGTCCTCCCCACTCTTTCTGCCTGTTTGCCTGTTCATGCAAGAGATGCAGGAGTGGAGTGGGACACCAAAACAGTTCAAAGAGCTCCTCTCTACCCATTTCCCTGATGATCTCAAGAGGTTGCCTCGGTCACCTGCCAGATTGGTTGAAGTAGTAAAAGAGATCACGCCAGCGCTCCAGGAGGAAGGAATAGCCGTTGGTCTGCCTTCTGAGACCACTCTCATGACGCTGACCAGCAAATCAACATGAGTGCTCCCTATGATAGAATCTGAACAAAACAAGAGAGGGAAACGTCTTGAAGCTGATCGTCGAGCCTTATCTGACCCAACGGGCTCTCTGGCTGCAGGTGGGTCGATACAATCCCGCATTGCCTCACCAAAATCTAACCCGCTGGTTGCCCAATCTCAGTGGTCAGAATATTCTAGTGGGGCATCTCGCGGCAACTGGCGAGGATAATGGTCCCTGGATCACTTCCTCTTGCCAGTGCTCCTCCCGTATTTCCATGAGATAGGCCCGTATTTTCCGTATGTCTCGGCTCTCGCGTGCGGATTTGTAATGGCTGATAGCGTCCCGGGGAGCGGCACTGTAGCTCCCGGAAAATGTCTCCGCTGTCGCTGCACTCATCGAGAGCAGCTGACTTCGGCATTCCTCTGTGAGGTGGAGGTGCTCATGCCGCTCCTAGAGCGTGTCCGAGAAGGCCAGAGAAGCCAATCAACATTGTTCAGCTTCCATCGGCTTCTGGAGCCATCTGCACTGTAAGGCCGTGGCCACTTGGGATGAACCCATCGGTTTCCTGGGTATGAAAAGCCGTGGCAGGCCGAAGCAACCCATCCATGCCAATCGGCCTGTAGAGGCTTCTCGGACACGCTCTAGTACTACAACCGTAGTTAGGTCCCAGTCGTAGATTCAGAAGAAGAGAGAATCCGATTGGGAGGAAGAGCATGACGGAAGATGAATTGGAGCAGTGGCAAGACGAATTTGTAGCGTTTCATGCGCGCTTTGCCGACCTGTTTGAACGCAGCGAGTCACGCGAGCAAGCCCGGAAATATCTGCGTGGACTGCTGACTGAGGCGGAGCGCAAGAATAGTTGGCAGGTGGCCGAAGCAATGGGGGATCGCATCCCCGATCGCATGCAGCGACTGTTGTACCGAGTGCCGTGGGATGCGGATGCAGCGCGCGATCGGCTGCAGCAGTTTGTGATCGAGACCTTTGGGGACCCGGAGGGCATTGGGATAGTGGATGAGACGGGCTTTCTGAAGAAAGGGAAGCGCTCAGTAGGGGTGGCGCGGCAGTACACCGGGACGGCGGGCAAGCGGGAGAACAGTCAGGTGGCCACCCTCTTGAGCTACGCGACCAAGGATGCCCACGTCTTCCTGGATCGGCAGCTCTACCTACCGGAAGCATGGGCCCGTGACCGAGTGCGGCGAGCCGAGGCGCGCGTGCCGGAGGAGGTGGGCTTTGCCACCAAGCCGGAGCAGGCCATGACGATGCTGATCCATGCCTGGGAGCAGGGGGTGCCGATGCGATGGGTGACCGGCGATGAGGTCTACGGGGACGCGCCGCGGCTGCGGGAAACGATCCAGACGCATGGCCGCTTCTAGGCCTAAGACCGAGATACGCGGAAAATAGGACATAGGCAAGATGATGCCATACCAAATTTTGTGTAATGATGCGTAGCAGAAAAGCTCGGAAGCCAGGTCTGGACTGGGTTTAACGCCTTCTCGCTGCACACGGTTACACAACAATCGATGTGGTATCAGGCAAGATGGGTAGAACAAGGTAAAAGCTTCTGAAAAATGATTGGTTTCCCTTTTCCTTCTGTGCTGGTCAGACACCTCTTTTCCAGTTTTGTCACTTTCAGAGGATGGTTCAGGCGACAAAGAGAGATAGTGACGATCCAGCATCCGTTTTTGAATGGTCTCTTAGAAGAGTATAAGTGTTAATTGGGGTTGGGCAATCTGAGAATAGGGAACTGTTAGGTTTCTCTCTTTGCTCACTTGCACATACCTGAAATATAATAAGGTGGCAATCAGACAAATATTTACCAGACTACCATAACTCCAAGGTTAATTGGCTCTCAAGGCATTGTTGCGTTCCAGTGAGTTGGAAGCCCTAATCAGTCAGAAAACTTCTTAAAATCCAGGGGGTAATGAAATCATGAATCACCACAGAATATGGCAAAGAGCCAAACGTAATAGCCTAGTACTGGCGATCATGGGACTGGTCCTGGTTGGACTTGTTACCTGTAGTGCCTCGCAAAACCTGGGAAACGCTCCTAGAGGAACTCAGACTCAGACTCCAGCGCATACAATACCCACCTCCAGTGCTACTAATCTCGATGACGATGCTTCGCAATGGGGAATCTTCTATGATGGTGGAAGTGCAAAGGCGACCGTAACAAATGTTGCTAAACCGAGTGTTGATGGCATGGCTCTGAAGGCCTCACTTCTCAGTGGACAACCGTATGTTGGTATCCATGTGTACCGAAACCTACCACCCGCTGACACGGCTACCAGCTTTGAACTGAACCTCTCCTTTAGATTTCCAAACGCTACACCTATTCAAGCATTGGAATTTACCATGAACACATGGGTGAATAACCAGCGCTGGGAGTGGGCGTTGCAATGGGAGAACATCGGCGGTGGTAGTCCTCCTCCCTGGCGCCTCTGGACTGGAAGCAGCTGGCAGCCCATCGGTGTGACGCAGCAACTCGGCGTAAATACATGGCACAAGCTTCACCTCAAGGGCGATATTTCATATGGCCAGGTGCATTACATCAGTTTCAGTTGTGATAGCCTCTCGGTTCAACTCGGTCAGACATTCGCTCCCGTCTCATTGCAGGGCGACAAGCTCGCTGTAGCTGTGCAGCTGGATGGTGACGCTCATGAAGACCCCTACCAAGTCTACATTGACAGGGTTAACTTTAGCTGGAGGTGAGTTCCATCGCAGCCTTGAAACCCTGAGTGGATACCAGAATGTTACGTCTGATTGAAGTCTACTCCGTCTAAATACACATCGTACGGATCTTCATGAGCATTACCGTCCAACTGCATCCCTATCTTCATGTTCGGGGAGAGTGCAAGGAACCGATCGAGGGATGATGAGACGTTATCATCGGCGGCACCGAAGTCATTCATGCAACTAAAGCTGAGAAAATGCATCTCGTTGCCCACGATCTCCCCCGTAAGATCTAACGTGTACCATTTCCCTGCCAACAGTTTCTGCTGGCTTTGCTTGAGGTCTTCCCAGCTTGTACCGTTACCTACTCGCCAATTCGGAAGATTGTCTTGCTGCGATTGCGTAGCGCTGATTTGTTGCCACTGTAGAGCTACCGTGGCGTTGGGACCCGAACTTACCCTGAATTCCAAAGCCTGAATAGGAGGCACCTCACTAACATTAAATGGGGTAATATAGAAGGATAGGGACAAATCAAAGTTCGTCTTAGTGTTATCAAGCGACACGCTCCGGTAGGCCTGGACATTCGTGTACGGGTCCCCGCCGAGAAGGAATACCTGTAAAGCACTTCCGTTGTTGTCCCTCTTGTCACTTTGGTCATTGTTGTCATAGCTTGGAGCAGTGACGTTAGCGACGTTGTGTACTGGTACTGGTACTTCCCCTTGTTTAGCCATGAAGGAACTCCACATTGTAGCGTCGTCTCCAAGATCTGAAGCTCCGGATGAGGAAGGCCTCGGCGGGCAGGTGTCATTGGTCACTATTGTATAACAAAAGTCGACACCATCTCGAATAGCGTCCCTCAAGTTAGTGCCACTCAGATCGGCACCGCTCAGCTTAGCACCACTCAGATCAGCATCGCTCAGATTGGCTCCCCAGAGGTAGGCTCCTATCAAAGTGGCTCCCTTCAAGTTGGTTTGCTGGTTGGCTTTGCTATCTTTACTCAAATTGGCTCCCCAGAGATAGGCCTGAGTTAGATCTGCTCCGCTAAGATCTGATCCTGTCATGACAGCTCCACTGAGATTGATACCCCTAAGCTTGATTCCACTGAGATTGATTCTGCTCAGGTCAGCAGTATTCAAGCTAATGATTGGATGTCCTTGATTGATGAGCTGTGCATTGTAGAGGAACTGGATGAGAAAGCCTTTCTGATCCCCATCGAGGCGGCGTACCGTCACCAATGTCAGACTTCGTGCTGATATAGCTGATATACGGGCTGCCTCTTGATCATCTGGTTTCACCACATTGCGTACGCCTAATTTATGATTCAAGAGGAGATCTGTAATGCTGCTCTGGTAGGCGGCAAGTACGGCTTCCCGGTTCTGCTTATCTGCTGCCGCCTTGTCCACTGCTTGTTGCGTGGCCGCAAGATTCATGTCGTTCTTATGTTGCGTGTCGCTCATCTGAAAACTTATGGCATTCTGTATTAAACCGAATACAAGTGCTGCAATGAGCAAGAAGATGGGTATGATCAGTAACTGCGACCAGTCCCAGAGGGTTCTCGCTCGCTGGAACGCGATATCTGTAGATCCAGGAGGGCCGGAATACTCGGGCAATCCTGTCCACGCGTGTCTATACCCTAGACGAATGAGTGTAATGATCCCAATAATACCTAGAACAGCAAGGAGTATGAGTAATGGAACGTACCACCAGGGGGATCTTATTAGCCCTAGTATCCCAGCCACTATGAGTAGGCTTACACAACCTGCTAACACTAGTCTCCCTCTATATTGAGTTGTGAGACTCCATAGTCGTTGATAGAGTTGGGATAGATGGTTCGGTGATGGCTGACCAAGTTGGAGTGCGGGACTTTGTGGTGGAGATGTGGGTTGAGTTGTAGCACTTTGTGATTGTAGAGCAGGTTGGAGTGCAGGATTTTGTGATGGCTGACCAGGTTGCGGTGTAGGGCTTTGTGACATGAAACACCTCACAAAAAATCATTGGTGACACCTTACGTAGCACTGAGCCAATCCCCTTTTTTGAGTGCTCTTCAATTAGAGTTGCCACATCTTTGCATATGAAAAGGCAACTTTACTTAGACGACCAGAAACAAAGCCAAATTGCCCTGCATCAGGGATGGCTTCAGAAAAGCGATTGAGAAATGTTCCATTGGCAAACAAGTCAATAGTGTTCCCAGAAGCTCTCACTGCAATGGTATTTTGATCTGAGTCTTTGTTGATTAGCTCACTGAGAGATGGATGTATTAGATGTCTATGCTGATCTTGACCCCTGGTAGGCTCACCTCTTATGAGCCCATAGAAGCCACTCGTTGTAATATAGAAGTAGTAAAACTCATCTGCTTGCCCAACCTTCTGCCAACGGAAAATGAGTCCACCCTCATTTCCTTTGACAATCCTCATTCGCACTTCAAGGAGTAAATCATTGATAGCACGATGGTACTCGTGAAGACCCTTGTAGAAAAGGTAATCTTTATTCAATGTTTCTACATAATATGCCTTTGCCCCAAATATCCATGAGCCCTTAAATGTGCATGATCCCCCATTTCGTGGCCCAACAAACCATTGGCCATTGTCGCTACTGAGAGAGTCATCAAGCTTTGGACTTTTTTCTCTCTTTACTCGGTTCAACTCGTCAGAAGCAGCTACACTCATCTTTTCAGGAGTCAGAACCTCAGGTGGTGTACTATCCTTAACAGATGGTGCAGACTCTCTCGTAGACAACTCATTGACGGCTCTCTCGATTCCTCCCGCCACCTCTTTCCAAGCCTTTTCACGATCCGACCGACCCATAACAGGCTCGGCATCTTTTGGAAGCGCTTGAAGCTGGCCAAGTTGGATATTTCCAGGGGGAACCTTTTCCCAGCCATGAACAGGACGAAGAATAATTGGAATGACAGTTGCTTCTCTTCGCTGATGCCGCTCCAGGGCATGTCGCATCTCTGTACTATAACAGTAGTCAGAGCGGATAAAGTCGGAGCTAATGAGCAGTAAGATAATGTTGGCGTTGCTCAAGTGTTCCTTGACCTCCAGTTCCCATTCTGCTCCTGCACTAATGTCGCCGTCATGCCACACACTAATCACTTTTTGTCTCTGAAGTGAACTTAAATGCGCTCTAAGCTCGTCTAGGAGTTTCTCATCTTCGCGTGCATAGCAGCAGAAGATCGCTATCTCGTTACTCTGTTGCGCCATCTTGTATACTCCTATGTCCAAGCAATCGTCTCAACTGCTTGTTGCAAATCGTCTTTCGTTCCTTGTACATAAAGCATGGTCGTATCAAGTGAGTCATGGCCCATGAGTTGGGCCAGTCGATGGAGAGGCACAGTTCCCGCCATGCGATAGCCAAAGCGGTGGCGCAGGTCGTGTGGACTTACGTCACAGAGCTTAGCCTGCTCCACATACTTTTTGATGAGATATCCTAATCCTCGCTCAGTGAGCCGTCCGTGCCGTTTCTCTGAGCGAAAGAGTGGGGTTGTATCCTGAGCACGTGGCTTCGTGAGTAAAGGGTCATAGGCTAAAAGCGCCATGCGTGCTGTTGCGTTGAGAGGAACTTCGCGATACTTGTTCCGCTTGCCATGCACGATAATACTCCCGCTTCTCTTTCCCAAGCGAACCTGAGCACGGGTGAGTGTACAGACTTCCCTCGCACGTAGCCCGGTATGCAGCATGAGCACAATGATGGCTTGGTCCCGTGGGATACCTTTCTTCACTGCGGCAACCAGGGCTTGCTCTTCTTGATCATCCAAATGACGCGGAGAGGTGACTTCCTCTCCAACGAGTTTTACCACCTTCGCTGGATCATAGGTGAGTTGTCCTGTGGTGATGAGCCAGGCAAAGTACCGCTTGAGGCTAATCAGGGATCGATTAATGGAGTTCGGCTTGAGTTGCAGTGCCTGGAGATAGGTTCGGTACTGAGTGAGTGTTGGGGAGGTCACTGCTTCAGGCGTAAATGATCGGCTACCCTCATGACCTTGCTGCCACATGGACTCACACCAAGCGACAAATTGACGCAGATCGCTGAGGTAGTTGCGGATCGTGGCAGTCGTTAAGTCCTCTTCAATGCGTAGTCGTTGTTCGTACTGTCTGAGGGCTTGCTCTCCAGCCGCTGATAATGCTGGTTGCTTGGCTCGTTTCGTAGTCGTCTCCATATCCAAAAACCTTAGCAGATGAAAGAAACGGCAGTTGTTGACGACCTTAGCAGATGAAAGTCCCGGTTTCTTGCGCTGTTTGGTGCTGCTAAGGTATCTTAGCGGCAGTATACCACATCAGTAGATGCAAGTATACTGATAATGTGGCAAGGGAGTATGACTATGACCGCTATTGATCGAACGATTTATCGGCGGATGAAACGCAGCTATACCACCAAAGAGCTGATCGAAGCCTTTACCCCGACGGATGAAGAACGCCGCTTTGTAAGCACGATGACCAGGACAGCGCAGAACCAATTGAACCTCATGCTCTGGATCAAGCTCTTTCCGTGTCTGGGCTATTTTCCGGCGCTCGATGAGATTCCTGCTCCGTTAGTGGACCACATTCGGAAAGCGCTCGACCTTGCCGCAGAAGTGGAGCCTTTGTATGACCATGATCGGACGTTGTATCGGCATCACCAGCTGGTGCGAGAGTACTATCAAATCGTTCCCTATGGCAAAGAGGCTCGGCGTGTCGCACTCCGGACGCTCCTGCGCGCCGTTCGCACCATGGACAACCCGGCTGATATGATTAATGCGGCCCTGGAAGAACTCATCAAACAACGCTACGAATTACCCGCATTTAGCACGCTGGATCGCCTCACTGGCAGGGTTCGCGCGCTGGTCTATGGGCGGATCTATCGGACAGTGGAGAGTCGAATGACGGCAGAAATCCAGCACGGTCTGGAAAAGCTCCTTGAGATCCAGACACCGTCGCATCGTTCCCCTTTCTCCCGGCTCAAGCTCGTTCCGCAAAGTCCGACCTTCTCACACTTGAAAGCGTGGCAAGATCGCCTGACCTGGCTCATGGAGTTGGGATCGATGGACGCGCTCCTCAAGGATGTTCCCCCAGCCATTGTCAAGCATTTTGCCGTAGAAGCCCGCGCCCTGGATGCCAGCGAACTCCAGGATTATACCCCGGCCAAACGCCTGACCCTGGTTGCTTGCCTGATCAAACAGGCTCAGATGAGTACCCAGGATGATCTGATCGAGATGTTCCTCAAACGCATGTCCACTGTCCAGGTGCGGGCCAAAGAAGCTCTCCAACAGGCGCGAGACGCACAGCAGAAGACCACGGCCCAACTGGTCGAGACGCTCACCGACCTGGTAGAGACAGCGGTAGAAGACAAGGAGCAGGATGATGCGACCGCAGGCAGACACTTGCGCGACATTCTGGAGAAGCGAGGTGGCCAGGAGCATCTGCTAGAGCAATGTCAACAGGTTGCAGCATCCCTCTCTGACGAGCACCAACCCTTGATGTGGCACTTTTACAAAAGTCATCGCAGAGCGCTCTTCCAGCTTGTTCGTTCCCTTCCCCTCAGTTCGACGACGCAGGACCAACTGCTGATCAAGGCACTGAACTTCATCCTCGCACAGGAGAATCGCCGCAGTCTCTTTTTACCGGATACACTCGATCTCTCTTTTGCGCCGGAGGTCTGGCAGCGCCTGATCCGGGTCAAACGCAACAAGCGCACCAAACTGGCCCGACGGCACCTGGAAGTTTATATCTTTGCGGCTGTTGCTGATGAACTCAAAGCTGGTGATCTGGCGGTCGAGGGATCAGAACGCTTTGCTGATTATCGCGCCCAGTTGCTGCCCTGGGAAGCGTGTGAACCCCAGGTCGCGGAGTATTGTCAGGAAGTCAGCCTGCCAGGAGATGCCCACGCGTTTGTGGCGCAGTTGCGCGAACGCTTAACAGAGGTCGCTGCCCAGGTGGATGCAGCGTTTCCCAAGAATAAAGCGTTGGAAATCACCGCCAAGGGAGAACCCGTGCTCAAACGTATCAAGGGAAAAGCCGTTCCGGCCAGCCGGATCGCGCTGCAAGAAGCACTGCGTCACGCTCTTCCCGATCGATCCGTGTTGGATATTCTCTGGGACAGAAATGAAGAGGTTCACTGGACGAGGCATTTTGGACCCATCTCTGGCTCCGATCCCAAATTGGCGCATCCCGATGAACGCTATGTCATCGCGTCCTTTGCCTACGGGACCAATTATGTGGAATATACCAAAGGTC
>Ga0137379_10005600_pt1 | contig 11858 bp, 9 predicted proteins | sample SagtaG_18_FD_104812 | JGI IMG/M metagenome (GOLD analysis project Ga0137379, IMG submission 104812) | Vadose zone soil microbial communities from Sagehorn Ranch, Mendocino, California, USA - Sage2_L_80_16 metaG | ecosystem: Environmental > Terrestrial > Soil > Vadose zone | place: USA...
CGCAGCACGACAGCGGCCCGGTGCTCGTCGAGATGCATCGCCAACCAGGCGCGGCAGAACGTGTTGTACTGCAACGACAGTTCAGCCACCGGCCCGGCGAGAACCGGCGTCGCGGCGAACGGATCGCCCGGCACCCAGTTGCGCCCGGTCCAGTAGTGGTAGGCGTCCACATCCAGCACGCTCTGCTGGTCCACCCGAGCGAGGCTGCCCGCGCCGAACCGGCCGTGCGGAGTCCCCATCAGACAGACGTACGGGTCCTGGCGGGCGAACGCGCCGAGCTGGAACGGATGCGGACGCCGGCCGAACAGCCCGGTCCGCCGTTCCCGATTGGGCCAGCGCGCCGAGCGCGGCCGCGACCAGCTCCGCCCGTGGTCGTGCGACACCGCGACACCGCCGTGGTTGGTCCGCCAGTGCCCCGGCGGTCCCCACCGTGCCACCGACATGTAGTGCAGGTAGTTGACGCCGTCCACCGCGATGCCGCTGGTGGGAATGACGGTGGCCTCGTGGCCGACGGCCGGGTCACCGTCCAGCACCTGCGCGGCGACACCGTCCGTCCTCGTGACGACCGGATACCACGCCAAGCCGCCGGCCAGGTCGGTGGTGGTCGAGCCGGCGAGCACGTTGAACCGCCAGTCGGCGTGATCCGGACCGGAACCGTTGCCCGCCCATGCGGCGCCGTAGGTGTCCCCGAACGCCATCAGGACCTCGCCGTTCCCGTTGTCCCAGAGAATCCCGAGATCGGTCCCGTAGACGCCGAACCGACTGCCGGTCCGATTGGCCGACGACTCGCCGGTGATCAACCCGACGTCACGAACCCGCTCTACCCGCACCCCGGTCACCAGCCCAGTGTGCTCGAAAACCGGGTGGCGGCGGGTTGGCTCGGTCGTGATACTGGCGCGATGATCGTTCGGGAGTTCCGGGACACCGACACCGCGGCGGCCCACGCCCTGCGCAGGCTGTCGTTCGGCGGCCCGAGGCAGCCGGACGGGCCGGATCGATCGCGCGGCTGGCGGGCGCATGTCGCCGAGTTGGACGGCCGGCTGGCCGGGCACCTGCGGGTGCTGGACTACCGGCAGTTCTTCGGTGGTCGCGCGGTCCCGATGGGTGGGTTGGCCAGTGTTGCCGTCGACCCGTACGCGCGCGGTCGTGGGGTGGCCACCGCGCTGCTCGACGTCGCGATCGCCGACATGCGGGAGCACGGCCAGTGCGTGTCCGCGTTGTACGCGTCGGCGCCGCCGCTCTACCGCGGCCGTGGCTGGGAGCAGACCGGCGGCAACCCGCGGCTGACCCTGCCGCTGGACCTGCTGGCGGCGCTGCCGAGGCCGGCCGAGCACCGCGAGATCCGCCCGGCCGGCAAGGCGGACCTGCCCGCGCTGCACGACGCCTACCTGGCCGTGGCGTCCACGATCGACGGCATGCTGGACCGGGCGACCGAGCCGTTCGACCCGGAACATGTGCTGGAGCTGGACATCGTGAGCCTGGTGTCCGGCGTCGAGGGCGTTCTTGGCTACCTGACGGCAGAGCGCCCCGACGGCGACACGTTGCGGGTGTACGACCTGGTCGCCGCCGACCTGGACACCGCGCGGACCCTGTTGCGGCAACTGGCTTCGTGGGCCGGTCAGCTCACCGAGGTCTCGCTGCGCGTGCTGGACCGCGCGGTGTGGGACCTGGTGCTGCCGCAGCCGATGCACCACCAGATCAGGAACCACCCGTGGATGCTGCGGGTGGTCGACCTGCCGGCGGCGGTGGCCGCACGGGGTTGGCCGGCCGCCGCGTTGCTGCGTCCGTTCACGGTGGACATCGACGTCGCCGACGAGCACGCGCCGTGGCACGCCGGCCGGCATCGGCTCGTGGTGGCCGACGGCGAGGTCGTCTGCGAACGGGGTGGTGCCGGAACGGTCCGGCTGTCGGCGCGGGCGTTGGGGCCGTGGTTCGCGGGATCGGCCGACAGCGCGATGCTGCGCAGGGCCGGCCTGATCGACGGTGACCCGGCCGTCGCCACCCGGCTCGACGCGCTCACCGGCGCGCCGAGCGAGGTCCGGATGGCCAACGCGTTCTGATCCGCCGTCGCGGTCACCAACTGTTCGAGCATCGCGGCCTGGTGAGCAGGAGTGCCGTCGCGGCACCTCTCGTACACACGTCGGCCGCGCGACTGCCATGTTCAGGCCCCGGTTGTGCCGCCGTTCGCCGGGAGTTGTTGCCGCAGTCGATCGGCTTCCGCGGTGCGGCGCTGCGCCTCGTACAGCCGGATCGCCTGGCGCCACATGTCGTCCGCTCGGCCGGGCTCGCCGAGGGCGAGGTAGGTGTCGCCGATCCGTTCGAGTGTGTCGGCTTTCTGGTAGTCGAAGTTGAGTCGTTCGTAGGCGTCGAGGGCCTGCTGGTAGTAGTCCAGGGCGCTGGTGTGCCGGCCGCTGCGGTGATCCAGGTAGCCAAGGCTGTCCAGTGTCTCGGCCTCGCCTTCGCCGTTGTGGTGCGCGCGTTGCAGGCGCAGTGCCTGTTCGCAGTGCTGGCGGGCCGCCGGGAACCGGTCGAGTTCGGCCTCGCAGAAGCCCACCGCGTTCAGGGCGTCGGCCTCCCACACCGGGTTGCCCGCTGTTCTGGCCAGCCGTAGCGCGTCCTGGGCATTGGCCAACGCCTTCTCGGCTTCGCCGATGGTCGACCACAGCGCGGTGAGCGCCTGATGGGTGTCGATCTGGCCGGCGAGGTCGCCGACCGCCGCCAGGTAGGTCAGTGCCTGGTGCAGGTGCTCCAGTGCCTCGTCGTGTTCACCGGCTCGGAACAACCGGCCGCCGATTCGCTTGTGCGCCTGTGCCAGTACAGCCGGGTCGTTCAGTTGTTCCCCGGCGGCGAGGGCCAGTCGGGCCACCACACTGTCGTCCCGCAACCGCCCGCGCCGGCGGTGGTACGCCGAAAGCGACCACGCCAACTGCCACACTTCGCGGTGCCATTCCTGCTGGGCGGCGAGTTGCTGCGTGGCCAGCAGGCAGGGGTGTTCCGCGTCGAACCACGCCATCGCCTCGTCGGGATCCGGCAGGGGAACGGGCACGCAGCCCGGTGTCGGCCGCTCCAGTTCGATCGTCGGCCGGTGCGGGTACAGCACGCGATCGGCCGGATATGCGGTGTGCAGGTAGAAGTCGACCAGGCGGTGCAACGCCTCGGCGCGCCGGTCCGCCGATTGGTCATGCGACGCCTGTTCGATGGCGTAGAGCCGGACCAGGTCGTGCAGGCGGTAGCGCCCGGGTTCGTACTGCTGCACCAGGTGCGCCGTCTCCAGCCAGTGCAGCAGGACACGTGCCCGCGACGACGGGACGGCGGCCAGGCTGGCCACCGCCGGCAGGCCGATGTCCGGCCCGGGTGCCAACCCGAGCAGCCCGAACAGCATCGCGGCTTCGTCGTCCAGCGCCTCATAGGAACTCGCGAACACCGCGCGCAGGTTCGCCGTCAGCTCATCGGCGTCCAGGGCGTCCAGCCGGGTCGCGGTGTCCCGGAGTTCGTCGGCCATCGTGGCGAGCGGGAAGTCGGGATGTGCGGCGGAACGGGCGGCGGCGATGCTGATCGCCAGCGGCAGGCCGGCGCAGCAGCGCAGCAGGTCGGCCACTGCTTCGGGTTCGGCGGCCACGGTCTCGTGACCGAGCCGAGCCGAGAGCAGGCCGCGGCCCTCCGCGTCGGTGAGGACGTCGAGGTCCAGCAGTCGCGCTCCTGTCACGGCGAGACCGGCCAGCCGGTGGCGGCTGGTGATCAGGACGGCACAGGTGGCGCTGCCGGGCAGCAGCGGCGTGACCTGGCTGGTGTCGCGCGCGTTGTCCAGCACGACGAGCATGCGTTTGTCCGCAACGAGGGTGCGGTAGAGCGCGGCCTGGGCGGCCACGTCGTCCGGGACGGACTCGGCGCCGACACCGAGCCCGACGAGGAATCCGCGCAGCGCGGTGGCCGGCGACATCGGCGGGCCGGCCGGATCGAAGCCGCGCAGGTTCACGAACATCTGGCCGTCCGGGAACCGGTCGATGTGCTCGTGTGCCCACCGCAACACCAGCGATGTCTTGCCGATGCCGGCGATCCCACCGACCGCCGACACGGCTACGGTCGCCGCCGGTTCGTCCACGGCCTTGGTCAGCGCGGCGAGTTCGTCGGCCCGGCCGGTGAACGACCGGGGAGCCGCCGGCAACTGCCGCGGCGTGTGCGGGCGCACCATGACGGGCTCACCGGGCGGACCGACCGGTACGGCGGCGTCCGCGGTGAGCACCCGCAGGTACACGGCCTTCAGCGCGGTGCCGGGGTCGCTGCCCAGTTGGTCGGCCAGGCGGGCCTGGATGTCCCGGTAGTGTCGCAAGGCATCGGCCTGACGGCCGTTGCGGTGCAGGGCCAGCATCAACTGGCCGGCGACGCGTTCGTCCAGGGGATGCCGGCCGGCGCGCACGGACAGCTCGGTGACCAGCTCGGCATGCCGGCCGCGACGCAGCGCCACGTCCGCGTGATCGAGTTCCGCCGCGAACCGCTCGGCGGCCAACGCCAACCGCGTCGCCGTCAGCCAGGGCGTTTCGAGTTCGGCGAAGGCCTCGCCGTGCCACAGTCCGAGGGCTTCTTCGTACAACGGCAGTGCCGCCTCGTCGTCGGCCGTGCGTGCCCGCGCGACGAGACGCCGGAATCGGTGCAGGTCCACCGTTGCCTCGTCCACCAGCAGCACATAGCCCGACCCGCGGCGCACGATCGCCACGTCCGGCATGCCGGCCAGCGCCGCCCGTAGCCGGGACAGGTAGCTGTAGAGGACATCCCGGGCGCGGTTGGGCGGATTCCCGCTCCACACCCGGTCGACGAGCTGGTCGACCGACACCGAGCGATTGGCGGCGACCAGGAGCGTGACCAGGACACACCGCTGCCGGGCATGACCGAGATCAACCGGCTCGCCGTCAACGTACGCCTCGACGTCGCCGAGCAAACGGAACCGCACTGGACGCCGCCAATCCACGATGCAGCGATGCCTCGCCACGATAGCGGACGTACCGGCGCCGGAGCACGCGCCGGCACCGCCGCTGCCGTGTCGCGGCGGTGCCGACGCCCGATCGGTCGCGCTATGTGTGCGCCAGGGCGGTCTCCAGTTCGGCGCGCACCTTGTCCCCGCCCCCGGACCGCCACTGCCGCACCACGTCGTCCCACGCGGAGACCGGCTGGCGGCCGGCCAGGATGTCGTTCTGTGCGTTGTTGATGAGGGTGCCCAGTTGGCCCTGCTTGCGTGACCACGTGTCGGAGAACAAGCCGGTCTGCGGGTCCTTGATCGAGGTCGGGATGATCGACTTCTGGTACTCGTAGGATTTGCGCGTCTGCTCTGGGCTACCCGGGATGAAGATCACGTCGGGAGCGTCCACTATGTACCGGATGCCGAGCACGGTCTGGGTGACGCCGGCCTGGGTCTGCACCGGGCTGCCGCCCACCAGGTTGTAGTCCGTCCCCGCGATGCCGAACCTGCGGAACAGGAACTCGTCGGTGCCGAAGGGCGCCGCGAGCCAGTTGCAGAGCTTGAGCAGTTCCTTGATCCGCGCGGTGCTGGTCTTCTTGAACGCGGTGAAGTTGTTCGTCGGCTCGGCCTGCCATGTGCCGGCGAAACCGCCCCCGTTGAACTTCGGCGGGCGCATGCCGCCGAGGTCAAAGCTCGGCCCGGCCACGTTGTTCTGGAAGTACTGCGGCCACGCGGTGTACCGGTCGGAGATCATCAGTGCCTCGCCGGAGTTGAACCAGTTCTTGACGGGCGCGGTGCTGCTGGTGCTGTCCGGGTGGATCAGCCCGTCCTTCATCATCTGCGCCGCGGCGGCCAGCGCCTGCTTGTTCTCCGGCAGCTCGTAGGTGCTGGTCAGCTTGCCGCCCTCGTTGCGCCACCGCCACGGCAGGCCGAGCATCTGCCGGATGAAGTCCAGCGGCGCCTGCGCCAGCGCCCACCGGTTGGACCTCGGATCGGAGATCTGCTTGCAGATGTTGTTGAACTCGGCGAAGCTGGCCGGGTTCGGGTTGACGCCGAGCCGGCTGAACAGGTCGTCCCGGCGGAACATCAGCGTGCCGCCGACACCGCGCGGCACGGGCACACCGAAGATGCCGCCGTTGAACCGGCACTGCTTCCACGCGTTGGTGGGCAGGTTCGCCAGGAACGGGTACTCCTTCACCGCGTCACCGGACAGCAGCGGAGTCAGGTCGTGGCAGCGGCTGGCCAGCCACGCCGGCAGGTTGGCGATGCCGGCGGGCATACCGTTCGGGGTGTTCAGCGCTGGTTCGATGATGTCCGGCAGGTCGTTGCCGGCCACCAGCGTGGAGAACTTGATCGGCATGTCCGGCGTGGGCACGATGGTGAGCTGCAGGTTGACGCCGAGCCGCTTGTTCAGTTCCTGCCAGTACGGATTCTGGCCCACCGCGGGCGGGATCGGCGACGCGGTCTGTACGAAGGCGGACACCGTGCTCCCGTCGCCGGGTGGTGTGCTGAAGACCCGCTTCGGGTTGGCCGGGTAGGTCAGGAACGCGTCGAGCAACCCCTGCGGGTTGCCCGGCAGGTCGGCCCTGACGCCGGTGTAGGGGACATAGGTCGGTAGTTTGAGCCCGCTCACGTCCTGCGTCGGGTTGGTCGCCGGGCTCGTGCCGCAGGCGGCCAGCAAGCTGGGACCGGCGACGGCCGCCGCGGCCGTGGCCAGCGTGCCGGCCAGGAACCGCCGGCGATCGATGGATCGGTATTCGCTCATCTTGACTCCTTCGCAAAGGACGTAACCGGCGGTCAACCCTTGACGGCGCCGATGAGCACGCCCCGGCTGAAATGGCGCTGGACGAACGGGTAGACCAGCAGAATCGGGATGATCGACAGCACCAGAATCGCCATCTCCAGTGCCTGCTCTGGTGGCAGTTGCGCGCCGCCGATGCCGCCGAGTTGGTCGACACCCAGGTTGGTCTGGTTCACCACATAGGTGCGCAATACGAGCTGCAGCGGCCACTTCGCGTTGTCCTGCAGGTACAGCAGCGGGGTGAAGAACGAGTTCCAGTAACCCACCGCGTAGAACAGTCCGATGACAGCGAGCACCGCCTTGCTCATCGGCAGCACGATCCGCCACAGAATGGCGAAATCACCGGCGCCGTCGATGCGTGCGCTGTCCACGATCTCGCGCGGCAGCTCCATGAAGAACGCGCGCAACACGATCACGTTGAACGCGTTGATCGCGACCGGCAGGATCAACGACCAGTAACTGTCGTACAGCCCAAGGGTTTTCACCACGAGGTAGCTGGGGATGATGCCCGGCGTGAACAGCAGCGCGAACAACACCAGCATCAGCAGCGGTTTGTGCAAAGTGGACCGGCTGCGGCTCAGACCGTAGCTGAGCAGGCTGGTCGAGACGAGGCTGATGAGCGTGCCCACACCCGTGACGGCCACACTGACGACCGTCGCCCGCGTCACCACGCCGCCGGACAGAATCGCCTGGTACGCCCCGAACGTGATCTTGCTGGGGAACATCACGAACCCGCCGGAGCGGACGACCTCGTCGCGTGTGGACAGGCTGGTCGCGACGATGCCGATGAACGGGACGATGACGATGGCGCAGCAGACGAGCAGCACGACGGCCTTGACGGCCCGCGCGGGCCGCGTGGCCGCGACCAGCCCGCCGTTCATCGCCCGAGTGCTCATGACTGGTAGATCCCCTGCTCGCCGAACCAGTGCGCCACCTTGTTGGCGACGAACACGATGACCACACCGACGACCCCCTTGACGAGGCCGACGGCGGCGGCGGTCCCCCAGTCGCCGTCGATGATGCCGTTGTTGAACACGTACGTGTCCAGTACCTCGCTGGCGCCGACGCCGACCGCCTGCTGCTGCGGGATGATCTGCTCGAACCCGAAGGTCAGTGACTGGCCGAGGCGCAGGATCAGCAACAGCACGATGACGCTGCGCAGGCCGGGCAGGCTGACGTGCCACCGCTGCCGCCACCGGCCGGCGCCGTCGATGGCGGACGCCTCGTACAGCGTCGGATCGATCCGGGACAACGCGGCGATGAACAGGATCGTGGCCCAGCCGGCGTCCTTCCACAGCACCTGACCGGTGACCAGGAGCTTGAACAGGTCCGGGTTGCTGATGATGCTGATCGTGTGCAGGCCGTGGTCGCGCAGGAAGTTGTTCATGAAGCCGGCATCGCCGAGCATCTGCTGGAAGATCGCGATCACGATGATCCAGGACAGAAAGTGCGGCAGGTAGAGCACGCTCTGCACGATTCGCTTGATGCGCTCGGACACCAGGCTGTCCAACAGCAGCGCCAGCCCGATCGGCACCGGGAACACGACGAGAACCTGTAACAGCGTGATGATCAGCGTATTGCCCAACGCGTTGAGGAATGCCGGGTCGCCGTCGAAGATGACGGCGAAATTGGTCAGGCCGACCCACGGGCTCTGCAGGATGCCGATGAACGGCTCGTAGTCCTTGAACGCGATGACGTTGCCCAGCAGCGGGAAGTACTGGAACAGCAGCAGCAGGCCGATACCGGGGACAGCGGCGAGAATGAGCACCTTGTCCCGCAGCAGTCGCCGCCACCAACTCGCCCTCGGTGTCGGCACGCGAGGGTGTTCCGGCGTCGCTTCGCGGACCGGTCCGGGGGCGACCGTTGCCTGCGGTAGCCCCGCGCGCATCAGTGCCGTTCCGCCGTGACGCCCCGGCCGGGGACCTCGTGCAGCCGGACGGTTTCCGTCGCTGCGGTCGTGTCGTTGTTGATCAGCTTGCGCACAACTCACCGGCCTCCTCGCGACGGCGCGAGCGAAACTATCGGAAACGTCGAGTACGGAACGGTATCCGGCCGGTGTTCGGCCCGTCAAGATATCGTTATCGAAAGATCAGGACGGAGCCTCCGGTCCGGGCTGATTTCAGCCGCTAACCCGGTCCCAGCCGGTACGTGTCCAACCGCCCGCACATGCCGAACGCCTGCTCGGGCGGTGCGGCAGCGGTGCGCACACCCGCGCCCAGCAGATGGTCGATGCGGCCGTCCCGCAGCGCGCTCAGGTGCTCGGCCGTCCTGCGGGCGGCCTCGGCCGGGCCGGTCAGCCAGATCCGTTGCCAGGACTCGATGTGGTCGCGCTTGAGGGCCACGGCGGCGCGGTAGAAGTCGGCCAGCGGCTCGGTGTCGCCCTGCCGGACCCGCTCGACCAGCGCCAGGAAGCCCGCCACCGCCAGGTCCCTGCGGGCGCGGGCGGCGGCATCGGAGGGCTCGGCCAGCACCGCCGCGCGCTGATAGGCGGCCGGATCGGCGAGGACGTCCGGCGGGAACGTGAAGACCGCGTCACCGGCCTCGGGCAGGCCGCTGTTCTGCATCACGACGACCACCCGAAGCGCGCCGTCGTGGTTGACCGCCCGGTGGATCGTGCCGGGGCCGAACCACACGACCGTGCCGGCGGTCAGCGGGGTCTCCTGGCAGCCGGACGCGGTGAGCGTCTGTACGGCGCCCTTGCCGGACACCGTGACGTACGCCTCGGTGCAGGCCAGGTGCAGGTGCGGAGAGCCGCCGCAGACGCCGTCGGCCGCCGCCCACGGGTAGACCGACAGGCCGGAAACGGCCGTGCCGCCCGGAAAGAGCGGCTGCTCGGCTACCACGGGTGGGCCGCCAGGTGTTTCTCGATCCGCTCCGCGTCCCACGCCCCGTCCGCGACCACCACCCGGTAGGCCAGCCGCAGCACGTCGCCGTCGGCGAGTTCGGTCGGCTCGAAGAACGCCAGCGACGGATTGACCACCGGGATCGGCTCGGTACGAACGAACCAGTGTGGTGGATGATCGGCATTCGACGGGTGGTCGAGGAACAGCAGGGTGGACGCGGCCAGGGTCTCGTCGTGGCGGCCGGTGAATGCCAGCCAGGTGCCCCGCTCGCCCATCATCGCCTGGCCGCGCCGATCGTCCGACGCGAGCACGTCGCCGCCGGTGAACGATCTCGGCCCGCGCCAGAAGAAGCCGCAGTAACCGGCCAGTTCGCGGCCGAACACGGTGGGGCTGCCGAATTCCAGCGCCGCGCCGCGCACGTTGCGCAGTTCGGTGCCGAACTCCAGCGTCCACGAGCCGCCGGCCGGGTCGATGTCGCGGACGGTCACGGTCCGGGTCTCGTCGATCCAGTGTTCGCCGGCCGCCGTGATCCAGTCGACGTGTTCGGTGAACGCGCCGTCGTCCAGCGTCGCGAAGTCCCGGTGTCGCAGCGTGCCGACGTTCGGCAGGTCCCGGTAGCCCTCGCCGGTGACCCACGAGACGCCGCCCCAGAAGTTCTGGCCGGACACGTGCGACGCCGTCATCGCCAGGCCCTTGTGCCACGGATGGTCGTGCGGCCGGTTGCCGGTCACGACCTCGCCCGCGAGTGTCCGAAGTGGATGGAAGTACGGTGTGGGACACTCGAACGCCGGCGTGTCCGGCCGGTAGGTGTACCGGAACAGCTCGACGTCGTGCGCCGTGACGGTCACCGCCGCGCCGATCTCGTGCAGTGTCCTCACGTCGGACCACCGTCCAGCCTGTGGTAGAAGGGATCGTCCGGGCCGAGCTGCTCGCGGCGCACCGGCTGCCCGGTGAACGCCGACCGGTACAGGCCCGTCACCAGTTCCAGCGTCTCGCGACCGGCCCGGCCGCTGACCGGCGGGCGCTCGCCGCGTGCCATCGCGTCCAGCAGGTGCGGCAGTTGCGCGGTGTGCGAGCTGTGGACGTCCTCGTCGGGTGGGTGCCACACGCCGGTGGTGACGTGCGGGGCGGGGGTGTAGCGCCAGTGCGAGTTGCCGTAGCCGTACAGGTGGGTCAGTTCCACTGTCCCACCGGTGAAATCGATCCGCACGTAGCTCTCCTCGCGCGGCGACAGCACGCTGTTCACGATCGACGCCATGGCGCCGTTGGCGAACCGGACGACGGCCATCGACACGTCCTCGGTGCGCACGTCCCTGGCCAGGGTGCCGGCCATCGCACGCACCTCCGTCCACTCGCCGAGCAGGGACAGCAGCAGGTCCATCTGGTGGATGCCGTGGCCCATGGTCGGGCCGCCGCCCTCGGCCGCCCAGTCCCCGCGCCACGGGACGTCGAAGTACGCGTCGTCGCGGTACCAGGTGGTCTGGCACACCGCGACGAGCGGCTTGCCCAAGGCGTCGTCCGCGATGAGCTGGGCCAGGTGCCGGGCGCCGGAGCCGAAGCGGTGCTGGAAGACCACGCTGGCGTACGGGCCGCCGTCCCGCTCGGCCGCCTCGATCCGGTCGAACTCGGCCAGCGACAGGCACGGCGGCTTCTCCACCAGCACCCACGCGCCCGCTTCGAGGCAGCGCACGACCGTGTCGACGTGCAGCGAGGGTGGTGTGCAGACGTGCACCAGATCCGGCTTCTCGAGGTCCAGCATCGGGCCAAGGCTGCGGTAGCCGGCCGGGATGTCGTGCGCGGTCTGGAAACTCTCCAGCCGCTCCGCGTCCACGTCCACCGCGGCGACGACCGCGACCCGCTCACCCTGCGCGCGTAAGGCGGGGATGTGGGCCAGCTCGGCGATGTTGCCGGTGCCTACGATGGCAACCCGGACCGGTCCGAAACTATCGGAAAGTCCCACGAACCGAACATAGGTCGACGGTCCCCGAGACGTCAAGTTGACAAGGGACCGATCGGTGGCCGAAACTTTCGGCCCCGCAGCACAGTGAGGTGACCGTGGTGGCCACAGGCGACCGACCGAGGGTGACCATCGCCGACATCGCCCGCGAGGCGGGGGTGTCGGTGCCGACCGTGTCCAAGGTGCTCAACGGCAAGGACGAGGTCGCGCCGGACACCAGGGACCGGATCGAGCGGCTGATCGAGAAACACCGGTACGCGCGACGGTCCCGCCGGCCCAGCCGCAGGGCCGGCCTGGTCGACC
>Ga0137379_10005603_pt1 | contig 11852 bp, 10 predicted proteins | sample SagtaG_18_FD_104812 | JGI IMG/M metagenome (GOLD analysis project Ga0137379, IMG submission 104812) | Vadose zone soil microbial communities from Sagehorn Ranch, Mendocino, California, USA - Sage2_L_80_16 metaG | ecosystem: Environmental > Terrestrial > Soil > Vadose zone | place: USA...
AACACCATGTTCTATGGACGCGTATGTGTATTTTCTTGCAGGCCAGATTTCTTCCGAATTTGATGGACAATCACTGCCATATAGCTCGTCATCGGACCGGAATCTGCAACCAGTCCGTCATCCGTATTGTTGCCTGTTATGACCAACCATGGATGGCGCGCGATAATGGTCTCATGTAAATCGCGGCCAGGCGCACAGGATCATGAGCACCTCAGCGAAGTTGATTTTCTTCTGCGGGAAGATGGCAGCAGGCAAGTCCTCTCTAGCAAGAAAGTTGGCGGTTCGAGAAAATGCTGTCCTTCTTGTGCAGGACGAGTTTCTCGACGCTCTTTTCCCTGGCGAGATCACCGACATTCAGGCATTCGTCGACCGCTACTCCCGACTCAGGAACGCGCTCACGCCCCACATTTGCGCTCTCTTGTTGAGAGGGACTTCCGTGGTGCTCGATTTCGCGGCCGCTACAAAGGCGCAGCGTTTGTGGTTTCGCGAACTGATTGACAGCACCAACGTTGCGCATGAATTGCACTTTATAGATGTCTCAGACAGCTTGTGCAAAAGTCAGCTTCGCCACCGAAGCAAAGCCCTGCCTGCTGGCACTCCCTGGATCACGGAGGCGGACTTCGAGACCATCAATTCGTATTTTCAGCCTCCAACGGAGGATGAAAAATTCAACGTCGTCCGCCATGAGCGCGGTTAACACACCCATCGTTCTGCATCGATGTATGTTCACCGGCGTCCTTCGGGTCGCTCAATTGACGTCGGCAGAATTGTACTCAGTCGGATTGAGAACGGATAGTTGGTTCTTGTGATTAGATCAGTGCCGGCTTGAACAATCACCGCCCAAATCGTCTCCTGCCAATCGGCTGCGACGAGAGCCATACAAAAAGTAAATAACCAGTCCGGTGAACAGCCATACTACGAAACGAACCCAAGTCGCACGCGGCAGACCAGCCATTAGGAACACGCACATCGATATTCCAAGTATCGGTACAAGGGGTACAAACGGCACACGAAACTTCCTCGGGTGCTGAGGTTCGCGCTTGCGTAGGATGAGAATGCCTATGCACACCAGCACAAACGCGAAGAGAGTTCCAATATTGGTGAGCTCGATGATGATGTCGATGTTGGCTACAGCGGAAAATACAGCTACAAAGACGCCCGTTAAAATCGTGGTCACATGCGGGGTTCGATACTTGGGGTGTATCTTTGCGAACCACGGACTGAGAAGACCGTCGCGGGACATGGCCATGAGAATTCGCGGCTGACCCATTTGGAAGCACAACAACACCGCCGTCATCGCTGCGACCGCACCCAAAGCCAGAATGCCTGCAGCCCATCCTTCATTGACGTAAGAAAGTCCAGCAGAGAGCGGATCGGCAACGCCCACCAGCTTCCCTGTGGGAACCATGCCAGTGAGTACCAATGCTGCCAGAACATAAAGGAGGGTACAAACCAAAAGTGCCCCAATAATCCCGCGGGGCATATCGCGGCTCGTATTCTCGCATTCTTCGGCGGCCGTCGAGATGGCATCAAACCCAATGTAAGCAAAAAATATTAGCGACGCTCCCCTCCATACTCCAGGAAACCCCCCAGGAAAAAACGGATGCCAGTTGGCGTGGTTAATGTGGAACGCTCCCACTACGATAAACAAGAACAGAACCGCCACCTTCAACAAAACGACGACATTATTAAACCGGGCAGACTCCTTAATCCCGATTACCAATAGCCACGTAACAAATACAGTGATTACCACCGATAACAAGTTGCAAATGATCGGAAGACCCAAAAACACCGGGTGGTGCTCGTGAGCTTGATATGCAACGGCCATCTCAGGACCGAGGGACATCGCACCAGAGTTGGCCACTGCTTGGGCCGCAAGCTGGGCCGATCGATAATCGCTCGCCATCCAGGCCGGAACTGGAATCCCGAAGCCGAACAATAGTTGGCGGAAGTAGGCGGCCCACGAGATCGCCACAGCGATATTACCCACGGCATATTCGAGGATCAGATCCCAGCCGATAATCCAGGCAACAAGTTCGCCCAGAGTCGCATAGCTGTAGGTGTAGGCCGACCCAGCCACTGGAACCAGGCTCGCGAACTCCGCATAACAGAGTGCACAAAAACCAGAAGCGACGCCGGTCAGCAGAATCGAAACTACGACTCCGGGACCTGCGGGGGCCGCATTTCCGCCACCCGAACTCGCACTTCCTAGGATCGCAAAGATGCCTGCGCCAATGATCGCGCCAATTCCAAGTGCGATTAGGTCAATCAGGGTGAGGGACTTCTTGAGGCCATGCTCCTCAGCAGACGCTGCGGCGATCAGGACGTCGATGGATTTCCTGCGGAAGAGTGACATCGGTCCGTCCAGCACAAATATCCGCGCGGAACGGGCGCATCATACCCTCATCCGACTTCGGGGGTCAACAGAGTTCGTGCTGGTGGTGCAAGCTGGATGTGACGGGTGGGTTGTCGGCCATCGGGAAGTTATCGGCCAGGCCGAGCTCCGAAGATCGTCTGCATATCCACGAAACGCGATGATCCATTGACAGACCGGTCCCTTGATGAAAGGACTCTGTTCAATCTTCGGGTGATGCTATTAGTCCAGAATGCAGCGTGATCGATTCACATTTCGGACAGGCGTTTCTTGTGGCTACCATTGCAACACCGATCGCATTAAGGGACGTCTCCGGGTTCCGAAGGCTTCAAAACGCGTTCGCCAAATACCTCAATGCGGGGAGACCAGTGAGTGCGTAATGGCATGCACGGTGAGTGCGACCCGGTTCTCCACCCCGACTTTCCGCATCAGCTTGGCTACGTGCGCCTTGACCGTACGCTCCCTGATGCCCAGTGGAGTGCCGATTTCTTTGTTCGAGCGCCCTTGTACCAGCATCTTTAGAACTTCCGTTTCGCGTTCTGTAAAAGCCAGCTTCTGGTCGGCGGGCAAGATACGTCGGGGTGCATTGCTAATGCGTTCGATGAACATCGAAAGCACTCGCCGTGGAACCCAGACTGAACCTCGGCTGACCATCCGTATCGCTTGCACGAAATCAGCAGGCGATGCAGCCGCATCCACGTAGCCCTTGGCCCCCGCTGCGATGGCCTTGAGAATGGTTTGTTCGTCCATGCCGGAGCCAGTCACGATGATGCGCAATTGTGGACGTGGCGCTTTCAAGCAGGACATCACATCGAGCAGGTTCTGGCCATGGTAGTTACCCAGAAGCACCAGATCAATGTTCTGCTGCGCACCGATGTCGGGCAATGAAGTGGAAATCAGCTCGAAATCTGGCTCCGAATCGAACAGGGCACGGAAGCCCACGAACCGAAGCGGATCGCTCTCGACCACGGCAATACGGATGAGCGGTTTTTTGATCGGTGCGGCTTTCATAACTTTTTGGTTTCCACGTTGAGCATAACTGCATTTGCTGAGAGGGAAGAATTACGGCAGTAACCATTCGCTGCGCGAAGTTGCTACGCCCCCAAACCTGTCCTGTAACGCTCTAGCGAATAGCTCATTTTTATGAAGAGCTCCGCCAACACTTTCCCGATCTCAAGCCCATCATGTTTCTGCGTCCCTGGATTGCTTTGATCGAATGTATGGCCGTCGGAAAGGACCGCTCGAAAATGTCTGCCGATGTTGATCCTTACTCTGCGCCACCTGCCTTACGCGATTGCGTAACTAACCACGCTCATTCCTGAAAACCTCTCAGCGTGTACTTCCTAGACTGTACTTCCTAGGCTGCCCTATCGACACTGTCCTACCGTAACCTTGCCACTGTCTCATTTTGGGCACAGCATTGCCGCATGCCTTTCGAAGCACGAGAAGACCTGCTGCAGCCGAGGGCAGACAGAAATTAATCGCCGACGCACGGAGCCCCACCATGCTGAAGGAACCTGTAATCAAAGAAGTCCAACTCCACGACATTATCAATAAGTTCGCTTTCCCCGCCATCATTCTAACCGTTGTTCTTGGAGCGGCTTCTGCTCAAACCGCGTCCACGCCCTCACTCAGAGCACAAACAGTTATGACGAGCGGTTCACCAGGCGGCATACGTGCTGGTCACATCCTGGCCCGATTCAAAACGACACCGGCGCAGGCAGTACTAGATCAACTCAATAACGCTTTCGGCGCGAAAGCAGTCGGCAAGATCGCCGAAATCGGAGTCACGCATCTTCAAGTGCCGCCAGAGGCGGGGCTAGCCCTCCTCGGGCACCTGCGCAAGCGATCCGACGTCGAGTTCGCTGAGTTCGACTCGGAAGTCCAAGCCTTCCTCCAGCCCGACGATCCCTATTTCTCCGCGATGTTAGCCAGCTCTCATTATGGGAACGTCTCGCAGTGGGGACCAAAAGCAGTTTCCGCGCCTGCGGCTTGGGATCTCACCTTGGGAGACCCGAGTATTGTGATCGCCATCGTCGATACAGGCGTGGATAGCTCGCATCCGGACTTGGCCTCCAAGATTGTCGGCCAGTACAGCTACGTCGGTAGGACTGCCAAGGATGGCTTCGGGCATGGCACGCATTGTGCCGGCATTGCCGCTGCTGCCACGAACAACGATGTAGGGATTGCAGGAATGTGCCCGAACTGCGGCATCCTTTCAGTCAAGGTGCTGGATGACCAAGGCTCGGGCTATATGTCGGACGTTGCGTCGGGAATCACCTACGCGGCCTCTCACGGGGCGCGCGTGATTAGCTTATCGCTCGGCGGTAGCGGCCGCAGCGACACGATGAGAAGTGCTCTTCAGTATGCTGTAGCAAATAACGCCCTCCCCGTATGCGCGATGGGCAATTCCGCCTCCAGTTCCAACACACCAGAGCCTGCATACTGGCACGATTGCCTTTCGGTCATTGCCACAGATCAGAATGGAGCCAAGGCCAGCTTCTCGAATTCCGGAATCAAAGCAGATGTCGCCGCTCCAGGTGTTGCCATTGTGTCAACGATGCCGACCTATCCCGTCACACTTACGACGGCTCACGGGTACCAGACCAGTTACGATGCGCTGAGCGGAACGTCGATGGCAACACCCATGGTGGCTGGAGTCGCAGGACTGGTGTTATCCAACAATCCGAGTCTCACTCCCACACAGGTGGCCGGGATTCTCATGGCTTCATCCGGCGATGGCGTCAGTTGGAGTCCTAACCTGGCATTCGGGGTCGTAAATGCCTTCAACGCCGTTTCAAGTGCCGTTCACAGCGATTATAGCGCCCCCGTCGCGAACATTATCTCGCCCGGAGCAGGCGCGACAGTCGCCGGTTTGGTGACTGTGCAAGCGGCTCCGACAGACAACACGACAGTGCATCATGTGGACATCGTTCAGAACGGCACGCGGTTCATGCAAGTATTAACTGGCGTGTCTAGCACGTCTGGCGCCCGCAAGAATGCGGTCACGACGCCAGCATGGACAGCCGCATGGCCGTCGACGACTGTCTTCAATGGTCCCATTACATTGTCAGTATCAGCCATGGACATCTTCGGAAATAGCACTCCGCAGGTTTTGGACTTTACGGTTCAGAACAGGTTGGTTACGCAGAGCGGTACCACGCATGTCTGCTGGCCGTCCTCGACGAGTTGCCCCAATACTGTATGGCAGCCGGTAACGGCAGGAGTCGCAACGGAGGCTGCTACGCATCTTCATGGCACGGTGACCTACAGCTCGCAACAGAATGTTGGGTATTCGGATTTCTGGCTGCAGGTCGCCAGTTCGACTGCATCAGGGACTTTCATGTACTACTGCGGTGTGCCGACAAATACTGTGGACTGCTATCCCCCAGTGTTATTGGAACCGGATGGCAGCAAGACACTCTCCAACTACAGTGGCGGTCAGATCGACGCTGGCTCGAGAAACAGGAGCCCTGCTAGCGAGCAGGCCGACATACAGTGGACGCTGACATATCCACAGTGATTTTTGCCACGTGTCCGTTATCGAGGCAAGTTGGGATGGCGGAGACCTGCGAGGCACTCGCTGCGGGCACTCCCCCGGGTTTGTCAGACAATGTAAATACAGGTGTCGACAACTTCAGCCCTGGGAGCCCGCAGCGGAGTCCCGCGAGGAAGACTTTTTCCTCGTGGTGATTGTCGACCTGCCAGAAGGCACGCCCAGCCGTTTGTTGGCAAGTCGGATTTCACATAATAACTGCAGCTCCGGATCAGAAACTTCTGTTACAGCATCGAGCGCCGTCTGAGGTGAAATTTGCGACGCTGCGAGAACCAGTCGCGAAAACGCAAAGGCGGAGGGCCATGCCGCCTTCAATGCAATGTTGGGGTCATCCTCGTCCGCGTCTCTCGCTCTCAATTTTTCAGCCTGCTCCAGACCGGACTTCAACAATCTCTTAGCAAGTTCGATCTCGCCGATCTGTACGCTAATGTCTATGGCCTCCTCCCAGCAACTCGTGAGACCGCGATGCGAGCGGAATGCGTTTACATCTTTCAGCGATTCGATCATTTGCTCGAGGGCATCCCGGGCTGCCGAAGGATTGCTCCTCATTGTGACACGCGCAATGGCTAATAGAGCTTCACCGCGAAGATCCGTGTGAGCTGCTGAGTTCGATAAACTGGCCGCCGCTGCAATCGCCCGCCGAGGGTCGGCTTCGGCCATATGGACAATCTCCTGGAGGCGGGCATTGTACATGTCAGCTCCTTTGGCTTGTTGCAGCATGTGGCCTAGGCCCTGCGTCCCAACCATACCTCTCACGTCGGAGCGCTCCCCATTCTTCAGCGCGGTATCTCGGATAGTTGGATCCAGGGATTGTACGCCGTTTGGCAGCTGTTGTAGTTGCGTTCTAGCTTGCACCGAAGTCTCTAGAAGCTTGTCTGCCTCTGCGTCATCGAGCTCCCTTAAAATCGGCAATACTTCAAAGAGGCGATATTCATATGCGCTGTTGAAGCTTGCGTCAGCGGAGGCCGACATGAGGGTGATTGGTGACTTGTCCGATTGCGCCTCATCCAGCACTTGGCGAATGGCTCCTAGGACCATTGGTGGCGGGAGGTGCCGCCAAAAGCGAACAATCATAGTCACGAAATCATCGCCACCGATAACTAAGGCATATGCTTCGCGATCGCTCGCCATTGCGCGTTGGAAAATCTCCTGTTTTTGGGCATTGCGCTCAGGGGGGAGCAGAAGCATGAGTTCCGTGGCAGCACCGTACGGGAACCCCTGGCCAGGCGGAAATTGGTTCAAAAACCTTAGTGCCCGATCAAACTTCCTGGCATTCGCAGCCCTGGAGATAATATGCATGGAGAGGATTTGTCTCACCGTCGGCTCAGACTGCGGCAACAGGGACTCGGCCATTGCTTCATCCACTGCAAGTAGATCCGTCAGAGCGGAAATCTGGAGTTCGCGCTTAGTCTCCAAGTTAGTTCGCGCCGTAATCATCGCCGGATCAGGAGACCCCATCGATGCATACGTTTCCCACTGCTCTAGGTACTGTTCCTCGCGTTCAGGGATTTCTGAACTTGCAGTGAACGCATCGACTAGCGTTTTACGAACTTTGCTTGGATCGCATTTTTTGAGGCCGCTCGCAACCGAGTCCAGAACAAAAGACCGCATCGCAGGTTCGAGGGCTGCCGCCTTCGCGTAAGCGGAGTCTATCATCGAGCACCAGAACTCCTCTTTCCGAGCATTTGGTTTTTTGACAACGCGACTAGTACTCGGCTGAACGTTATGGGCACCATAATTTTGGGGCGCGCCATCGTTTGATTGTTGACGTGGGATCAACTGAGCCCGCGAAAGGGTAGCCAAAACCAGGAAGACCGTACAAACAGCAAGACGGCCATGGCCTTTGGGAAGAGAGAAGTGAGATGCTAACATCTAGGTCGTCCCTCGAGAAATGGCGGCACTACTAGTAACTACATTGCGTAACAGCGTGACAAATTTGGCAAGAAGGACCCCATAAGATCAGGGAAGGGCTGCGACTTTCGATACCGTCGGGATCGCAGGTGGCGATTCGCAACGCATATGTTCGGAAATCTCTCAATCGAGGGTTCCCGTCCCCTCACCTGTAATCAGATCGGGGCACCCGCTTTCCAGGTACCCCGACCTTGAAACCCTGGACTTAACTTGCAGTCCAGAGTAGATACAGGCTACGATCAGCAGATACCTTTTACTGAGACCAGACAGCTGCTTTGGTCGCCAAGGGAGCTGCTAACGCCGTTGGTTGTATCGGTCAGAACTATGCTGGTGTATGACACGCTCGCCAGCACTAGCGTCTGACCGCTGGGACACGCGAAACTGCCTGCGGACAGGGGACCTGTGGTAAGGCTAGCTTGGACTCTTCCATTCTTAGCTTGAAAGCTCCCGCCCGCGCTCACCTGAGCTGAAACCGTCTCTTTGTTGGAGGCGCTGGGATGCTTACCGCCACCATTGATGCAGGCATATGTTGCATCGGCGTTTGCAGTCAGTGAGTATGTGACATTCTCATTACCTAGTCCGGCCTCATCCCACGACACAACAAGGGCACCGCTACCATTTACTGTGGCACTTGACGACATAAAATGGGCGCCGCTGGTTGAACCGATTACGGGTGTAGTGGCAAGAACTAGCAGGTATACGCTCAGGATACTTACTAGGCGTCGCATTGTTATTCCTCCTCTTTTCGATTTGTTCGAAGTTTTCCGTGAGTCTTTCGCGAAGGAAAAACTCTCCGGCTGGTGCTGAGGCTCACTCTTGTTGCTTCAAACATTTCGGCAGGAGAGGCTGGCGGGAGCGGATGAGCAAAGTGTGCACAAGCGCGCCCGGGGGGAACTCGAGGGCTGCCACCCCGGCCGACGAAAGAGTTTCGCCCAAGAAAACACGAAACACAAGGCACTCGATGTGACTCGGTGTGACCCACATCTTCCCTGCTAAGTCCCACTATCAGCGAGAGTTAACGCGGCGTATCCTTGAGGTTCTCCGCACTGACCAAGAACTACTGGACTTGCACAAGGTTTGGTGCTACCATCCCGCCAATTTTGGGGCTTTCCGATGTGGGGCCCGGTCGTCTGGCTCCCATGTCCCCTCTCCGGTAGCCTCGTGAACGGAACCGCGCGCCATGAAAAACCCAGCCCTGACCCTACGTGTCATTCGTTTCGGAGTCTTCGAGTTCAGTCCTCAAACCGGTGAGCTGCGGAAGCACGGACTGAAGGTGAGGTTGGCACCGCAAGCTTCCAAAATCTTGTCGCTGCTGCTGGAACATCGGGGAAAGATATGCACGCGACAAGAACTCCAGCAACATCTGTGGCAGGACAATACTCTCGTTGACCTCGAGCGTGGCCTCTACAAGGGCATACATACTCTTCGCGCGACCTTGGGAGACTCTGCCATCGCTCCCCGCTACGTCGAAACAGTAACAGGCCGGGGATACAGGTTTATTCCGATTCCGCAAGAGCCGAGCAACCATGGGGGAAGGCGCAGAAACGGGTGCAAAGTACGATCAGTGGCAGTGTTGCCCTTTGCCAGCGAATCCGCCGACGCAGAGATGGAGCTTCTGAATAGGAGAATCATCGAGCGAGTCATCGACACCATCTCGCGAGCGCCTGGAGTACGGGTTTTGGCTTACAACACTGTTCAGCACCAGCGGGGGAAGGATCTGGATTCTCGGAGGCTAGGAGAAAACCTGCTTGTCAACGCCATTGCCGTAGGTGAAATGATTCACCACAATGACGAGTTGCTCTTGCATGTGGAGCTGATTGATGTATCCGATGGAAGTCAGCTATGGGGTGAGCAGTTCAAAGAACATTATTCCGATGTTCTCGAAGATCCTGAGGCACTAGCTGATACGATTTGTGATCGGCTGCGGCCAATTTTGGGTCCTACCGCGAACAGGGAAGAGAAGAACGATCTAGATACGCAGCGTAACCAGGCTGGTGGTGCGTCAGAGTCTGCGAAGCGCCACCGCGCCACCAGCCCGCGGCACGAACATCCGGTTTGTTCCCCCGAAAGTCTCTGATCTGCAGTATTCGAGTGTCTCTGGATCACCATGATCCATGGACAGCTAGCCGTAGGTGCCGGACGAACGAAGTGGCCTGAGCCATATCGGCTGGGCCATTGGTTTATTACCTTACACGACCGATTCATACAAATATTTCTGAAATCCCACGAACACCTTGTTTATCTCTTCAGGCCTGCCCAGGTCTGCAATCGCGTCGGAGATGGAATTGCGATAACGCAGGCGGAGCAACGGCGTGAGTTTTTCCTGATCGAGTTCATCCACCCTACACCGACATAATGCGCCAACACAAAGTCGAGAAACGCCTGCTGCTTGCTATCAAAGTTCTTACCGATAGCCACTCTCGCCCGAGCGGCCCGTTCTTCCCGTGAGAGTGGGGGCAATGCGTATGCTACATAAGCAAGCACGTCGAAAAGATCGCTCTTCTCGGCGTCGATGATCTTTTGCATTTCGGCTAGCTGCTCATGTCCGAATCCTTTTTCCGCTAGTCCCTGTAAGAGTCTCTTTCTCGTGTCAGGTACACTCCAAAGTTCGCGCAGCTGTTCCTCATTCTTAAAGAACTCCGGCAGCTTGCCGAACAATAACTCCATGAACTGCCGTGCGGAGATGGGCGTACCGTCTGGGTGCCAGAAGGTCGTGGACATCATGTGCTGGATAGCACGCTCTTTTCCGTCGGCGAGCTTCACTTTTGCCTTTTTCTTGCAAACGCAGGGGTTTTGGCCGCAGATCGGGCACACCTCTTCCGGACATTCGCAAGGTGTCTTCCCGCAAATGGGACATGGTTTTGTAGTCGGAGTCACCTGTGGGCACTGGCATGGGTGATAGCCGCACTTCTTGCACGGCTCTGGTTCCAGCGGTTCGCCGTCCCATTCTGGATCGCTGAAATGAACGTACGCCTTCACGAAGTCATAGATGGTGAAGTAGTCCTTGCCATCGTAAAGCCGGGTGCCGCGGCCGATGATTTGCTTGAACTCAATCATCGAATTGATCGGCCGCATGAGGACGATGTTCCGGATATTGCGGGCATCCACGCCAGTGGAGAGTTTTTGCGAGGTGGTCAAAATCGTTGGAATGGTCCTTTCATTGTCCTGAAAGTCCCGTAGATATTGGTTCCCGAGCTCGCCATCGTTCGCCGTGACGCGATGGCAATAATTAGGGTCCGTGCTCGTTTTCATCTGGTTGATAAGGTCTCGCACGGCGAGAGCATGATCCTGCGTGGCGCAAAACACCAGCGTCTTTTCTTGCTGGTTGATCTGGTCCATAAACAAGTTCACGCGGTGCGCTTCGCGCTCTTTGATCTCGATGATCTTGTTGAAGTCGGTTTCCGTGTATCGTTTCCCGACTTCAATGTCGCCCTCCACGACTTGGTCATCCGGCGTATAGACATACTCGTCAAGCGTCGTCGCAACTTGCCTGACGCGGAATGGCGTGAGGAAACCATCATTGATGCCCTCCTTGAGCGAGTAGATATAGACCGGCTCGCCGAAGTAAGCATACGTGTCCACGTTGTCCTTGCGCTTGGGTGTTGCCGTCAGGCCGAGCTGAACGGCGGGAGCGAAGTATTCGAGAATGTCGCGCCACGTGCTTTCGTCGTTCGCTCCGCCGCGATGGCACTCGTCGATAACGATGAAGTCGAAGAAATCAGGCGGATATATACCAGACGCTTCGTTCGACATGCCGAAGTACCTACCTAACTCCTGAATCGCTGGCATCTGGGTCGTGATGGGCATTTCTTTGGCCACCGCCGTGAAGGCGTTATGTAGGCTCCAGGAGGTCCGCGGACGAAACTCATCCACAAATGGCTCAAAGTAGAGTCTGGACGCATCCGGCAGGAAACGAATCGGCAAGATTCCTTGGACGAACACGTCATGGATGATCGCTTTTGCCTGGGCGTCGGTGAGAGGGAGCTCTTTGAGAGAGGATATTTCGCTCGT
>Ga0137379_10005621_pt1 | contig 11842 bp, 13 predicted proteins | sample SagtaG_18_FD_104812 | JGI IMG/M metagenome (GOLD analysis project Ga0137379, IMG submission 104812) | Vadose zone soil microbial communities from Sagehorn Ranch, Mendocino, California, USA - Sage2_L_80_16 metaG | ecosystem: Environmental > Terrestrial > Soil > Vadose zone | place: USA...
CATACCTTGCCCTCGTCCGGGGCCGTCGTCCATGCGGCCACCTGCGTCCGCGTCCCGTCCGGGTGGATCACCCAGAGCTGGCACGTGGTCGACACCGGGATGCGATCGGTCACGACCTCGAACGCGGCGCCCCACAGCTGGTGCGAGTAGCGGATGGAGGCGGTCGCCCCGGTGACCCTGCTCGTCGTCTGGACGGTTTCCCACTTGCCGGTCCCGGCTGAGATCGAGACCGGCACCGTCACCGTCCGCGTGGTGCCGAGAGAACTCAGCCCGCCGAACAATCCGCCGGCGATCGCCACGACCGCGGCCGCCGCGCCCACGAAGCGCCACCGGGTCCGGCGGCGCCTGGCTGCGGCCAGGTCGAGCACCGTGCCGATCAACTCGCCCGGCGGGCGGTCGTCGGTGACGGTGCGAACGGTGTCGTCGGCACGGATCCGGCTGATCTCGTCGGGATTCACCCGGGCCAGGAGCGCGGGCAAACCCGCCAGGCCGGCCAGCTCGTCCCGGCAGTCCCGGCAGGTCAGCAGGTGAGTGTCGACCAGCCCGCGCTCGGCGGGGTCGATCGCGCCGAGCACGTACACGCCAAGCGACGGCCTGGCGTCCGTGCAGTCCCATATCTGGGTCATGGCGCCAGCCCTCGTTCCTGCAGCGCCAGCTTGAGCGCCTTCAATGCGTAAAACGTCCGTGATTTGACGGTACCTGCCGGTATGCCCAGGGTGGCGGCGGCTTCGGCGACCGAGCACCCGCGGTAGTAGGTCTCGACGATCACCCGCCGGTGATCGGGCCGCAGCGAGGCCAGGGCGTCGGCCACGGCCCACGACTCGAGCGTGCGGTCGGCGTCGTCGTCCGACGGGAGCAGGTCCAGTGCCGCCTGCCCGGTCTCGGGCGGCCTGGCCTGCCGGGCCCGGTAGGAGTCGACCGCGAGGTTGCGCGCGACGGCGAACAGCCACGGCCGGGCCGGCCGGTCGGCCAGCGCCTCGGGATGGCGCCACGCCCGCACGATCGTTTCCTGCACTAGATCCTCCGCACGCTGCCTGTCACCGCCGGTGAGGTGGAGGGCATAGCGAAGCAGGGCACCACCGTGTTCGGCGTACAGTGTCCGCACAAACGCCTCGTCTGCCACTCGCCCTGAGCGGGGCGCGGTTCCCGCGTTCGGCACACTAGCGGATACGTCCGGTTGCGCCTGGTGGTTCACATGGCCAGGGAAATTCCTGTCGCCGGGCGCCGCCCTGGGTATGGGGAAGCCTGTAGGAGGGGTGGGAGGTCCGTGCTGGCTCATGGGGCACCGCTGAGAATTGACTTCGGAACGTGCTGGTACGGACACTGTAGGGCGTTACTCCCCCAGTCTGCCGCAATACGCGCGGAAAGCCCACTCCGGGCTAAGCCCCCGGCGAACTGCGGCAGCACCTCGATGACGGCCGCGTCATGAAGGACCAGGTCAGCGGCCACGCGGTGGCCGGCTGACGCACCGTCCACCAGGAACGAAGAGGCGGCGAGCACCGCGCGCAGCCGCGCGCCGTCCCCGCGCCGCGCCACGACCGCGTCCAGCGCCTCCGCCAGCGTCTGCGCGTCGACTGACTCCGTGTCGACGCCCGCCGCCTCCCTGGCCGCGGCCCAGTACTGGATTGTCACTGTGGCCATATCGGTTATCCTTGTCTGCATCGGACCCGGGCGCTGTTGCCCCCGGGTCCTTGTCTGTTTATACAAGTAGTGAGGTGCGATCGCACCAGCGAGTGGAGGTGCCGCCGAGTGAGCGACCTGCTGCTGATCACCAGCGCGCTCGAGCCGTCTGCCGAAGTGCTGCCCGCTCTCGGACTCCTGCTGCACCCGGTCCGCGTGCTGCCGGCGGACGCGTCTGCCCTGGTGGAAGCGCCTCCCGCCGACGCGGTGCTGATGGACGCGCGGCGCGAACTCGTGCACGCGAAGAGCATCTGCCGGCTGCTGCAGACGACCGGGCTGGACTGCCCGCTGTTCGCCATCGTGACCGAAGGCGGCCTCGCGGCGGTCAACGCGGAGTGGGGCGTCGACGACGTGATCTTGAACACAGCCGGGCCCGCCGAGGTGGAGGCGAGGGTCAGGCTGGCCATCGGCCGCCGGACGGTCGCCGCCGTGGCCGACGCGCCGGACGAGATCCGCTCCGGCGAGCTGGCCATCGACGAGGCCACCTACGCGGCCCGGCTGCGCGGCCGGGTACTGGACCTCACCTTCAAGGAATTCGAGCTGCTCAAGTTCCTCGCCCAGCACCCGGGCCGGGTCTTCACCCGCGCGCAGCTGCTGCAGGAGGTCTGGGGCTACGACTACTTCGGCGGCACGCGCACGGTGGACGTCCACGTCCGCCGGCTGCGGGCCAAGCTCGGCTCCGAGCACGAGGCCCTGATCGGTACCGTGCGCAACGTCGGCTACCGGTTCGTCCCGGTCAAGGGCGAGAGGGCGGCGGGCGACGAGCGCGCGAGGAGCAAGCTGGACCTGGGAGCGGCCCGGGCCCACGCCGCGGCCGCGGCTCGATGACCGGGCCGCTCATCACCGGCGCCGAACTTAGCACCGCACAGGTCGCCGAGGTCCTGGCCCTGGTCCGGACCGCGCGCCTGGCCGACGGAGTGGCGCCGCTGTCCGAGCACGTGATGCTGCACCTGCGCTACCACGACTCGGCCGACCCCAGGCCGGGCCGTGATTTCATCCTCACCGCAGACAGTGAGATCGCTGGCTACGCCTACACCGATCCGCCCGCGTCGGCCAGCCGGGAGTCGGACGTGAGCGGCGAGCTCGTGATCCACCCGGCGTACCGGCGGCAGGGGCTCGGGCGGGCCCTGGTGGGCGAGCTCACCGCGGCGGCGGACGGGCACGCGCTACGGCTCTGGGCTCACGGCGATCTCCCGGCCGCGGCCGGGCTGGCCAGGACGATGAAGTTCGACCGCATCCGCGCCTTGTGGCAGATGCGCCGCCCGCTGGACGCCCCGCTGGACCCGCCGGTGCTCCCGGCCGGCCGCGAGCTGCGCACCTTCGTCCCGGGCCAGGATGAGGACGAATGGCTGAGCCTGAACCGCCGGGCGTTCGCCAAGCATCCCGAGCAGGGCGCCTGGACCCGGCACGACCTCGAGCTGCGAGAGCGGGAGCCCTGGTTCGACCCGGCCGGCTTCTTCCTCGCGACCGCCGCCGGCCTCATGACGGGTTTCCACTGGACCAAGGTGCATCCGCCGGAGCAGGACCCGGCATCGCCGGCCATCGGGGAGGTCTACGTGGTGGGCGTCGATCCCGCCGAGCAGGGCAGCGGGCTCGGCCGGGCGCTCACCCTGGCCGGGCTCCGCCATCTGCGTGACCTGGGCCTGGCCCAGGCGATGCTCTACGTCGACGAGGACAACGTCCCAGCGATCAGGATGTACGAGGGCCTCGGGTTCACCCGCGCCAGGGTGGACGCGATGTACCGGCGAGACTCTGTTAGCCATGGGGGGACGACCCCCCTGGCACCCCCCGCAGACTAGCGGCCGCCGATGCCCAGAGCTTCGTCGAGTTCGGCGGGGGTAAGCGGGCGGTCGGCCGCCGCCACCGCGCTCAGCACCTCGGCGTAGAGCTCAATCTCATCAAGGGCGACGCGGTCGTGGACACGAAGATCCAACTGCCTGGGAATCGTGCTCACCTCCGGCGCTGATCGCGACTCCGTTCGCTTGCGCCCCAGGTTACGTGCCGACACTGCTCCTCCGCATGACCCATCAGGGTCATTCAGCTATCACCTTCACGTGCGGTCTTACCCAGCCAGCCGGTAACGATTCCGCCAAACCGCCGCGCAGTTGCCGTCAATCCGGTAGTGCGCGCCCCAAGCGTCACACCCGCATCTCCACCCAAAGAACTTATAAGCCGTAACATCGCCTATTTGGGTACAAAAGCTCATAAAACTGGACACTGAGTCGTTCCGGTTGCGCGCGCGGTGGTCACAGACAAGAGTCATGCACGTATTCGCCCCGTCCGACCCGCCCTGAGCCCGCATACTACAGAAGTAGCGGTCCCGCCGGATCACCTAAGCGACCCGGCCATCGTGCGCGCCGCTAGATTCCGGACCGTTCCCGCCTACTTAGACATGATCCCGGGAAGCCATGAATGACAACAGTGATCTCCTGCCGAACCTCGTTCACGAGGACGCCTTCGAAATGCAGATGCGAGGGTACAGCCGTCGGCAGGTGGACGAGTTCATCGCCCGCTGCCGCAGCCAGATCCGCGACCTAGAGCAGCGACTTGCCCGTGCCCTTGACGACGGCGAGGAAATGAGGCGCGACCTGGCCACGGCACGCCAGCAGGCGCTCGGCGCCAAGCCGGCGCACGAGGAAGTCAGCGAGCGCATCGCCCAGATCCTCAAGCTCGCCGACGACGAGGCCAGGTCCCAGAAGTCCAAGGCCCATGAGGAGATAGCCCGTCAGCGCAACGACGCCCAGGCGGACGCGGAGAAGTCCCGCGCCGAGGCCCGCGATCAGGCCGAGCGGGCCATAACCTCCGCACGGGCCGAAGCGGAGAAGACCCTGACCGCTGCCCGCACCGAGGCGGAGCGCACCACGACCGAGGCGCGGAAGAAGTCGGAGAGCGCGCTGGCCAGCGCGAAGGCACAGGCCAAGAAGGCGCTCGACGAGGCGACCGCGCGGGCGACCGCCATTCACGACGGCGCCGAGCGCCGCCTGAACCTCCTGTCCACCAGGCACTCGGAAACGATCAAGCGGCTGACCGACATCCTGGACGGCGTCTCCAGCCTCGTGGCCGCCGAGACCGCCCGCATGTCGCTCGAGGACGAGGTCGATCAGGCCAGCGCCAAGGCGATCGCGGCAGCGGAGGCCAGCGGCGCACCGCGCCAGGCCGCGGAGCCTGCCTCGGCGGCCGAGGCCACGGGTCCGAGCCGGCCCGCGGGCCCGGGCAGCGCGGCGGGTCCGCGCCCGGCCGCACCGCAGGCGGGGTCATCGGCTCCGGCCCGGCCGGGACCCTCAGCCCCCTCGGCCCCCTCAGGTTCATCGGTCCAGGCCCAGCCGACTTCACCGCCGGCCCCATCCCAGCCCGCTCAGCCCCAGGAGAACCAGCACGGCCCGGCGCGCGCCAGGGTCATGAACACCGAAGGGCAGACCGAGAGCGTTCGCCTCGCCCCCGGTAGCGACAACTTAGGCGTACCGCCTCGGTTCAGCTAAGGTGCCCAGGCCCTGCGCGAGCATATCCAGGCGGCGCAGGATGACGCCCTCGCGCAGGGCCCACGGGCACAGCTCGAGCTGATCGACGCCCAGCAGGTCGAGGATGGCGTCGGCGACGATGGCCCCGGCGGGCAGCTGCTCCATCCGGCTGGCGGAGACGCCGGGCAGTCTGGCCCGTTCGGCTTGCGGCATCTTCGGCAGCCGTTCGGCCAGGGCCGCCACGTCGGAGTGCCGCAGGACGCGCTTGACGTAGGGGCCCTCGCCTGACGGCGCGGCCCCCGCGATCCTGGCCAGCTGCCGGAAGGTCTTCGAGGTCCCCACCACGTGATCGGGGGCGCCATTGCGCAGCATGCCTCCCGTCTGCCTGGCGATCTCGGCTCGCACGTGCTTGCGCAGGCGGCGCACGTCCTGCGGCGAGGGCGGGTCGGTGCCGATCCAGTCCCTGGTGAGGCGCCCGGCGCCGAGGGGGAGCGAGGCCATCGCGTCCGGCTCCTCGTCGATGCCGGAGGCCACCTCGAGCGAGCCGCCGCCGATGTCGATCACCAGCAGCCGACCCGAGGACCAGCCGAACCAGCGCCGGGCGGCGAGAAAGGTGAGCCTCGCCTCCTCGTGGCCGGTCATCACGTTGATCTGCGCACCGGTCTGCTCGCGGATCCTGGCCAGCACCTGCTCGCCGTTCACCGCCTCCCGGACCGCCGAGGTCGCGAACCCGATGATTTCCTCGACGCCCTTGTCCTCCGCGATGCGCAGTGCCTCTTCGACGACCCCCCGCAGGCTGCGCTCGCCCGGCCGGGACAGGGAACTGTCGTCCTCCAGATGGGCGGCGAGCCTGAGCTCGGCCTTGTGCGAGAAAGCCGGCAGGGGCCGGGCTCCCTGGTAGGCGTCCACCACGAGCAAGTGCACGGTGTTCGACCCCACATCCAGCACCCCAAGTCGCATACCCTGACGCTACCTTGCCAGGGATCAGAAAAGACCTGGCTCGGGCGCGCTGACCTGGTATCCGCCACGCGAGGAGGCGTACATGCGCAACGGGGAGGTGTCGTACTGGTGGCAGGCGCGCGGCATCCCGCCCCGGCGGCCCTCGCTGCCGGGCGGCACCGAGGCCGATGTGTGCATCGTGGGGGCGGGCTACACGGGTCTGTGGACCGCCTATTACCTCAAGCGGGCTGACCCGGGGCTCCGGATCGTCGTGCTCGAGGCGAGCTTCGCCGGGTTCGGCGCGTCGGGCCGGAACGGCGGCTGGGTGACGGCCGCCTTGCCGGGCTCCCGGGCCCGCTACGCCGGGCACCCGCAGGGCAAGAGCGGCGTCCGCGAGCTCGAGCGGCAACTCCGCGACACCGTGGACGAGGTAGCCCGGGTCTGCGCCGCCGAGGGCATCGACGCGGGCCTGGTGAAGGGGGGCACGCTCACCGTCGCCACCTCGGCGGCCCAGGATGCCCGGCTGCGCGACCGGCTGGAGCAGGAACGGTCGTGGGGAGACGACGCCCAGGTCGTTAGGTATCTAGATAGACAGGAACTGGCCGGACGCTTGCAACTGACGGGGGCGGTCGGGGCCCTGTATTCGCCGCACTGTGCCCGGGTCCAGCCCGCCGATCTCGTGGCCGGCCTGGCCGAGGCCGTCACCCGGGCCGGCGTGCGGCTGTACGAGGCGACCCCGGTGACCTCGATCTCCGCCGGGCAGGCGCGCACCCCGGCCGGCACCGTGCGCGCACCCTGGATCCTGCGCTGCACCGAGGGCTTCACGGCGGGCGTGCCGGGCCAGCACAGGACGCTGCTGCCGATGAACAGCTCCATGATCGTCACCGGCCCGCTCGGCGACGAGGCGTGGAAGTCGATCGGCTGGGACGGCTTCGAGACGCTGGGCGACGAGGCGCACGCGTACATCTACGCACAGCGCACCCCGGACGGCCGGATCGCACTCGGCGGCCGTGGCATCCCCTACCGGTTCGGCTCCGGGCTGGACCACGACGGCGCGATCGCGCCGTCGACCATCGCGCAACTCGGCCGGATCCTGCGCCGGATGTTCCCCGCCGCGACCGAGGCGGGCATCGAGCACGCGTGGTGCGGGGTGCTCGGGGTGCCGAGGGACTGGTGCGCGACGGTCACCCTGGACGCGCAGACCGGCCTCGGCTGGGCGGGGGGCTACTCGGGCCACGGGGTGGCCGCCGCGAACCTGGCCGGCCGCACGCTCGCCGACCTGGTGCGCGGCGTCTCCAGCCCGCTGACCGCGCTGCCCTGGGTGGGCCATCGCTCGCCGCGCTGGGAGCCCGAGCCGGCCCGGTGGGCGGGCGTGCACGGCCTCTACGCCCTCTACCGGACGGCGGACCGGCTGGAATCCGCGCGCCGGTCGCCGCGCACCTCCTGGCTGGCCCGCGCGGGCGACCTGATCTCCGGGATCCCCCACTAGGGGGACCGCGTTCAGTAGATGATCTTGGTCTTGCTGCGGCTGCCGACCGTGCCCGCGGCGGTCCAGGTAATGGTGTAGATGCTGAGATGAGAGGTGTAGCGCACCGTCATGGTCTGGCAGACGGACTGGTGGTACCTGAAGGCCACCGCGCCCAGGTTGGTGTGCCGGGTGTTGCCTGCGTTGGAGGCCACCGTGACCGCTCCGGCCGCGAACACGTTACGCGCCATGTCCCTGGCGCACACGTGGATGTGGATGCCCTTGCTGGTCCGCGCGTAGGTCCCCCAGGCCCTCACGCCGTGCAGGCGCGGGAAGGAGAGTTTGTGGGTGCCGGAGTGCGTGGCGGCCGCGGACGCCGGCAGTGCGCTGAGGGCGAGCATCGCCGTGGCGGCGGCGAGGGAGAATTGGCGCAACATGTAGATCCTGTACCTCCGTGTTGGCGTGAGGAAAGCGAGGAAAGCCCGTACGCTAGCAGCGCCGTTTCCTGTGATCAATGAGGCACACGGTAACTGAGTGATTCGTGAGGCGTATTGAGGCAGTATCGGTCGGTTTGCGCCGCCCGGGTTTCCGGCTAGGTCGGCGGCGGCCGATCTGGCATGCTGAGAGGCCGGGAGGTCGCATGCCAGTCATCGTCGTCACCCGGCTCCGGCTGAAGGACCCGGCGCTGCAGGATGAGTTCTTCGCCGACGCCGTCGCCGCGATCGAGCAGGCGCACCGACGCGCTCGCCGACGCGGACAACGCGTGGTGGACGGTCACCGCCTGGCAGGAGCGACGGCTGATGCACGCCTACGTCCGCACCGAACCGCACCAGAGCATCAGGGCGCGGCTCGATCATTTCTGTGACGAGGCGACCTTCGTCGACTGGGAGCAGGAAAGCCCGGACCTGCCGGACTGGCAGACGAACTGGCGGCACCTGGTCGCCGACGGCACCGTGGCCGCGCTCACGAGTCCGTCGGCCGCCCATCGGACGCGTGATTTCCCGCCGCCGGTGGTGCAGGCGCCCCCGGCGTAGGACCGCCGAGGCGGGCAGGCCGGATGCGCTTGATGGGTGACCCTCACCCGCCAGGACCATGCGGAATTGACGCGACGTCAATCGCGGATGGACGCCACCTTCGACCACTTCCCGGCGCTGCGCGGGCTGCGTGGGCGCAAGGCTGGCTTGCTGTCCGGCGGCGAGCAGCAGATGCTCGCGATCGCGCGGGTACTCAGCCGCACGCCGAAGCTGCTGATGCTCGACGAGATGAGCCTGGGCCTGGGCCTGGCCCCGGTGATCGTGGACCGGCTGCTGCCTGCTGTGCGGTCGGCTGCGGCCAGCCAGGGCACCGGAGTCCTGCTGGTGGAGCAGCACGTGCACCTGGCGCTGAAGATCGCCGACCGCGGCTACATCCTATCCCACGGCGAGCTGGCCGCCAGCGGCCGCGCCGAACAGCTGAGCAAGGACAGCGCGCTGCTCGCCGCCAGCTACCTCGGCGGGACCGCGGGCGACGTCACCCGCTGAATCCGGTCCCGATGGTCCCTGCCCGGGTGGCTTGCCGCCCTTCAGCCGGCGTCAGTCCCACCTCGCCTCGTCCCGGCCGGCCCTGCTCGCGGACTCCGTCGGCCTTGCGCTGTACGTCGTCATGGAACTCGTGGCGCTCCTCCCCGCGCACCGCCGCCTGCACGGCCAAGTCCCAGCCCGAGAACGGGCGTATCGGCGCTCACCCTGTCAGCATGCATTCCTTACTGTCGGGCGACATCCGGGCGCGGAATCCGGGCGCGGAATCCGGGCACGCACCAGGGCCGTTCGGCACGAAAGATCTTTTTACCGAACGGACCCGGTGTCACGCCTTCCGCCGGCTGCCCGCTGGTCTGGCCAGCCCGCGTCGTCCCGGCCCTGCGGCCGGGTGAGCGGCAGGGAGTCCTCTAGGTTGGTTCCCGGCGGCCCGGTACCATCCCCGGACCGGCAGATCGTTCGTCACGAGGGGGTTGTCCCACGGCGGGCAGCCCGCCCCGGCCACTCGTAGCCATCGGAGAAACCATGACTGCCGCAGCATCGCCCGCAAGGCCGGATCAGCCTGGCTGGATGGATCCGGAGCTGGCCACGCTCACCCTGGACCGGTTCTCCGATCCGGCGTGGATCTTCGAGCGCAAGCTCGATGGCGAGCGTTGCCTGGCGTTCAGAACCGGACGGCCGGCCCGGCTGATGACCCGCAACCAGAAGGACGACACCAGTACCTACCCCGAGATCACCGGTGCCCTGGCCGCCCAGCAGGCCGGCGACTTCATCATCGACGGCGAGATCGTCGCCTTCGACGGCAGCCAGACCAGGTTCGCCCGCCTGCAGCAGCGCCTGGGAGTCCGCCAGCCCGGACCGGACCTGCTCGCCCAGGTGCCGGTCTGCTACTACGTCTTCGACGTATTGTGGGCCGATGGCCGCGATGTTCGCCCGCTGCCGCTGCGCGAGCGCAAGCAGATCCTGCGCGACCTGCTGACCTTCACCGGCCCGCTGCGCTTCACCGAGCACAAAGACACCGAAGGCGAGGCCTATTTCCGCCAGGCGTGCGCCAGCGGCTGGGAGGGGGTCATCGCCAAGCGCGCCGACGCGCCCTACCGCCCAGGCCGGACCCGGGACTGGCTGAAGTTCAAGTGCGAGAGCGGCCAGGAATTCGTCATCGGCGGCTTCACCGACCCGCGAGGGACCCGCACCGGGTTCGGCGCCCTGCTGCTGGGCTACTACGATCCCGGTCACCAGCTCATCTACGCCGGCAAGGTCGGCACCGGCTTCAGCCGGCGAACGCTGGACAGACTGCATGCGACGCTGGCCGGCCTAGAGCAGGACCGTCCCCCGTTCGACCGCGGCAAGCTGCCGCGATCCGGTGTGCACTGGGTCCAGCCACGCCTGGTCGCCGAGGTGGGCTTCAGCGAATGGACGACCGACGGGGAACTGCGCCACCCGCGGTTCCAGGGCCTGCGCGACGACAAGGACCCCGCCGATGTCGTCCGGGAGACGCCGCAGGAGAACGCCCGATAAGGACCCCGCGTGCACCCCTCACCCAGACGACCGCTGACTACCCAGCGCGGCCACTAGTGCCCGGGTGCACGGAACGGCCCCGGGTGCGACCATGAGTCCTATGCGTTCTGACATCAGACCTGGCGGCATCTTCCCTGATTACGCTCTCCCGGACCACACCGGTTCGGTGCGTACGCTCAGCGAGCTTCAGGGCCGCGATCCGCTGATCCTCACCTTGGCGCGCGGCAACTACTGCCCTAAAGAGCACCAGCAGCACCTCGAGTTGGCGGCCAACTACCCGAAGATCGCGGTGGCCTACACCCAGATCGCCACTATCGCCACCGACGACCATCACACCCTGCAAGAGTTCCGCGCGTCGGTGGGCGCCCAGTGGACCTTCCTGTCCGATCCCGGCCGGACCGTCCAGCAGGACCTGGACATCGCCGAGTACACCGACCCCGAGCACAACCCCATGATCCCGTACACGCTGGTGCTCAAGCCGGGGCTGGTCATTCACAGTGTCTATAACGGCTACTGGTTCTGGGGCCGCCCGTCGTTCTGCGACCTGTGGCATGACCTGCGTGCCGCCACTAGCGAGATCCGCCCGGACTGGGATCTGAGCACCCCGGGGCTCCGCGAAGCCTGGGACGCAGGCGACTACTCGCACTTTCACGGCTGGGACCGGCGGTCCTCCGAGTCGATGCCGTCATCGTATGAGTGACAGAGCAACGATTGCTGCTGCACTTCGTGGCCCAGGTGACTCGTCAGGCCGGGGACCAGACAAGTCGCGTCCCCGCTCTTTGTGCTGCCCGTCGCGCGGTGGCCACGGCGAATGACCCGGTGGGCCAGGTGACGCACGCTCACCGGGTTGTTTTGCGGCGCTTGGCTAAGCCGCGGCGAGACAGGCAAGGCGGGTGCTCGCGTTGGGCGCCCAGGCCGCGTGGCTGGGCACGCGGTTCCTGCTGGCCGAGGAGATGCCGATCCACAAGGACTACCGGCGCCGGCTGATAGCCGCGGGCTGGCTGCCTTCAGGCATCTTGTACCTCCATGGTCCGGTCTACTGGTCGCGGCCCGGGATCGGCTCGGCTAGCGCCGCCCGCCAGGAAGGCGCCTGGAAGGGGTCGGCGAAATACTGGGTTTCGTGGGTGACCAGATCGTCGGCGCACTCCATGACACTCACCGCGTAGGTGGGCACGCCGTCATAGCTGATCACGCACTCGCTCACCCAAAGGTCTCCGCCGCCCCGGATCCGGAGGATGGTGAAGTGGCGTTCGGCCGGGTGCCCGCCG
>Ga0137379_10005631_pt1 | contig 11830 bp, 14 predicted proteins | sample SagtaG_18_FD_104812 | JGI IMG/M metagenome (GOLD analysis project Ga0137379, IMG submission 104812) | Vadose zone soil microbial communities from Sagehorn Ranch, Mendocino, California, USA - Sage2_L_80_16 metaG | ecosystem: Environmental > Terrestrial > Soil > Vadose zone | place: USA...
ATTCCTTCGCGCCAGTGTTGTCGGCGCATGTCATCCGGGAGCCTACCGGTAGGCCTCGTGCGACCTTGGGCCGGTATTCTATCATTCCTCGGGCGCTGACTGCTCGGGTCTTCGGCGCGGGCATTAGGCAACTCCTCCGGTCTTCTCGACGACGACGAAAGTGACCTCTTTGCTTAGAGGCCTGCACTCTGCAATTGTGACTTTGTCGCCTTCTGCCGCTGAGATGCATGGTGGGTTGTGGGCGAGGGTCTTGCTTCTCCGCCTCTCGTATCTGCTGTATTTTGTGTAGTAGTGTAGGTATGCTCGTTCGACTGAGACGGTTTTGGGGGATCGCGATCCTGCGACTGTCCCTTCGAAGACTCTTCCTCTGACCGAGAGGTGTCCGTGGAATGGGCAGAGGGGATCATTGCACCCTGTCTTCGGTGGTTTTACGTCTAGACCGGTGTTTCGGACTACCATTTCCGCAACCCTTTCTTTACTCTATCTTCTGGCCGGAATCGCAGGAGAGACCCCTCGACTTCGACCTTTTCTGTCGGCAGCTCTGCGCGGAAGGTTGTCTTTTGTTTCTGGACTTGTCGGAGTTTTCCGTTGGCTTCTATCGTGAACGTGTTCATTGTCTCGTCTCGGACCACGCCTTCCAAGCCTTGGATCGTCCGGTCTGGAGATTTTGTCACCTTGACCTTGAGTCCGATCCATTCGTGAGCCGTAATATTCTGCGATGTGATCATGATCTACGCGGCCTCCGGCACTGGTTTCGTAGGTAAGTTGTCAGCTGTCAGCAAGCGAGCGATTGTCTTGCGGAGCTCGCGTATTCGCGCCGGATTCTCCACCGTTCCTCCCGACTTTACCGATGTTCGGATGCCGGTGAGTTCTGCTCGCAACTCTGTTACCTTCTTCCGTCGCTCCTCAGGGAGCATCTGGTTGAGCTCACGCTTTCTCAGAATCGCCAGTTTCCTCTTCCTCCTTATCCTCTACAACAACCGCAACATCCCCAGCTGTAGTCTCTACCTCGACCACCACCTCAGGCGCGATCACCGGTTCAACCTCCTTTACAAGGACGGCTGGTTGGGGCGCGGTCTGTGCGGGCGGGGTTAGCATGATCGGCTTGTCAATGTAATCGATCTGTGGCGGTAAAATGCGAACGTTGATCCCGAACAAGCCCTGCTTCAACTGAACATCAGCCACCGCAGTCTTCACGCTCTTCAACACTGGATCCCCGACCCTGGGAAGGTAGCCGGCCTTGAACTTCTCAAAACGTGATCTTTCCGTTGTGAGTTTTCCTCGGATGGTGATCTCGACGCCGAGGGCTTGGGACTCCATTACTCTCTGAATGGCCCAGTAGGCGGCTCGGCGGAAGTGGACGCCTCTCTGGAGAGCCTGAGAAACCTGGGACGCGACAACCTTGGGATCTTGCTCAGGGATCTCGATGTTAGCAACGGAAAGCTGGGGATTTTCAATATGGAATTTTTCCTCCAAAACCTTCGTTAGATCTCTAATGCTCTGGCCTCTTCGGCCAATAACCATCCCTGGCTTCGCGGCGTAGATGACGACTCGCGTGCCCACAGGACTCTTTGTTAGTTCGACGTGGCTGTATCCGGCGCGTTTTAGCTCTAGCGCGAGGTGCTCGTCAATTTCGAGGCGTCGAGAAACGTCTTTGACAAAATACTTGGTAACCGACAAAGAATTATTCCAGCTCGTAGCCGACAAGTTCGATATGCGTCATGGTTCCCTGCAAAAGGTCGGATCGACCGAAGGCTCTCGGATTCCTCTTCGGAATCTTGGTTCCGCGCTGGGCCGCGGCATGGATTATCTTTAGCCGTTCCGTGTCGAGATTCCTATATTCGGCGTTCGCTTCTAACTCCTCTAGAAGCTTGAAGAGTCTGCCGGCGGCTTTCTGTGGGAAACGGCCGGCGTAGAAGTGCTCGTTGAGCTGTCGCCGGTGCGGGACTTCTTTGTGAAACCGGCGGTAGGCGACTGCTTGTTTCAATTCGATAACGCGTTCGAGAAGCCTCTTCGCGTCAGGGAGCTTCATTCCCCTGATTGTGCGACAGAGCTCCACTGATGCTTTCGGGGATATGCGGAGTTCTCGGCCAGAACACTTCACAGTACGGTCCGGGTCTAAGCCTGTGACTGAGTATCCTCGTTCTGGCATTCGTTTTTCACTGGAAGCTTCGAGGAGCCCCTGTCCTCATGCTAAAAACCCTTTGCGGAAGCGAGACGGAGAATGCCCGTTTTCCCGGCGGTGCAAGGTCCAAGAAATAACCAGCATCACTCGTGTCATATTGTCGCAGTTCAAAGCTGGCTGGCGTGCCATGGGGCTTGGCGGCTCTAGTTTCGGAGGATAGCTTACTCGCCTCTACCGCCTCATGATTGTACCTAGGTATCCAATCTCCAAAAATGGCCTGGGCACCAACGCTCCCCTAGGAGGAATAGCGTACATTTTTGAAGCCCCGTATGGACTTTCCGAGCGGCGTGGTCGGTTTCGAAAAAATAAGCATGCTTTTCTCGACCCCCCGGGGGGTCTTTTTTCCCGCGCCCCGCCCTTCGTGAAAACGCTGGGCATCCACGTTCACCGGTCACAGCCCGGGAGCTTCTTCCTTCGTGAAATCAGCCCCCGGCCACCATTATCTCGCCAAGTAGCGAACGATCGAAGAAAATAGACAGCGAAGGTTGTCCGTTAAGCGCCTGGCCTTCTTTGAAGGGTCTGATGAGCGATGATTGGTGGTGTAACCTGTGGATTGGCCAAGTGGTTACTGTAGCCTTATGGTAGCTTCTGCCCGCCCTAGCCTTGGTCCATTATGGAAACTGCGATCGAAAGGGTCCATACTGGGATCCCAGGCCTGGACCACGTTCTCGAAGGCGGCTTCCCCAAAGGCGCCCGAGTCCTCCTAGCAGGAGGAGCGGGCTGCGGGAAGACAATATGCTGCGGACAATACCTCTACAAAGGAGCCACAAAGTTCGGCGAACCAGGAGTCTACGTCAGCACCGAAGAACCACCCTCCGAATTCAAGGCGAACATGCTACGCTTCGGCTGGGACTTCAAGAAACTAGAAAACGAGAAAAAAATCGGCATGGTCGACGCCGTCTACCAACGCGTCGAATCAGAAGTCACCGAACAAGAAAGCCTACAATCGATCCTCTACAACCTCCGATCAAAACTGTCAGAAGTCAAAATACTCGTCGAACAGTTAGGAGCAACAAGACTCGTCGTTGACTCACTACCAGGATTCGGTTTCCGCGTAACCGACCTGAACACTCTACGAGAGATCTTCCTCGAGGTCGGACTCCTCTTGAAAGACGTCGGAGCCACCACACTAATGACCACAGAGATCGTTGAAGGCTCCGGACTGATCAGCCGCTTCGGTATCGAAGAATTCCTAGCAACCGGAGTCATGGTCTTATCGCTCGTCCGCCAGAGCTCGCCGATAAGGAAACTATTCGTCCGGAAGATGCGTGGAACAAGCCACAGCCTAAACGACTACGCCTTCGCCATCGGACCCGACGGCATCGTCATCAAAGGCCCAGTCGGAGTTCGAAGTGTCAGCCACGGTAGGCGCCTCCACAGCAGTAGCGGGAGAAAGCGCCGAGGCCGACGGTAGCACGGGCTTAGAAGAAGTCGTTGGAGGTAACGTCCCAGTATCCCAAGGGGCAGGGGTAGTGGAACAAGGGGTTCAAGTGGAGCAATCAGCATCCGACCAAGCAGAATACCGGGAAGGGTACCGGGGCCAGTACCAGAACAGGCAGGGCCAACAGGGGCATCAGCAGGCGTAGAGAGAAAAAAATGGCGAATATTAGAAGTGGGATCGGAGCTTTCGACGAGTCGCTCGGCGGCCTTCCATCAGGGAGCATTATCACGTTTCTCGGCGAAGCGGATACCGGGATGACCGCCTGCGCCGAACAGATCCTCTACCAAGGTTTGAGGGAAGGCAGGCCGGCTGTCTATTTCACAACAGGACGGTCATGGGAAGATGTCGTTGGTGAGATGGCGGTGTTCGGCTGGAGCCTTGATAGTTATTTCGAGAAGAGGAAGATGTGGTTCATCGACAGCTTCAGCATGAAGAAGGAAAAGATCTCCGGCGAGGTCTCCTGGGACATCGGCCCCGCCAACTTGTTAGCCAAAGAGTTTCCACGGGTCATCACACCTCTGGGGACAACAACCATCGTGATTGACAGTCTTAGTGATATCATTCGTTCGGCACCCTTTCCGGCGGTGGAGCAGACTCTGAAGATCTTGCAGAATCACGTCCGATCTACTGGAGGGCTAGCGTTGTTACTAGCCTCGAAGGGAATTCACACCGAGCATATTGAGAATACTGTACAACACTTGAGTGATGGCGTTGTTGACCTATCAACAGAGCCGTTCGGGAGTGAGGATTATGCGAGAAAGATGCGAGTATTGAAAATGCCTGGAGCTCTGGGCGATATGAAGGTCTACGCATACCGGGTAGGTCCTGCAGGAATAGAGATGGCGGCACTACACAGGGTGAGATAGAACACTGGTAATGACCTTACAATTCGAAGATATTATCGGGCTTCTAGGGAACCCAACATTTCTCTGGTCGCTCCTCGCAGCAACATGGGGAGCAATCGGCTACAGGATCGTGCGTCGCAGGAGACACGGGCCAAAGACCGGCCCCACACAAGCGTCAGGCGCCGTCAGCTTCAGCCTGACAAAACCCCGCCTCTCAGAAGAAGAAATATTTCGGATACTCACTACAACAGAGGTCAATATTCAGATCGTCAGAATTTGCGAGACCCCAAAGAGCGCAAAAGAGGTCGCGAAGGCCTTAGGCGATGTCTATCCAGGCCACAAAGAAAAGGGATTTCCAGCTGAGAAGCTCGGAGAACACCTCGCTAACCTTGAACGGCTTGGCGCGGTCAAGTTCAATGGAGAAAAATGGGCCGCTAGCGATGTTGGCGTCAAGATGGTGCGCAAATACTTCGGCTGAGCCTTCTCTGGGGGCAACCCGCCACCGGTTATCGACATCCCTTTTAGGGAAGAGTCAAAACAGCCCCTTCAATAATAGGCCTGCACAAATGGAACCCAGACGACCGTTTGACCCTTTGCATCCCGCCCCGACAGAGCCGATTCCTCCCCGCTGAGACCCCAGAACCAGTACCTACCTAGAAACGATGAGAGCCTCCGGGTCCTCAAGGAAATACTGGACCGATTAACCGGAATTGAAATCAGACTCAAAGCGATAGAGGAACAAATGAAGACCCGACGGTAGTCTCTGCGGATCGCTTTACAATTACGAGAGTCTAAGCGCAGATGCCCCAGAAACTCTTAATTGGCGGACCAACCGAGGACTCATAGACTCCATTTGAATTCACGGTCTCTCTTCCGAGCCTCTAGAACTGGAATTCTTGTCTTTCTATTGCCTCTTTTTGCCGGCTTGCTTGTCTCTCTCCATACTGTCGCCGCGACCCCCGTGTTCTCCGACAACCTCAGTAGCAACTCAATCAATCCAGCCAATTGGAATACTCAAATCACCGGGACTGGACCTGTGGTTTCCGCGACCAATCAGAGTATTATCACTACGCTTCCTGTCAATTCTTTGAACGACCCCCAAGCCCAGGGCTTCGGAGGGGGTTTGAAAAGCACCTGCCTTCTCGGGGGTGACTTCGACGCTCAGATCGATTTCAAACTCGTACTTTGGCCCCAATCAAGCGGCGTGAGAGTAGGGCTGGTAATATCGGACGCTCCGACGCCAGCGGTTGAGCGAGTTGGATGGGGTCCAGCAGAAGCCCTTAGTCTTCCAAGGGAAGTCTACTTGACACACTTCGCTGACAGCGTCCAAGGAATTACCGCGACAACTGATCTGAAGGGTACTCTAAGGATGGTAAGAACAGGGAGCCTCTTAAACGGATACTACCTTGGCGCTAATGGCTGGGTACTAATCCACACTGGACCTACAGTAAACACGGGAGACGCTCACTTTGGTTTCAGCGCATGGAGTCATAATGCGCTCTTTGGAGGTCAGGAAGTTAAGGTCGCATTCAACAACTTCGTTGTAAACAGCGGACAAATACTATGCCCTTCGCTCAGCCTAAGTCCGACTTTTGGAGGGGTGGGCACCAAAGTTCAGGTTCAGGTCTCCGGATTCCCAGTATCGAACTACGGACCAGACCAAGTCAGATTCAGTTTCGATGACATGTTCCTAGGAGTCGCAACCAACGCAAATGGAAATTTCAGCTTCACACTTAACGTGCCAGAGGCTCAATCGGGACCTCATCTCGTCAAAGCAATAGACGACCTCACTGGAACCTCTGCCGTCGCAAGTTTCAAAGTTACCCAGGCGAATACTTTGGCTATTAGCTTAGATGTTGGAACGTTATACTTTCCGGGTGATACTGCCCAGATCTTCACTCTAGCGACCCTAGGAGGCATGCCTCTCAACTCTACGACCGTTCAATTGCAACTGACATTAACGAAACCTGACGGGTCAAATACAACTCTCTCCACCTCTTTCGTTGGTGGCGGCCTGTTCAGCTCCTCGTATACAGTTCCGAAAACGGGCCCAATTGGAACGTACGCAATCGTTGCAAAAGCTCATGTGGCAAATACCCAAGATGCCTCCGCGCTCGCGACATTCGAGGTAAAGCCAACATGGCTGAGCACACAAGGCCCAGCCATGACGACCGCAGCCGTCGCCTTCACAGGAGCAGCAGCGGTTGCAGCGATTGTCTGGAGAAAGGGCGTCTTCAGAAATAAGATTGATTGAAGAGATAGAACCTTCTTCGTGGATATTCTGGCGAGCTAAGCTTCTGCCTAGGCCGATGCTCTGTATTTGAGTTCAGATCTCGCAGCGACTATGAAGTCATTCCGGCTGAGCCCTTTGATGGAGTGAGTGGACAATGTTAGTTTCACGCGTCTCCATTTGATCAGAATGTCAGGATGATGATCCTGTTCTTCGGCAATCTTGCCGACTGAATATACGAAATCCAAGCCATCGAGATAGGACTTGAAATGGAACTCCTTCTCGATCGAGCCGTCTGCGAAAATCCATCCCGGAAGAACCTGCAAGAGTTGCTCAGCTTCCCGCTTAGCCATAGGCGGGATTCCCTTTCGCTCAACGCAAATCTCCGAGGCAAGCTCCTCTATACTTGACATACCATCCTAGAGGCTCCTTGTACATTCAGTGGATAATAGTCTTGCAGTAGGTTTACTAATCGGATTCTTTCCGAAACCAAGCATTTCCCCAGAAAACAGATCACATTCATCGCGCGAGTCAAGTAGTTTATAGGCGACTTGAAAGGGGATCTGACTCCATTCCGCATTTAGCTTCGCCAGAGACAAGAGAACCATTGGGCCCGATCGCCATCCCGATCAAAGGCTGTAGACTTTGCCATTCGAGAAACCTTGTCCGAATCTTATCGCTCGGAAACCAACACGTTTCGGATTTCGTGACGGCTGAAGGAGACAGCCCTAGATCTCCGCTAGAATTAATGCGATGCACCTCCTGCAACCTTGTCCAGCTGAAGCACACGTTCCCGCGAGATTCTCTCTACCGTCACTACTGGTATCGCTCGGGGATCAGCTCGACTATGAGAATGGCTCTAGAGGACATCGTCGTCAAGTCATGCGACATTGTTAAGCCCGAGGGCGGCGATATTGTCGTGGATATAGGTTGCAACGACGGGACGCTTCTACGATCCTACAAGATTCCTGGCCTGAGATTGATCGGATTTGAACCTGCGAAGAATCTCGTCGAAGAAGCAAGAAAGGGGACAGAACTTGTCTTCAACGACTTTTTTGGGTACGAACTGTTCAGACAAAAATTCCCCGGCTCGAAAGCTAAGCTAGTCACCAGCATCGCAATGTTCTACGACCTAGATGACCCTGACACTTTCGTCGCGGACATTGTAAAGTGTCTGGATGCACGTGGCACCTGGGTGATCCAACAGAATTACTTGTGCTCGATGCTAGAGCAGAACGGCTTCGACAACATAGGACACGAGCACCTTACCTACTATTCACTAGGTACGATGAGCCAGCTGCTGAGCACCCATGATCTAGAGATCTTCGACGTTGAGAAAAACGATGTCAATGGAGGAAGCTTCCGCACGTACGTCGCCCGGAAAGGGCAATTCCCAGTTCGAGAGAGTGTAGATAAGATGAAAGAGTTTGAGGAGAAGCTGTTCTCGATGAAACCTTCGATATACTCGTCCTTCGCGAAAAATGTTCGGAGGGTTAGATCACAACTTAAGGAGTTCATAACAGACCAGACCAGAAATGGTAGAACAGTGTACGTCTATGGAGCATCAACCAGAGGCAACACCATACTCCAATACTGCGAACTAGATCATGATCTTATCAAGAAAGCAACAGACGCGAACCCCGAAAAATGGGGGCGTAAGACACCGGGAACTGAGATACCCATCGTATCAAAGGACGAAGCAAGACGAGACAAGCCCGACTTCTTCCTCGTCCTTCCCCATCACTTCCTAAATGAAATTACGCGAGAGGAGAAGGAGTATCTTCGGTCTGGGGGCAAGCTCATCGTGCCGTTGCCCGAGTTTCGGATTGTAGAATCGAGCGATAATCAATAAGCAACCTAGTTTACACCTGACAGCTATTGAAACGTACAACCCCTGTTCGGGTTTTCAACGCATACGCGAACAGAATACGAGACAGACTTGTACCATTAAGAAGAACCGAGATAGATGGAATCAAGTTCTACTACTCGAGGGGCAACGAGCCCCAGGACCCTCGTGCTATGGGTCAGACGCGAGAAATGTATCATGAACTTGATGGAGTGACCGGAAATACTGCGGTTGACGTAGGAGCACATATTGGCTCTTACACCCTTAGAATGGCGAAGAGATTCCATCAGGTGATTGCATTTGAACCAAATCCATTCAACAGGTACATCCTTAGCCTGAACCTTCAACTGAACAAAACCACAAACGTCCAAGTCGAACAGGCTGCGCTGTCTGACCGCGAGGAAATTAGCCCTCTCTTCTTGCATCGGGCCGCTGACGGGACCGGTAGTCTGAATCCGTTTCACTACGGGTTCAAGTATGACAAGACCGTTCAGGTCAAGGTGAAAAGACTTGATGATTTCGAATTTGCAAAGGTAGATTTCCTCAAAATAGACGCAGAAGGCAATGAACTCCCAATATTGAAAGGTGCAACACGGATTATCGAGAGCTCCAAACCTATTCTAGCTATCGAGGTACATTGTGCCAAAGGCTCTATTGGCACCTCCTGCAATTGTGAAACATGCATGTACCTCCGGGCTAGTAATTACAACCTTAAGTTGTTGGGAGAATATACGACGACCCCCGTGCACTGGGTGTTAGCGACCCCAATGAACCTAAGAAAGAAAAGTCAGGACAACTGATACTGCTTTTTCAAGCAGGTCCAAATCCACACTATGGGCGACGGGGAGTTCCAACTCATCTCCGATGAACTATGACTAAAGACGCCTTAGTTATTCATCCTCAATTGTCCTACTACGCTGGGGGCGAATTACTTTGCCTATACGTATGCAAGGCACTCCAGGAGGCCGGCTTCAGGGTGACGCTTGCCTGTGACGTTTTCAGCCCAGCTGATGCAGAGCGGTTCTTTGGGCTAGGCCACGTGGTTCAGCAGTGTGATCACATGAAGATAGCCAAATTTTCGCCGATTCTTCCGTATCTTGCGTCATTGCAAAGGATTCCATACGCCATTAAGATGAGGACACTTCTTAGCAAGACAAATGCTGATGTGGTTTTCAGCACTCAGTCTTCGTCGTTCTACGTTCCGCAGAGAAGGCTATTCCACTTCGTGTACAACATTCTCGATTTGTTCAATCATCCTGCGGGTTCAAATCTGTCGGGTCCCGAGAGCTCGAAAGAGCCAATTAAGAAACCGTACTATTTCCTTTTGCGTCAAGTTAGAAGGATCTTTTGGGATAGGTATTCGCCAAGGCCAGCTACTTTTTTCGCAGTAGGATCTCTGGTCCTTCAGGATCTTAGGAAAAGAGGCTATCAAAACTCGAGATTGATCTTTCCTCCTTGCCGTACTAGTTTCAAACCAAAGTTCCCTAAGAAGAAACAAGTCGTTCAATACACTAGGATACTTCCGAACAAGAGGATCGAGCTCTTCTCAGAAATTGCTCAACTGTTACCCCAGTATCCTTTCTTCTTAGTAGGACGAACTCCGTCGGAACGAAATGGCGTCAATCATGAATACTCACAAAGGATTCTCCGAGGATTGCCTAGAAACGTTACCTATGTTGACGCCTTGACACGAGAAAGGCCAGATCTTCTTGAGGAGAGCAAAGTGTATCTCTATACCGGGACCGAGGCAGGTATCGGTGTTGCGCTCGTTGAGGCTATCTCAGCAGGTTGCATTCCCTTCTCTCCATATGGAGTCGGTGCCGTCGACATAATTGAAACCGCGACGGTTGGACAATTGTTTAGTTCAGCCAGACAAGCTGCAGAGAGGATAGAAATGACCTTAGAAGGTGAACAGACAGCGGAGGAGATTCGTGAGATCTCGGAAAAGGCCCACATATTCGGCCCAGAAAACTTCGAAAAACAAATCAAGAAGATAGTAACCTAAATCGTCCGAATAAGAGCAATTACCAGATGATCGTCTCCTGAAACGGCTTCAATATTCAAAGCCACCAAGAGCACATCACTTTCTGACATGGATAGGAAACGTTTCGTGACAAGGGGCAACCCAAAAAATGAAAGTGAACATAATTGCGGTGTGTATCAGTGGAAAGGAAGAACGTTGGAATGTTGCAGAGATTCCATTCTATTGTCACACCGCAGGGTTCAGAGAGTTCCCGCACTATCCTCCTGTCAAGACCAGAGAGCGTGTAGAATATCTATCTACGCGCAGGAACGACGCCAACCGAAGAGCCCTAGAACTAAACCCAGACACAGAACACTTCCTAAGCATTGACAGCTACTATCTGAACCAGTTCAGTGAAATTCGAAAATTGGTAAGGGAATACAGTACCTACGACCCAGATTGCGTTCTGGGGGCGACGAACTGGTTTCTCGACTACTCCAAGTTTCCGTCGAAAATAAGATACTGGGACACGTGGGCCACACCGGAAATGCTGGGTAGGTCCTACAACTACTATCCTAAGAACAAAGGGATGCCCGAAGGTTGGAAAAGTGTTAGAGGATGCGGCGGGTTTACACTATATCCGCGATGGCTTTGGGAAAAGCGAGGCTACGGAATACCCGAACCCTTCCCCGATGCAGGAAACGAGGTGAATTACCTTTGCCAGTATCCGGGCATTCCTAGCTTTATCACATTTAACGTAAGGGCTCACCGAGATACCCCGATAGAGTTGCTTCGTAGGTCACTTGTCAGCAGGATTCGGACAACTGTCGGCCTGAGATCCAGACTAGGTCTTCGGGCCTGAGCAATAACCGTTAGTGTTGGATAAGTATTATCGATAGTCCTGCGGCTCAATTGCATCATTTCTGAAGCGGGCAGCTTATGGAAGTCACCGTCTTTCAGGCTCGCCTTTGATTACTTTTATCCACCTCTGCTCATCTTATACGTTCATCAGTATAGTTTGAGAGCTTTCAGGTGTAAGTATTCGTCATGATCGAGAAAACCAGCCTATCCGCCCCCTCCGAGATAGTACGGGACGCCCTCTCCAAACCCACCATCTTCAAAGACGAAGGACCCCTAAGCCTCGAATGGCTCCCACCCCGTCTACCCCACCGGGAAAACCAGCTACGATTCCTCGCCGAACTCTTCCGGTCAGTCATCGACAAACCCGGAACAACTAGCCCCAAGGTCCTCATCACCGGCGACATTGGAACTGGTAAGACCGTTCTAACGCAACGATTTGGCACCGATATGCAGCGCACC
>Ga0137379_10005632_pt1 | contig 11829 bp, 7 predicted proteins | sample SagtaG_18_FD_104812 | JGI IMG/M metagenome (GOLD analysis project Ga0137379, IMG submission 104812) | Vadose zone soil microbial communities from Sagehorn Ranch, Mendocino, California, USA - Sage2_L_80_16 metaG | ecosystem: Environmental > Terrestrial > Soil > Vadose zone | place: USA...
CGCTGTTGGGTCCTGAAGTAGAAGTCGCAGGTCTCTATGTCGTAGCCTTTGGGTAGGTTGCGAGCCCAGCGGGCATCGTCATCCCATCGTCTGCGCCAGGCTGGTAATTCAAGCGGATTTATCGCAGACCAGATGTCTAGTGCTGACTGTCCCAAGCCCAGATTCTCGATCGACTTCCACAGCCCTAGGATATATCGCAACTGGTCGATGTGGAATTTGCACCTGGGGTTTCCCACTAGGAAGCGTATGTCGTCGATCGTCCGCTGAGGATTGCAGAGCCAGGCCCAGAGGCCTTTTCGAAGTGGGCCGAAGATCTTCTTGGGCTCACCTCCATTACGTCCACGACGACTGTCTACAACGGTCACGTAGCCGATTTTGTCAAGAGCCTTGAGGTTATCTTGGAGGGTAGTCGCGGCGAGTCCAGTCAACTCGACGAGCTGTGCGTTGTTTCCGACGCCGCCCAGACATAGGGCATGAAGCACTTTCTCTCTGTTTCCCTTGACCACTTGATCGCCACTACCGGAATTTCTAACCAAATTCGGTAGAGAGCGTAGCATTTAAGCTTGGCAAAGTACCTACCAACAATTGGCAAATGGTCAAGTTCACGCAGAAATTGGACAGTTCTGGCAAGATTTACCTCCCAAAACTGTTGAGAAAGGCTGGTTTCGACTCTCAGGTCGAGATCCTCCCAAACTCCATTGCAGCGGTGATGTATCCTGCCGGGACCCGACCAAGCGATGTCCTCGACTCCTTACGGACGATCACAATTCAGCTTCAAGCCCTGAGCCGATTTGAGAAGAGGAAGTCGAACCGTTGAAGAAGGGGCGGGCACAAATTATCAAGTACGTTCTCGATATCATGAGCCACGCCCCATTGCTGACGGTCAAGAAACTGGGGACGCAGGATCCTGACGTAGTAATCTTAGCTCGTTGGTCAGAGCTACCTAGCGTGAAGGACCTGCTTTCTTCAAAGGACTCCGAGAGCAGGGATGGATTGCCCCTGAACCGTTCGACAGCTCACAAGGACCTCCGAGCGAAGACCTAACACGTGAGCAGGAGGATGATCATATTCGATATCCCTTCAGCCAGTGGTTATGGTCTCTCCGAGACTGCGAGAAGGACACACCCATGCTTGGATGGTAGAAACTCCGAACTAGAGTGCTCCTGCGGTTTTCGGGGGTTGTGCAGGGCTTGGATGTGAGCAGTTCTGGCTTCTTCGTCCTTGGGGTATGTCCGCTCACTCGGGCGTACAAAATTTTACCGTAGATCTTTGACTGTTAGGGCCAATATTCTTCGTGTCGTCAGGGACAATGGTCCGGGTTGCCCTAATGCGGTTGTTCTTGATCGAACGTCCTCCTCGAAGCAGCTCTTGTTCTATCATGTGAATGCCTTGGTAAGAGATGAATTCGTTGTTCGTGAGGTGCGGGACAGGATAGTGACTTGGACTATCACAGAGGCTGGTTCAAAGTTCCTCGAAGAGATCGAGAACGGTTCTTTCGACGCTGCTAAGATGGTGAGTCTTGAGAACTTTCGGGTAGAGTACGGGATCCTCGAGGAGGGCAGGATCCCTGTCGACTGGAAGAAGGTTGAGATGAAGAATTGGGCGCAGCTAATTGGAAGATGGGGGCCCGTCACTGTGATTAGGAATCCTAGGACTTTGGTTATTGTTGTCCCAAAGCTCGTTGGAGTCAATCCTTGGCAACTCATGTGCGAGGCATTTCAGCTGTGCGACCGAGTGGCAGACGACCTCGAGACCAGGCTGGGGGTAAGTCTGGGAAGAGGTCGAGTATCGGACGGAGGCCGTGGCAAAGCACACTTTGAGATTAGCGGAGACCCAGTAGCTGAATTTATAGCAGGACACATGAGAGTGGAGACTGGTGTCGGGGTAGCAGGTGATACCTCACCTCCTCACCGGCGCGGATCCATGGGCATCTACGACCCCAGATCCGTCGACTCTTACCTGCGAACAGTAACGACGTTGCCCCAAGACTTGGATGAGATACGCCGGAACTTTCGAGCTCTAAGCTGTGAGGTAAAAGAGGGATTCGCGGCCATTTCGCAGATCTTGAGGGACCTACCAACTAGCCTGAGAGGTGCCATCGCGCAGGGAATACTTCTAGGGCTCGAACAAGCAACTGTAGACCGCTCACCCGATCCAAAGACACACATGAACTCATAACCTGCGCCAGCGATAGTCCAAGGGAGGTGCCCTGAGGGCCAAGGCTGGGGTCAAAGCGTTAAGTAACAACGGACCTTTTCGTGCTTGTTCAACTTGGCGGATGCGACTTTGATTAAGTCCCTGGAACAAGATCTAGCTGCAGCAAGAATTTCTTTCAATGACGACAACTTTCGTCTGATGAACATTTTTGCTAATCGCGTCATGAGCGATGCGGTTTTCATGACGGGGTCGGCCCGCCGACAGGGGCTATTGGCCGGCTTTTTCATCAGGGACGTAGCCTTTGAAATGAACCGCGTTTCTGCCCTAGGTAAAGCAGGTCCAATTTCGACCGCCAAGGCTGCAGTAAAATCGTATCTGGACGGGATTGCCGACTCAGCGACTAAGGGGCATCTCACAGTCGACCAGTTTTGGAAGAGCTATAACGAGTATGCCAATCGGGTCCGAAAATTTGGCCTAGAAAAAGCCGAAGAGCGGGCATATTCAGAGAATGAAGAGTTTACTGCCATAGCGGCTCGGTACCTGCTTGATTTCTTGAAGTCTCAGGAGAGACTGCTGTTAGATTCCCGGAACTTGCTTCTAGAGGGCATATTGAACGAGATTATCAGGATTTATCGCGTTCATGGGACGAGTCTACGTGAAGCGGTGATACTATCGCTGTTGACTTATCTTCAGAGAGTCTACAATTACATCAGATACTCTCGCACGTCGGCGGACGGAAACGTTGACCAAAACGTTGTCGAGTCGGAAATCTTCTCTGCCATTGAGAAGATTCGGTCTGTAGCATCAAAGGATCCACTTGATCTTGAAGAGGCTACAAAGACCCTGGAATCGCTGATGGTTTCATGGAGAGAGTATTTCATCCGCTATGTGGAGCTTCCTGTGGCTGTAGGTCCTGCTGTCGAGCGGGGAATCCAGTTACCCGAGGAAACGAAGAAAAAGATAACAGAGGCTATTACAAAGGACCTAGGCCGAGAAGCTAGGAGAAAATAAGGGCGTCGATTCATCATGCCAGGTATGTCTGCAATTTTACGCGATGTGGCTGCCCTCTATCCGGAGGCTACTGCTGACGAGATTTCAAACGCTCTAATCTGCTTTGTTCAGTCGGCGGTTGCAGACGCCGTTCGGCACTTCAAATTACCGCCTCCAAAGACACCTGTGGAGATCGCCATGGAGAGATTCAGACTTCGACGGTTTCGAAGCTTCAACCGCGAATTCTTCGAGGAACAAAAGGTCAGCCACGAGAAGCTAATTACGGAACTCTTTGACCTTCAGTCCCTTCTTGATGGGCATGCCGAATCCACTCCATCGATCCCAGAGGGGCTTGGATGGATTCCCGGGACGTCGTCTGATTCCATAACGCACTTTGTAGACGGCTATCCATCGCCCACGAAGTCTCCTGCTGAACTAAGACAGTTCGACCTTAACACCGAACCACTCGTACTGAGTCGCCAAAAGACATTGCCGTACTCGCCATGGTCAAGTGAGCTACTGAAAGCACCTGATTTGCGTTACCAGGAGGATTTCGTTTACAGACTTTCTGACCCTGTGTATGAGAGAGTTGCCAGCACCCTCGAAGTCTCTTTGAGAGAGTTCGCTGAGAAAGTTGGATTTGAATGGAAATTCTCGATGTCCGAACAGTCTGACCTAGAGCTTCCAACATGGAAACGGTTTGTCCTACAGATTTCTATAAGTGCGAAGGACTTTGATGAGAGACTAAGACTCTGGGATGAGTTGGATAAGGCCGTCAGGAAACGCATCTCCGAACTCGCAGAAGAGTATCCGGACGAGCGAGCGAAGATATTCGAATTTGAAAAGCTTCTTTTCCTAAGATTAGAAATGACGTGATCGGCCTCCTTGGTACTGGTCCCCAGAGATTTCCTTGAGCTCGCAAATCAGTTGTACGACGACAAGCACTATCGCACTGAGCCTGGATGGAGGACCGTCATCAGCCGTGCATACTATGCATCATTCCTCGCATCAATGAAGAAGATGCAAGAAATGGGTGCCTCCTTTCAGGAGGCTGACCGGATACACAGAGACGTGATTGAGAAGTTGAAGGACAAGAATCCTCAGGCTGCCAACCATCTCGACACACTGAGGGAAAAACGCGTTGAATCAGATTATCATCTTCGAGCTAACATACGCTGGGGCGATTGCATGAATTGGCTGAAGCTTGCAGAACGAATACTGATAGAAGTAGCGGAACTGAAGTGATCCTTGTGAATGAATAATAGGCGAATTGCTTGTCGGAACTCAACGATAGTTGGCTGATTATGAAACGTTCACGACTTTAGCGCATATGTCGAAGATCAGCTTGGTGCGTTCCTCACGGAAAGTTGGATAGTTTGTAGGGATAAGAAGGCCCGGATCATCAGAGAACTTTTGGACCAAAAGATGTCTCTCTATGTCAACATTGGCATTCTTGAGCCGTGAGAAATACGAAGACGGGTCTTCTGCACGTTTCCGCAGGTTATCGCTTGCTCCGATAAACCGGTAATTTCCGATATGGTTAACGTCACCAGCAGGATATCCCTTCAGCTTGCTCTTGGGGAAAATGTGGTCAATGTGAGGCTCATTCCCCTTGAAGGCGACGTCGAAGGGACTATGGCCCAATTGATTCACGTAAAGCATGTTCAGAAGAATGAAGCGAAGTCGAGGTGCGGAAAGATGTACTGCTGTCAATAGGCTATCCTTGCCCTGCCCTGCGAAGTATTTTCTGACGTCGCTCAACGGAAACGCATTGGTTGCACTAGTTGTGAGTATACCGTGAATCGCTTCTAGAAGTTGATCTGTCCTGGCGGTGAACCAGTTAAAGAGTTGGGACCCGTAGTAGTAGCTCTGGATGCGTTTCCGTTCTTCCGGTGATGGTTTTGGGTTCAGAAAGAGGTATTCGTAAATCGGGACGAAAGCATTGTAGGATCGAATCACCTTGTCTGAATAGACGTTCAGTTCATTGTAAATGAAGTCCCTGAGCTCATCGAAGGCCTGGCTGGCCAAAGGCCATTTGTTCTCTAAGTCCTTTAGGTTGGCATCGCCAACGGATCCGAGAAACTTCTCGGGTGAAAGAGTAACGCCTTTGCCTGATGCGAGCAAGATTGCCTTCAAAACGAAACTCTTGTCGAAACCAAGCCTTCCTGATTTGTTGAGGTTGTCAACTACTGTCTCGACGTTCTGCTCAATTTCGGACCATGATTCCTTCATCGCAGCGAAGACCAGGTCCGCGGGGTCAAGTTTTGTGCCCCCTGAATTCACACGAATGAAAATGTTGAGAACGGTTTCATACGGCCACGTTTTGCTGGCGATTCCATCCAGTTCTTCTATCCAGACGAATTTGTCCTCCCGAAGAAGTGAAACGAGCTGTCCAACATTGCGTCTTACTCGTCGCTCACGCAAAATCCTGTCAGGGCCCGACTCGCTAGAGTATGTTTTCGTCAGTAGCGTGTTGATGTCATCTGCGATGTCCTCGGAATTTCTTCCGTCGAGTATGAGGCTTTTCATCCTGAAGAGCGGCAGATCCAGTGGTGTATCTGAAAGTTGAATATCGTAGGTGCGCCCTTCTTCGATCTCTTTAACCCCGCCCGTGATGTCTATGTAGACATCGTGGCCTGCGAAGCTTCCATCGAACGCGGAGAACAGGGATTGAAGTCGCTGTTGTCCGTCGAGGACAAGCGTTTTCACTTGACCTTGCTCGCTCATTTTCGGATCATAATAGTCACTCAAGTCCGGGTCCTCTTCAATGTCGATCATGAACTTTCGAGCCTTAATGGCATCCCTAGTTTTCCAAAATAGGAACGTCTGGATCGGATAGTTCTTCATGAGGCTATCAAGGAAACGCGTCACCTGCTCCCATTCCCATACGAATGGACGTTGGATGTGGGGAAGGAATAACTCCCGATTCCTTGCTCCAATGAGGTTTGCCAGAGAAGTTGGTTTGTAGGTCAATTCAATCTTCAAGAGTCAAGATGGAAGTCATAGGTATCTATTTCGTTGGGTCCAGAGCATTACTGTGAGGCTCTAGTGAAATGAAAGCTCTCGTAATCGATAACAGAGGACCGAATACTCTTCGATACGCCCTCAGACGGATCTCGCTGGGAGCGAAGGAGTTTGCCATTGCCGTCCCCTTTTTGGACATGGCTGGGCTACGAGTGGTGCGAGAAGATATTGTTCGCGTTGCCCGTGGAGGCAGAGTACGGATCATAGTCGGTGTCTCTTCAGATGCATTCAATGATCCGAGCTGCCTTCAGTCGCTCTCTGTCCTTCAAGAGGTGACACATGAGAGAGTGGAAGTCAGGGTTTCCAAATTTGCGGATAGGTTTCACGAGAAGTTATACCTGGCAGGAAGTGGACGCTTTTTGACCGCAATCGTCGGTTCTTCCAATCTGACTGGAAAAGGCTTGTCGAATCCGAGTGAGGTGAACGTGCAGCTAAGCGGAAGCGCCAAGGAGCAACCCCTCAGAGATCTCTGGAGCTACTTCGATGGAGCCTTCCTCTCAAACTCCGTTCCTTTAACTCCGTCCCTCATCTACACATACCGGAAAATGGCTTCCCTCGTGCGTGCGCGAAGGAAGGTCATCCAGACGGGCAGATTCTGGGCTAATCTCAGGTCCAAGCTAGGCAGGCAGGCGCTAGGTTCGGTGAAGATTGCGAGGAGCACGTGGTTTGATATGACCTTGGGAGAGCTCTCAGGACCATCGAAGAGCAAGGTTGAAGAAATGACGAGTTGGAACGACTGGTACTATTCCTGCCGTTCGAAGAAAACCTACCAAGCCGCAGAGGCTGGTGACTTCCTCGTTCTGAAAGAGAAGATTACCAAGAAACAATTCCTTAGCATCAATCGAATAACGGACAAGACAAAGGTCCACACTTCTGAAGGCGACTATTTCATTGCTTACAAGCAGCAGGGTCGCAAGAGAGCTTGGAATGTCGAATTGGTCAAAGAGCTGAAAGCATCCAAGGTCAAGATTCCGTCGCAACATGGTCCAGCTGTGTTACTTACACCCAAGCAATCCGAGATCGTCAGATCCGGTGAGGCTAAGTACGACAGTAGAAGAGAAGGAGGAGATTACAGAAAGAGCTTCTCAAGAAAACTCGAAGCGTGCAGTCCAAAGGCAAGAGCCATGGCGTACACGCTTGACCGTTTCATGCTCTCCTTGAACAGCAGCATCATCTACTATCCTTCTGGGGACGACATTAGATATACTCACAATAAGGTCGCACCTAAGAAGAACGGCGATCGATATCCGATTATTCACGTTCGGCCGCAAACTGAAGACTTGATCGTTCATTTGGACAAGGGAGTCAAAGTCCCGAGAAATGTCAATTGGGTTTTCAAAAGAAACGTGAAAAGCCCCTTTAGATTCTGGTTCCGCGTTAGCGAACGAGATTCCTTGAATGCAGTCCGGCGTACCCTGCTCAGACAATCATTTGACAGGTTCTCAGAAAGACACGGGCTCCAAAACTGACAAGCCTCTTCGTCTTGAGTGCTACGGACGAGCAGTAGCACAGTACGGGGATTTTACAGTCCCTAATTCAATCAGGGAACAAAGCCTTCAATCACGGCTCCAACATTATAGAAGGCGGCGAAAACAGCGTTGTCTATCGCCTGCAACTGGTCGGGGTCTAATCTTGCGCCCACTCCTCTCGTAATCGATTCAATGTTGTCTCTTAGCCTCTTCCTGAGAGCCGCCCTAGAATCGTTGCTTCCTTTGGTGTGCGACTTGTAGATGTGCCTTGCAAGACTGGAGAAGGTCGTGTATCCAAACGACAGCAGAAGCTCCCGGTCAAAATCCTTTGACTCCATCGAGTCACCGATTTTCGACCCTCTAATGTGTGGTTGAAGCTCGGCCTTAGCGATCTGATAGATCGATGTCCGAGTGTCAAACAGCCTAGTTACAACCTCTCTCATAGCGACCGTCTTTCCCTCACCGCTGTGTAACGACGCGACAAGTTCCAAATTCTGAACGAGTCCGTATCTAGCTATGATGAGTTCACGTATCCTGCTCACCGGGTCATCTGGTGAGGGTGTGCCTACCAAAGATACGGAACCTTCAATTCGCTTGAAGAACACCTTCGTTGGAAACACTCGTGCGAGGATTGCTGAGTATCGATCAGCTCTTTCAAGAGGATAGTCATTGGTCGCAACAAGTAGACTCACGGCCGTTTGGAATGCTTTGTCAAAGAGTTCGCTAAACTCCTCAAAACTCATGCCGAAGGGAACAATACCTGTCCTCGTCGCCTTGCCTCCTGACGTCTTTTTGGCGAGGAGAAGCAAGTTGGAGTATCGAGGGTCTTGTTGCTCGAGTTGATCGCATGCCTTCTGAAGATAGTTATCCACAACCCCCGTAAAGACAGCCTCCGTGCTAGAGCTTGTTATCATGTAACCGGCCACTAGTTGCATGTTTAGCGACTGCAGGATGACATCTTCGCTGAGCTCGGTGTTCAAGAACTAGCGGACTGCCTCTCCCACGGTTTGAAGCGTCTCTTCGAGTCTCTTTCGATCCTCTCCGAGCCTGTCAACCTGGTTCTGGATAGTTGTAAGCCGAGACGCCAGCAACAGGCTTATTTTCGGATAAAGATATCCTGAAGTAAGTTCCTCGCTGAACGCTACCAGATGCTCATAGGATTGAAATGTTTCATCGATAACCTTCTCGATGATTATCAAAAGAGGGGTCTCTGGTCTAGCTGCCTGTCCATCTTCCTCACGAACCCTGATGTAGGAATAGAGGATTCGTCTGGATCGATCAGAAGAAGACGCGTTGCTGCAGGCCTCGATCTTCAGGACATCTTCCCGAGAGTCTAGGAATAGCACAAGAATCGCAGCCGAGGCAGCAGACAACCACGGGTCCTGGTCAATGGTCGTCGGACCACCTGCTTTGAGAAAGTCCGTAACAATGATCCCAAGTTGATCGAGCAACCGCTCTGCCCTTCCCGATACAAGTTTCACAACCCTCGCAAAATCGGCGACAGTACTGTTATCGACGAGCTTGTGCTTTCCAAGAAATCCCAAGAGCCCCATCGAATATTCGAGCAGGCGATAGCAAGAGTCGAATCTTACCTGTAGTCTAAACGGATCAAACTGGTCCTCCTGTTGGAGGAGTAATGTGAGGTTGGAGCGGTCCACAGATTCCTTGCGCAAATCGCCTTGAGGCGATGCAATGACCCCCCTTGTTAGCAGTACTTTAGCGAGCTCTGTTGCCAATCGAAAATCTTGTCTCAGGGAAAGAAAGACTTCTCGGCTCTCCTTCTCGTTCTGGAGATAATCGTGAAGAAAAAGAAGCAAGAGCTTAGGGTGAACCTCGGTCTTTTGAGACAGGTGACTGGCAAGTGCTGCATACGTTGAGTCATCCTGAAGCCAGCAATCGAATTCATGCCTGTCTGATTCGCTGAGCATAACCTTGTGAGAGAACAAGGCACGAATGAAATGCGCTTTTCTGGCATCTACAGTATCGAATAGGTCGCTGATTCTTTGATGCCCCTCCTGTAGCGTGAACCCTTGAAGGGAAGCCAGCCCTTGGCTCACAAATGAGACTAGTCGACTCCGATCCGATCTGTAATCAGATGGCACTTCGATGATACCATTATCTACGAGATGAACGGCGAGCAAACGCAAAGTGTCGTTGGTGGCTCGGATCCTGTCCCAAGACTGGATTCTTCTAGAGGGGTCGGCATCGCGCTCGTAGTAAGCCAGTGAAATAACTTCTGTCGGTAATGAGACTTCTCGGGCCGCAATCGAAAACAGTTCTTGCAGGCGCTGGGCTCTGTCTAGACTGTCCGGCACGAAATTTCGAATACTATCTTCTACCGTCGAGTCTGACTTGATCCGATAGGCCCGCAAGGCATCTAAGAGAGAACGCTTCTCAGCAACAAGTCCCACGTAGAAGTCGTAATAGACTGACCTGAACGGTTCTATGCTGAACGATGCTTGCTTTGAAATTAGATCGTCCAGAGCACCATACGAATCTGGCGATCCGCCGAGATATTCAGCCTCCAATACACCATGCATCACAAGCAGGTTCCCCAGTTCAGCCACAGTGGTTTCGTTACTCGAGATTTCCGACCAAGCGTTATTCAGTAGTTGGCGATCTCCGACGAAATCAGCGTATGCTAGCGTCAGGATGACGGGAGACACGCCAAATAATGGTGAAAGGTTCTTTGTGCACTCGCCCAGCCATTCGTATTCAGTGTCGTTGAGTGGTCCGAAGACTCGGAAATAATCCTCAATCCTGCTGTGAATCTGAAACCCATATTGGCGGATTGCATTTTTCATCGTAATGCAGAACTCTTGCTGGCGGGATATCCTTCCAAGGGAAGTGTAGTACTGATCAAGAGCGAGAATGTAGGCTCTTACACTCCCCGCGATTTTCTGGACAAGGCTCCACGCAGTCGACACGTTCGACCTCTCCGATGCCAAGTTGGCGTCAAGGTCAACTCTATGTCCCGACAACCGGCCTGCTGATCGAGCGATACCCTGAACTTGGTCAAGCGCCGCGTATTTTTCGAGGTTTACGCTGGCTCGAAGGTGGCGAAGGACAAACCAAATGACGGCGGCTGGAGAGAGCGTCGAAGCAGCCACGGCAATGAATGCTGTATCTAAGACAAAGCCATGAAGCAGCACCAGAATGGATAACACGATAAGCGCTGCGACAATGACGACTGTGGCTGCTGTTTCCAAGCGCTCGTAAGCCTTGTCAATGCTGGAAGAGGCCAGGTATGTGCGGGCTCTAATCTCTTCAACTGCAGCGTTGGTGGTACTCACCATTCCGGCATAGGATTGGTTAGCCTTAGAGACCTCGCTTCTCAGTTGGTCTTCTCTTTCTTGGAGCTCATCAACGGCCAAAGCTTGAGTTTCTTGAAGCTCACCCATTCGGCTCTTGATCTCGCTCGAGAGATCATTGGACTTGTCCTCCAGCGCCTTTGCGTTTTTTCCTGCTTCGCTGGTCTCTTGAATGATACGTTCCTTTTTTTCTTCCGTGACTTCCAAATTACACCGGGCTGATGCTTTCGCCCATTCGTATGCCTTAAACCCTTACGGCAGAGATGCTGCATTCTCGTCTCCGAAATGTTGCCAGCAACGGTCCAAAGGTCAACTTCCGAGAAATTCCCAAAACAGGTCGGGAACTAGATCGGCACAAGACCAGGAACGCGCATCTGACAAGCAGTCCAAGACCTCTACCCACCAGGGTCAAGTCTCGGGCATACTGAACTAGCTCTGCCGGCTGGCCAGCTTAGAACACTCAGAAATCTTTCTATAACCTGGCCTGTTCTTCGCTGAGACACCGTAACGCATCACACTGGTGTACGACCAGGCCTTCCTTGAAGGAGAGAAAGGTGATCTCTCAACTCTCCTAGGTCCCGCCCGGCCAAGCCATAGAGGTCCGAAACCCTTTCGTCAATCTCGGATTCGATCTTCACTATGGCGTTGGTTCTCTCGGAAGATCGAGACGCTTCATGGGCTTCCTTGGAAAGAGATGCAATCGAACGGTGATTGAGATTGCCCACCAGGAATCGAGGCACCGGGAGCATTCCCACCGTCCACTGGAAAAACTGCCTGTAGGGCGCGCCTCCCTTGGGCACAGCTAGAGAATACGCAAATGTTCTCAACGGTGTTGAGTTGAGCAATCCCGCGACATAATGGCATTCCTCGATGCTTTC
>Ga0137379_10005638_pt1 | contig 11826 bp, 10 predicted proteins | sample SagtaG_18_FD_104812 | JGI IMG/M metagenome (GOLD analysis project Ga0137379, IMG submission 104812) | Vadose zone soil microbial communities from Sagehorn Ranch, Mendocino, California, USA - Sage2_L_80_16 metaG | ecosystem: Environmental > Terrestrial > Soil > Vadose zone | place: USA...
CAGGAGCTTGCGGCGCGGCTCGGATCCCTTGCACGACCGCTCGTCTTCACCAACGGCGTGTTCGACATCCTGCATCGCGGGCACGTCACTTACCTCGCCGAAGCGAGTTCCCTGGGGGCGACGCTTCTGGTCGCTGTCAACAGCGACGCGTCGGCGAGGCGCCTCGGCAAAGGCGAGGAGCGCCCGTTCAACCCGCTCGCCGACCGCATGGCGGTGGTCGCGGCCCTTGAATCCGTCCATCTCGTGACGTGGTTCGACGAGGATACGCCGCTCGCGCTGATACTTGCCTCCCGGCCGGAGGTCCTCGCCAAGGGCGGCGACTGGAAGCCCGAAGCGATGGTCGGAGCCGCCGAAGTGCACGGCTGGGGCGGAATAGTGCATTCGATCCCCTTCAGGCACCAACGCTCGACGACCGCGCTGCTGAAGAAGATTCTCGGTGCTCCGAATACGAACAGGGGAACCTAGGTTCCCCCGTTACCCCCTCCTTAATTCCCTTTTCGCTTTTCCTCCGGTGGACAGTCCTTCAGCTCGCTGCCTGCAAAGCCCTGGCGCAAATCGTTCAGTCTCGAGACCAGCGCATCGGGGACTTCGCGAACGGTAAAGTAGACTTTCTGCACGGACGTTTCCCTTGGATCGACCCGGGCCGTTCGAACGCCCTTTTTGCGCAGCTCCGCTAGCCGCGACCGCGCTGCCTCCTCGGTTTTGAACACGCCCAGGGAAATCGCAAATCGGAACTTGGAATCTTCCTGCACGATATAGAAGTCTTCGACGCCGAGCTTCTTGAGCTCGGCGGCCTTCTGGTTTGCCGCCTGCCGGTTGTGTTGCGGCGGCATGAATACCCAGTAGCTCGCGATTTCTTCCGCGCGCCGCTGGGAGAGTCTCGATCCCAGGGCAAGCGGTTCGAGCGCCAGTTGCACGCGCGCCGCGTCGCCCGGGTTGAACGCGCCGAGCTCAAGGCACGCGGCGACGTTCGCCTTGGGCGGCGGTTTGGCGCGCTCCGCGGTCTGCTTCGTTCGCTCAGTGGCAAGCGCGGCAAGCTGATCGGGACGGAGCAGCCGGATCGCCTGCGGGTTGAGCTGCTGATCCATCAGCTGCGGTTCGTCCGATGTACGACCGGCGCCAAAATAGATCCAGGCGAAAAGACCGAGATTTGCGAACAGCAGCAGGAAAGTTACGGTTTTCACGATTTCGCGCGGGTCATTTCACCGCGTCCTGTGAGATCCGGACGAGGCCTTCCAGCACCAGATTATCCACGAGCCGCACGGGAATGTTGAGGTGCCGGGCGATCCGGCGAGCGGCTCCCCCAGCGAGCACGCAAGCTGCCCCATGTTCCATCGTCGCAAAAGCGCGCTCTATCGCCCCAGCCTGCGCGAGCAAACAGCCGGTTTCGATGGCATCCGCAGTATTTCGAGGCTCTGCGGAAAATCGCCCTCTTGCGAACGGAAGTTCCGCGGTGCCACGGGTAAGCGAGCGTTTCATGAGATCGAGGCCGGGAAGAATCACGCCGCCGACGAATCTTCCGTCGCCCCTCAAAACATCCACCGTGGTTGCAGTGCCCGCGGTGACCACGAGGCACGGCCCGCGGAGAATCGACCAGGCTCCGATCAGCGCGGCCCAGCGGTCAGGCCCGAGCTGGTTCGGCCGCCCATAGCCGTTCGTCACCCCGCACTCGTGCCGCTTCGCCTTTACCCAGGCGGGGACCATGGATCGTCGGGCGAACAAGGTCTCCAGCCTGTTGCGCACGGACCGCCCTGCGACGTTCGCGACGACGACCTTGTCGGCAGGCACGAGTCCCCTCCAGCTCTTCTCCAGGCGGCCGATCTCCGAGAGCGGCACCGCGCCGGTTTTGCGCCAGTCCCCGTTCTCGTGCAGCCCCCATTTCAGCCGCGAATTGCCGCAGTCGACCGCAAGGATCATCCCGGCCTGAGCGAGAGCTCACCGCTGTGGAAACGTTCTATTCCCCCGATCGAAGCGAGCATGAGCGCGCCGTCCTCCGCGACTCCGACGACCTTGCCTTCGGCAACACGCCGGCCGGCCTGCGACAAGGCAACTCGCCTCCCCTTCCAGGCGTGGCGTTGCAGCCACTCCTCCCGAAACGGCGCGAAGCCTTCGCGGGAAAACCGCGCGAGAACCCCGGAAATGCACTCGAGCGCCGCGACGAGCACGTCGGTCCGCGACGGCACTGTCTTGCTGTGGCTCGCGATGTCGGTTGCCGGCGCGCCGATTCGCTCGCGCGTCAGGGTGCCGAGACGCACGTTGATACCGACGCCCACGATCACGGCGCTCGGACCCAGGATGTCGCCGGAACTCTCGATCAGTATCCCGCCGAGCTTGCGCCCCTCGCAATACAGATCGTTCGGCCATTTGAGTCCCACGCCATGCGTACCCAGGCGTTCGAGCGCCTTCGCCGCACCTACCGCCACGGCGAGGCTCAAGCCCCCAAGCGCTCCGGCGCCTCGGGGAAAACGCCATAGAATGGAGAACACCAGGCTTCCTCCGACCGCGGAGACCCAGGAATGTCCGCGCCGACCGCGCCCGGCGCTCTGGTGTTCACAGGCGAGTACCGTTCCGTGCGGCGCGCCCGCGGCGGCACGCTGGGCAAGAACGGTATTGGTGGACGGGCATTCGTCGAGCACCTCGACGCGAAGTTCGGGCGAGACCTTCTTCAATCCCGCCGCGAGTCCGTCCAGTTCGAACAGGTCGAGAGCCTCGGCCAGCCGGTAACCGCGGCCGCGTACCTTGAATACGCGCAAGCCCAGCGCTTCGATCCGCCTGATGAGGTTCCATACGCCGGCGCGGGAAAGACCCAGAGTCCGGCCGAGGCGCTCGCCGGAGTGAAACCTGCCGTCAGCCAGCATGCGAAGCAGCGAGAAGGGGGCTGTGCCCATGCGCAAAATCGCGAGAAAAACCGGACAGATACTAGCATCGGAGGAGCGTGCGCGCCGGAGGCTCCAGAGATTCGTGAAAAAGTCACGAAGGATCGATTTTCAATTGTTCCGCAGCGAGTCAGGTGATATGATGCCGTCATAGTAATTCATGGCGCCCGGCGACGAGCTTCTGCTGAGCGTCTCAGGTTGCCCGCCGGCCCAGCAAACGGCGGCTAAACGGGGGAAACCCTCCCTTCCCCCGTTTTTTTTTCGCCCTGCGTCCCCGGAAATCGCGGCTATGTCGGTTGTTTATAATAGTCAGCCTGCTCCCGGACTTCACCTCCCCGCTTGCGACCCGAAGCATGCATCGACCCTGGCCTTATCCGCGCGTAGTGGGCCATCGCGGCGGCGGCGCGCTCGCCCCCGAAAACACTCTGGCGGGCATTCGCAAGGCGGCCGCAATGGGATTTGGCGGCGTGGAGTTCGACGTAATGCTTTCGGCGGACAAAGTCCCCTTGCTGATGCATGACGAAACCTTTGATCGCACCACGAACGGAAGGGGCAGCGTCGCCGAGACGCCCTATGCAAGGCTCGCGAGCCTGGACGCCGGCGCCTGGTTCAGCCCGGAATACCGCGGTGAGCGCGTGCCCTCGTTCGAGGAGGCCGGGAAGCTGTGCGCCCACCTCGGCCTCTGGGCCAACGTCGAGATCAAGCCGGCGCGAGGGTTCGAGCGTGAAACCGCTACGGCGGTCGCGAAGCTCGCTTTGGAGTTATGGAGCGCTCCGCCCGCACCGCTGCTGTCGTCCTTCAAGCCGGTCTCGCTCGATGCGGCGCGCGCTGCCGCGCCGGATCTCGATCGCGGATATCTTACCGACCGTCTCACGCCGGGTTGGAATGAAGCCGCGCGGGCGCTCGGCTGCGTGTCCGTGCATTGCAACTGCAAGTATCTGACCGAGGCGCAAGCCGACGAAGTCCGCGGCGCCGGCTATTGGCTGCTTTGCTACACGGTCAATGAACCGGCGATCGTGCGGCGCTTGTTTTCCTGGGGCATCGATGCGATCTTCACCGATCGGCTGGATTTGATACCGCCGGACTTCGCTTGAGCTGCTGCTCCAGGTGCGCAGGTTTCCCTAATCGATCTGCATCGCCACCAGGAAGCGCGACACGAGGTTGTAGCCCGCGATCGTTGCGGTGAGTTCGACCACTTCCCGGTCGTCGAAGTGCCGCCGCACTTCGGCGAAAATCGGATCGGGTACGCGGACTCCGCGGGTCATGCAATCGGTATAGGCGAGCACCGCGCGCTCGCGATCGTCGAAGCGCTTCGAAACCTGCCAGCCGGCGAGCGCATCGATTTGCTCCTGGCTCATGCCGTCCTTCAGCGCGAAGGGCACGTGCGCGCGGTATTCGTATTCGGCGTCGTTCAGAAGCGCCACGCGCAGAATGGCCAGCTCGCGATAACGTCCGCCGAGTTTCGCTCTTTGGCGGATCGCGGTGAAAAGCTTGAGCCAGCCTTCGGCCACCGGCGGGCTATTCAGCAGCGCGCGATAGAGGTGCAGCAGCCTGCCTCCGCGTTCGGACTTGATGGTCGCGATCAGCCCAGCCAGCTCGGGGTGTTCTTCCTCTTCGATCAGCGGTACGCGCGTCAAGATGTCTCCCTCACGACACTAGAACGGCAATTTCGCATCCGGCTTGGCAGAAAGCAGAACCCGCCGGAATTCGGATTTGATGCGATCAAGGCCCGCTTCGTCCTCCGCTTCGAAACGCAGGACGACGACCGGCGTCGTGTTCGAGGCGCGCGCCAGGCCGAATCCGTAGGGGTACTCCACCCGCAGGCCGTCCAGCCGTATCACCTCGGTCGCACCCGGAAACGCGGCGCTTTCCTGCAGCATGGCGATGAGACGATGCGGCTCGCCCTCGCTCAACGGAAGGTGCAACTCCGGGGTGCTGACAGAATCGGGGAGCGAGTTCAGCGTGGCGGTGGCGTCGGGCGTCTTGCTCAGGATTTCGAGCAGGCGCGCCCCGGCGTATTGCGCGTCGTCGAATCCATACCAGCGTTCTACGAAGAAAGTGTGGCCGCTCATTTCGCCCGCGAGCGCCGCGCCGCGCTCGCGCATCCTCGCCTTGATGAGCGAATGGCCGGTCTTCCACAGGCTCGGCACGCCGCCGTGTTCGCGGATCCAGGGCGCGAGGTTGCGCGTGCTCTTCACGTCGTAGATGATCTCGGCGCCCGGTTGGCGCGAAAGGACATCCTTCGCGAACAGCATCAGCTGCCGGTCCGGAAAAATGATCTCTCCCTCTGCGGTCACCACGCCCAGCCTGTCACCGTCGCCGTCGAAAGCGAGCCCGAGCTCACAGCGCTCCCTTCGCACCAGGGAAATCAGGTCCTTGAGGTTCTCCGGGTGGGACGGATCGGGATGATGATTGGGAAAGCGGCCATCGACCTCGCAGTAGAGCTCGAGCACTTCGCAGCCGAGGCGGCGGTAGAGCTCGCCCGCCGTGGCGCCGGCGACGCCGTTACCGCAGTCGACCGCGATTTTCATGGGACGTGCGAGCCGCACGTCGGAAGCAATTCGATTGAGGTAGGCTTCGCGGATGTCGGCACGACGGTGTCGCCCCGCGCCGCGGGCAAGCTCGCCGGATTCGATTCTCTGGCGCAAGCGCTGGACCTCCTCGCCCGCGAGAGTGGTTCCCGCAAGCACCATCTTCAAACCGTTGTACTCGGGCGGATTGTGGCTGCCCGTGACCGCGACTGCGCTGCCGCAACCCAGATGGTGCGCGGCGAAATAAGCGACGGGGGTTGCGAACATCCCGATCTCCGCGACGTCCACGCCGCTTGCGCGAATGCCCTCCGTCAACGCGCCAGCGAGCTCGGGTCCGGAGACCCGACCATCGCGGCCCACTGCGATCTCGGGCCGCCCGCCCCCGCTGCTGCGGTCGAGCAGCTCGCTTCCGAGCGCCTGCCCGATCAGCCGAACGCCTTCGCGGGTGAGGGATTTGCCGACGACGCCGCGGATGTCATAGGCCTTGAAGATTTCCGGCGGAGGAAAACTCATTTATGAATCCCGTTGTGCATGAACATTGTCTCGTTTGCGCGCACTGGCGACCGAGGACAGCGACGCCCGGCCAGTACGTCTCCGAAGAAAGCAGTCACACGCCGCGGTAGCCACTCCAGGTTGCCGGGAAACGGACCGCTGACGAATGCGGCGTGTCCACCTTCGCCGGGAAAATCGCAATGCACGTGCAAGGAAACTTCATCCGGGCGCGGCAGCGCCGTTGCCGGGAGAAAGGGATCGTTGCGGGCGTTCACGAGCAGGGTCGGCACCGCGATGCGGCCGAGGAGCGGCTTCGCGCTTGCGCGCGTCCAGTAGTCGTCGGTGTCACGGAATCCATGTAAGGGCGCCGTGACGACGTCGTCGAATTCACGCAGGGTGCGCGCGCGCCGCATCGCCTCGCCGTCGAAGAGTCCGGGGAAACGCTCCAGTTTGAATTCTCCCTTTTTCTTCATCGTCGCCAGAAATGCGCGGGTGTAGACGAGGTTGAATCCGCGGCCCAGCGCATCACCTGCCGCCATGAGATCGACCGGGGCCGACACTGCCGCCGCCGCGTTGAGAACGTCCCTCGCTCGCACGTCCTCGCCCAGCCACTTGAGCAGTGCATTGCCGCCGAGTGAGACCCCCATCGCGAAGAGGGCTGCGCCGGAGGCTTCGCCATACAAGCGCCGAAGGATCCAGCCTATTTCGTCCGCGTCACCCGAGTGATAGGCTCGCGGTAATCTGTTTGGCTCACCTGAGCAGCCGCGAAAGTGCGCCACCGCGCCGCGCCAGCCCAGTTGCCCGAGCTCGCGCGCGAATGCACGAGCGTAGTGGCTGCTCGAGCCGCCCTCGAGGCCGTGAAACAGCACGGCGAGCGGGGAGTCGCCCGGGCCTGCCAGACGATCGACGTCGATGAAATCGCCGTCGGGCGTGTCCCAGCGCTCCCTCTTCCAACGAGGCTTCGAACGGCCGATCAGCGGGCCGTACAAGGTTTGCAGGTGTCCGCCAGGCAGCCACCAGGGAGCTCGGTAAGGGCCCGGACTCAATGCAGGATTTTCGGCGATTCGGCGGGAGCCCGGGGCGCTTGCGGAGCGGGCGAACCGTGATGCAGGATCATTCGCCAGCCGTTGCCGGTGCGGAGATAGACGTTGGTGGCCGCGACCGGCGGGCGCGAACGCGGCTCGCCCTGCACCAGGATGTTCTCGTGCACGCTGTGGATCGCGAGCATCATCCCCGAGAGCACGACCTGGTTGGAAACGTGCACTTTGAGCCGCTGGCCTGAGCCGAAAATCTGCGCCCAGCTCTCGCGCACCTGATCGTAGCCAGCGAGCCTCGCTCCTCCCGGATGCACGCACACGATCTCCTCGTCTTCGGCCCACACTTCCATCATGGCCTCGAGCTCACCCGCTTCGAGCGCCTCGTAGAATGCGGCCTCTGCATCCTGCGGCGTCGGAAAGGTGCTCTTCTTCACGAGGTGCAGCTCCGGAGCCGCGTAGGGTAGCCGAAAAGCCTAGTCGCCGCCAACGCGCAAGACCCGCACCGAAGTCATCTCCGCAGTTCACCCGGGAGAACCGTTGAAACCGATCACCGCTTCGCACCAGCTAGCGATGCGCAAGAGCCGATCGTCGCCGCCCGCGGAACCCGCGAGTTGCATTCCGTAGGGCAGGCCGCCGTCGGACAAACCGGTGGGCAGCGTAATGGCCGGGAAGCCCAGGAGCGTCCAGAGCGTGCAAAAGCTCGGATCTCCCGTGATGTCGAGCCGCTCCGGGGCTGCGCCGGGCGCCGGGAGCGATGCGAGCGCGTCGCAGTCCTCGAACAGATCGAGCGCGAGCTCGGCGAGCGCCGCGCGCCTCACGAGCGCCTTGCGATAATCGTCGTGCGACATCGCAAGACCCTCGTCGATCGCGGCGTTCAACACTGCGCTCATGACGCGTCTATGGTTCGCCTGCCGAGTAGCGTGCTCGCGGGCTCCCTCGTAGAGCATGATCGTGCGGTGCACCCGATGCGCCTCGTCGAAATCATCGGGCAGCGCGACGGTCCTCAATTCCGTTCCGGCGTCGGCGAGACGCTGCAAGCTCGCTTGCAGATGCCGTGCTGCGCCCGGTTCCGCCGCGTTCCAGGGAAAACGCGGCAAGACGGCGATTTTCGGCGGACGCGAGAGCGCCTCGACCTCCGGGGCAAACGTGCCGGGCTCCCCGAGGCTCGCGGCGAGGTAGGCGGCGCCGGCGACCGTGCGCGCAAACACCCCCACGTGGTCCAGGGTCTCGGCAAAGGGAAGCGCGCCTTGAATGGGCAGGCTGTCCAGGCTCGGTTTGAAGCCGACCACCCCGCAAAACGCCGCGGGCCGGATCACGGAACCGTTGGTCTGCGTGCCCACGGCAACCGGAACATGACCGGCCGCAACGGCCGCAGCCGACCCGGAGGAGGAACCGCCCGGCGTGTGCCTAGTGTTCCAGGGATTGCGCGTCTCGGCAGGATGCATATAGGCGAATTCCGTAGTGGCGGTCTTGCCGAGGGCGTAGCCGCCGGCGGCGAGGATCCTTTCGACGAGCTCGGCGTTCTTTTCGGGCTGATTGCCGACGAACGCGGGCGAGCCCATCTCGGTGGGTAGGTCATCGGTATCGAAGACGTCCTTCACCCCGACCGGAACGCCGTGCAGGGCGCCGGTGCGCCCGCCTTGCGCACGCTCGGCGTCGCGGGCGGCGGCGAGGGTGAGCGCCCGCTCATCGTCGAGTGCAATCCACGCTCTCAGCCTGGGTTCGCTCGCGCGGATGCGTGCAAGGCACGACTCGCAGTAGGCGCGAGCGGTCAGCGTACCGTCGCGGAGCGCCTGAACGGTCCCTCTCAAGTCCTCGGGCGAGGCCGGCTTCGCGGCTGGGCTCCTGAGCGGCATATGGCGACGGCGCGTCCTAGCGGCGCCGCTTAGGCCAGGCTTCCGGGTTCAGCAGATTGGGCGGACGCCTGCCCGACAGCGCCGCACCCAGGTTCCTGCTCGCGAGCATGGCCATCGCCGTTCGCGTTGCGCGCGTGGCGCTGCCGATATGCGGAACGAGAGCGACGTTATCGACCTCCAGGAACCCCGGATTGAATTTCGGCTCGCCTTCGAACACGTCGAGGCCCGCCGCTGCGATGCGCCGTTCCTTGAGCGCCTGGACGAGCGCCGCATCGTCGATGATCCCGCCGCGAGCGGCATTGACGATCACCGCGGTCGGCTTCATCCGCGCGAGCTGCGCGGCGCCGATGAGATGGTGGACTTCCGGCGAGTACGGCATGTTGAGGCTGACGAAATCGGATTCCTTGAGGAGCTTCTCCATGCTCACGTACTTCGCGCCCAGCTGTTTTTCGACCGCCTTCGGCACGCGCCCGCGGTTATGGTAGAGGACGCGCATCGAAAACCCCTTCGCGCGCCGCGCGATCGCCTGGCCGATCCGGCCCATGCCGATGATCCCGAGCGTCGCGTGGTGCACGTCGACGCCGAGGAACTGGTCGTTCTTCCAACCTTTCCAGTTTCCGGCCCGCAGCCAGCGCTCGGCTTCAGTCACGCGCCGCGCAGCGGCCATGAGCAGCGCCCAGGTCATGTCCGCGGTCGTATCGTCGAGCACGCACGGCGTATTGGTCGCGAGGATGCCTCGCTCGGTGCAGGCCGCGAGGTCGATGTTGTTGTAGCCGACCGCGATGTTGCACACGGCCTTCAAGCGCGGCGCCGCGGCGAGCGTCGCCGCGTCCACGCGGTCTGAACCGGTGGGAACGACGCCGTCCTTGTCGGCGATCCGGCGCCCGAATTCCTCGGCGCTCCAGGGCGCATCGTCCTTCTGGTTGTCCTCGACTTCGAAGCGCTCGCGCAGCTTGGCGATGACGTCGTCGAAGGTCGCGCGGGTGACGAGAATCTTCGGTTTCACGTCTTCTCCGGAAAACTATTCCTGCAGCACGCCGGCTGCGCCGGCAGCGAGACCAAATATAAGGCGAATCTCCGGCAAAAGGAAAGGGCGGCTCGAAGCCGCCCTTCTCTAGAGAGCGGACCTGGATTCAGCGGCCATAGACCAGCTGCGGCAGCCACAGGCCGATTCCCGGGAACAGGTACAGCAGAACCAGAGCGATGAGCTGGATCCCCATGAAAGGCATCATTCCGGCGAAGATCGCGTTGAGGGTCACGTGCGGCGGCGACACCCCCTTCAGGTAGAACGCCGCCATGGCCACCGGCGGCGACAGGAACGCCGTCTGTAAGTTGAGCGCCACGAGCAGTCCGAAAAACAGCGGGTCGATATTGAAGTGCGGCAGCAGCGGCAGGAAGATCGGCATGAAGATGATGATGATCTCCGTCCATTCGAGCGGCCAGCCGAGAATGAAGATGATGAACTGCGCGAGGATCATGAACTGCACCGGCGTCATGTCGAGCGACAGCACCCACTTCTCGACGACCTCCTGCCCGCCGAGCAGCGCGAACGCCGCCGAGAAGATGCCTGAGCCCACGAACAGCCAGCACACCATCGCGCTCGTCTTGGCGGTGAGGAAGGACGACTCCTTGACGATGGCGCCCAGCTCCTTCACGGTGCTCCAGACCACCTTGCCGGCATCCCTGCCGCTGGATTTCCCCTGGCGCCAATACTCGATGAAGCGGTAGATCCCCGCCAGCACGAATCCGCCGAACCCGCCGACCGCCGCCGCCTCGGAGGGCGTCGCCAGGCCGAACACGATCGAGCCGAGCACTGCGAGGATCAGCAGCGCGAGCGGAAAGAACGAGGTGAGCAGCATCTTAAACACCTCCAGCCGCTCCCAGTTCCAGAGCCAGTAGATGAGCGCGATGATGGCGATACAGACGACGAACGTGATCCAGAGCCAGATGGGTACCGGTAGCCGTTCGGATTCTGCGGTCGCCCGGGCTTTCGCGGCCTCCGCGCCTGCTTGAGGAGCGGTCTTCGACGACTCGGCTGGAGATTCCTTGATCCCGGATTCTTCCGGTTCCTGCATGCCGATGAGGCCTGTTGACGCTTCTCTTTCCGGTTCGGGCGCTGCGATGAGGCCCCCAGCCTCGATCAGCCCGGCGGTGCTGGCCTCGACTTCCGGCGCCGTCGCCATGCGATAGGTGGTGCCCAGCAATGCCGCAATGAACAGCGCCGGCACCAGCGTGACGAACAGTTGCGCGAGCACAGTGCGTTTTGCGACACCGGCGTTGCCGACGATCGCTGCGCGCCAGAGCCCGACCAGCGCGTTTCTGCTGCGCTGCGCGAGCGTCTGCGCGAAGGGCGGAAGCTCCACGCGCCGCTCGCTCTCGGCGAGCGGCGGCATGAGCTTGGGTTTCCACTTCGCGAGGACGATGAGGTAACCGACGTAGAGCCCCGCGAGCATGAAGCCGGGCAAGAAGGCGCCGGCGTAGAGCTGAACGACCGACACGCCCGCAACGGCGCCGTAGACAATCAACATGACCGAGGGCGGGATCAGGATGCCGAGGCAGCCGCCGGCCGTGACTGCGCCCGCCGCCACCTTGACGTTGTAGCCCGCCTTGAGCATGGCCGGAAATGCGAGGAGGCCCATCAGCGTCACCACCGCGCCGACGATGCCGGTGGCCGTGGCGAAGATCGCGCAGGTGACGATGGTCGCCACCGCAAGCGACCCCGGCACGCGCGCAGTGGCGAGATGCAGGCTCTTGAACAAGCGGTCGATCAGCTGCGCCCGCTCGACGAGATAACCCATGAACAGGAACAGCGGGATCGCGATCAGTACGTCGTTCGACATCACGCCGTAGGTGCGCTGCACGAAAAGGTCGAGCACCTGCCGGTCCGCGAGCGCGGGGTTCACGCTGCGGTAGGCGAGCCAGGCAAAGAAGACGCCCATGCCCATGAGCGTGAAGGCGGTGGGAAAACCGAGCATGATGCCCACGCAGATCAGCGCGAGCATCATGAGGCCGAGGTGGCCGTTGGTGAGGTGGC
>Ga0137379_10005644_pt1 | contig 11820 bp, 12 predicted proteins | sample SagtaG_18_FD_104812 | JGI IMG/M metagenome (GOLD analysis project Ga0137379, IMG submission 104812) | Vadose zone soil microbial communities from Sagehorn Ranch, Mendocino, California, USA - Sage2_L_80_16 metaG | ecosystem: Environmental > Terrestrial > Soil > Vadose zone | place: USA...
CCCATCTCGCCGCCGCCCCTGATGTGCGCGATCGCGTAGACGAAGCCGCGGTCGAGCAGCGACTGCGCGGTGAGGTTGAAGGCCGGGTCCCGGGAGATCTCGTAGCTGCCGTAGCCGTAGAGCACGCACGGCGCCGAACCGTCCCGGGGCGTGCCCGCGCGGCACACCAGCGAGATCGGCACCCGGGTGCCGTCGGGGTCGCTGCCCATTACCGGCGCCCACTCCCGGTGCTGCTCGAAGTCTTCGGGCCGGTACGGGGTGCCGTCGGGGGACGGCAGGACCGGCTGGCGCTTGAGCAGGGTGAGCTCGCCGGTGGCCATGTCGCAGTCGTAGACCGAGCCCGGGGTCACCAGCGAGGTGTAGGACAGCCGGTACCGGCTGGCCTGGAACTCCGGGTTCAGCCCCGGGCCGACCCGGTAGACGGGCTCGCCGAAGGCGACCTCGTGCTCGCCGTCCTTGCGCAGGATCCGCAGGCCGGTCAGGCCGTCGCGGCGGAAGTACACCACGGTGTAGTCCGCGAACGCGTCCACGCCCAGCAGCCGGGTGTCGGCCCGGTGCGGGACCAGCGGGGTCCAGGTGCCCGGACTATCTAGCGGCGCGGTCGCGAGCTCGAAGTTCTCCGCGCCGTCGTTGTGCAGGATCAGGAACTGGTCCCCGGCGTGCTCCACGTCGTAGTCCACGCCCTGGCGGCGCGGCGCCACCACGGTGAACCCGGCCGAGGGCGCCGCCGCGTCCAGCAGCCACACCTCGCTGGTCAGCACGCTCCCGCTCCTGATCATCAGGAAGCTCTCGCTGCGGGTCAGGCCCACGTAGACGTGGAAGCGCTCGTCCGGCTCCTCGAACACCATGTCGTCATGCTCGGCCGGGGTGCCGATCCGGTGCCGCCAGACCCGGTATGGCCGCCAGGCGTCGTCCACGGTCGTGTAGAACAGGGTGGAGCCGTCGAGGGACCAGGCGCCGCCGGCGTAGGTGTCGGGGATCTCGTCCGGCAGCATGGCCCCGGTGGCCAGGTCCTTGATCCGGATCGTGTACCGCTCGTTGCCCGAGAAGTCGGTGGAGTAGGCCAGCCAGCGCTGATCCGGGCTGGTCCGGAACAGGCCCAGGCTGAAGAAGTCGTGACCGACGGCGAGCTCGTTGCCGTCGAGCAGCTCTTCCTCCCCGTCCAGCGGCGTGCCGTCCTCGGGGATCGGCGGGATGACCTCGCCCGGCCGGACCAGGCGTCGGCAGTGCACCGCGTACTGCTTGCCCTCGACCGTCCTGGCGTAGTGCCACCAGCCGCCCTTGCGCGCCGGGACGGACAGGTCGCTTTCCTGAGTGCGCGCCTTGATCTCCTCGAAGATCTGCTCGCGCAGCGGGGCCAGCGGAGCGGTGGCCGCCTCGGTGTAGGCGTTCTCGGCTCTCAGGTAGTCGATGGTGTCCGGGTAGTCCTTGACGGCGAGCCAGGCGTATTCGTCGATCACCGTGTCGCCGTGGAACGTGCGCGGGCTGGGGACCTGTTTCGCCTTGGGCGGCTCACTGCTCATGAAGGCCCAGTCTAACGACGCGGGGCCGGGCGCTTTTGACACCATAGAGCCGTGCGAGGACATCTGCTGCTCACGAACTGCATCGAGGACGAGGTCACCCGGCCCAACATCGAGCTGGCCCTGAAAGAGAACAAGCTGCTCTGGCTCGACCTGCAAGACACCGACGATGAGACGCTCACGCTGCTGCGCGAGGTATTCAAGATCCACCCGCTGGCGGTCGAGGACGCCAGGGAGTTCGGCCAGCGGCCGAAGATCGAGGACTACGACGGCTTCGTCTCGCTGGTCGACTACGGCGCGCGCGGCCTGGACCAGCCGCTGATCGAGGTGCACTGCTTCTACGCCGAACACTTCCTGGTCAGCGTGCACCGCGACGAGGTGCCCGCCATCGGCGAGGCCTGCCACACACTCGGCCGGCTGCACACCGACCGGCGGCTGGTGGCGCTGTACCGCCTGCTCGACGCCCTGGTGGACACGATGTTCCCGTACCTGGCCACGATGGACGACCGCATCGACGAGCTGCAGGACCAGATCTTCGAGAACCCGAAGGAGTCCCAGCTGGCCGCGCTGTTCGGCCTCAAACGGCAGCTGGTGGACATGCGCAAGCTGGTCACCCCGCAGCGCGACATGGTGAACGCGATGCTCTCCGGGGTGATCCCGGTCCCCGGCATGACCGCGGAGACCGAGCGGTACGTGCGTGACCTGTACGACCACCTGATCCGGATCAGCGACATGGTGGACAGCTACCGCGACCTGCTCAGCGGCTCGCTCGACGCGTACATGTCGATGGTGTCCAACCGGCTCAACGACGTGATGAGGCAGCTGACCATCATCGCCACCGTGTTCCTGCCGCTGTCGTTCCTGACCGGGTTCTTCGGCCAGAACTTCGGCTGGCTGGTGAGCCGGATCGGCGCCGGGGCCGCCTTCTTCGGCATCGGCGTCGGGACCGAGGTGCTGGCCGTGGCCGCGCTGCTCTACATGTTTCAGGAAACGGGGATGGATGGGCCGCGGCAGCACCCGCTGAAGACCTTTCGTGCCGAACGGGCCTGGCGTGTGCCCCGGCCACCGACCCCGCTAACCTTGCCTCTGGGAAGCACGGTGTCGGCGAGAAAGGGGCGTTTCGTGAACGAAGGGCAGCCTGTGCCGCAGCCGGTGCTGGCTCCGCTCACCGCGGCCGCGATCTTCCTGGTGCTGACGATCGATCCCGGCGGGGAAGCCGCCGTCAGGGACGTGCTCAGCGACTGGGCCAGCCTGGAGCGGTCGGTCGGCTTCCGTGCCCCCGAACCGCGGCTGGCCTGCATCGCCGGGATCGGGTCGCTGGCCTGGGATCGCCTGTTCTCCGGCCCGCGCCCGGCCGAGCTGCACCCGTTCGGCGAGTTCGCCGGGACCGTGCACCGCGCCGTGTCCACGCCGGGCGACCTGCTGTTCCACATCCGGCACGAGCGGATGGACCTGTGCTTCGAGTTCGTGACCCAGGCCATGACCAGGCTGGCGGGCGCGGTCACCGTGGTGGACGAGGTGCACGGGTTCCGCTACTTCGACGAGCGCGACCTGCTCGGCTTCGTGGACGGCACGGAGAACCCGGTCGACGGGGCCGCCGCGCGGGCCGCCCTGGTCGGCGCGGCCGATCCGGCTTTCGCCGGGGGCAGCTACGTCATCGTGCAGAAGTACCTGCACGACATGGCGGCGTGGAACGCGCTGGCCACGGAGGACCAGGAGAAGGTCATCGGCCGCTCGAAGCTGTCCGATATCGAGATGCCCGACGACGTCAAGCCGGCCAACTCCCACGTGGCGCTGAACACCATCACAGACCCCGACGGCACCCAGCGGCAGATCCTGCGGGCCAACATGCCGTTCGGGGAGGTGGGGCGCGGGGAGTTCGGCACGTACTACGCCGGGTACGCCGCCACGCCGAGCGTGACCGAGCAGATGCTGACCCACATGTTCATCGGCGACCCGCCCGGCAATTACGACCGCATCCTCGATTTCTCCACGGCCGTCACGGGCAGCCTGTACTTCGCGCCGTCGGCGGACTTCCTCGACGACCTTCCTGATCCGCCCGGTCCGCCCGGTCCGCCCGGCCAGCCGGACGTGCCGGATTCCGGTTCGCTGGGCATTGGCAGCCTGAAGAGGAGCACCTAGGCATGAACAACCTGCACCGTGAGCTTGCTCCGATCTCCGATGCCGCGTGGGCGAGCATCGAGGCGGAGGCGCGCCGGACGTTCGAGCAGCACGTGGCCGCGCGCCGGGTGGTGGACCTAGCCGGACCCGAAGGGCTGGGCCTGGCCAGCGTGGGCACCGGCCACCTGAGCGAGATCGAGGCGCCCGCCGACGGGGTCCTCGCCCGGCTGCGCACCGCGCAGCAGCTCGTCCAGCTCCGCGTCCCGTTCACGGTGAGCAGGCAGGACGTGGACGACGTGGAACGCGGCGCCCAGGATTCTGACTGGCAGCCGGCCAAGGACGCGGCCAAGAAGATCGGCTTCGCCGAGGACCGGGCCGTCTTCGAGGGGTACCCGGCCGCCGGGATCGCCGGGATCAGGAAGAGCTCGAGCAACCCGGCGTTCAGCCTGCCCGCCGAGCCCCGTGACTACCCGAACGTGGTCGCCCAGGCGGTGAGCTCGCTGCGGCTGGCCGGCGTGGGCGGCCCGTTCGCGCTGCTGCTGTCGGCCGAGGCCTACACGATGGTGAGCGAGACCTCCGATCACGGCTACCCGATCCGGGACCACCTGGCCCGCGTCATCGACGGGGAGATCATCTGGGCGCCCGCCATCGACGGCGCCTTCCTGCTGTCCGCCCGCGGCGGCGACTTCGAGCTGCGCTTGGGCCAGGACCTGTCGATCGGCTACCTCGCCCACGACGCCGACACCGACACCGTGCAGCTCTACTTCCAGGAGTCCCTGACCTTCCTCGTCTACACCGCCGAGGCCAGCGTGACCCTGACGGCCTAGCCCGGGCGGTGCGGGCAGCCGCAGCTCTCCCTGACGATGAGCTCGGTCGGCAGGCGCTCGGCCCGGTGCGGCCGGGCCGGGTCGGCGATCCGCTCCAGCAGCAGCGAGCAGGCCCGCTCGCCCAGCAGCCGCATCGGCTGGCGGACGGTGGTCAGCGGCGGCGTGAGCAGGGAGCCGAGGTGGATGTCGTCGAAACCGGTCACGGCGATGTCGGCCGGGACCCGCAGCCCGGCGGCCTGCAGCTCCCGCATGGCCCCGATCGCCATCTGGTCGTTGGCGCAGACGATCGCGTCCGGCAGCTCCTGGCGCGGCGCGGCGAGGATCTCGCGGACCGCCAGCTGGCCGCTGATCGCGGTGAACCGGCCCTCGAAGCACCCGGTCATGGTCGTGCCCGGGTAGCTGGCCAGCGTCTGCTCCACGACGCTGCGCCGTTCCCGCGCGTCCGGGGCCTCCGGCGGGCCGGCCACGTAGAACAGCCGTGTCCGGCCGTGCTCCTCGACGAGGTGACGGGTCAGCGCCGCCGCGCCGGCCCGGTTGTCGGCGTCGACCACATCGGCGTGCGGTTCCTCGAACGAGCCGGCGACCAGCACGACCGGGATGCGTGCCGCCAGCCGCGCCAGCTGATCGGAGCTGACGATGCCCTCGGCGATGAGCATGCCGTCGACCTTCGCCGAGATCTTCTGCAGCCGCTGGTAGGCGCCCGGGCGGTCGGCGCTGCTCAGGACCGAGATCAGCAGCGACCAGCCGACCGGGCTCAGCGCGAGCTCGACCCCTCGCAGGACCTCCTCGATGAACAGCAGGCCTTCCTGCTCGATGTCGGTCTCAGGCCCGCGGCTCGCGATGGTGGCCAGCCCGATGACTTCCTTGCGCTGCCGGGCCATGCTCTGCGCCGCGCCGTCGGGGACGTAGCCGAGCTCCTCGATCACCTTGAGCACGCGCTGCCGGGTGGACGACCGGACCCGGTCTTGACCGTGCACCACCCGCGAGACCGTGGCCGTGGAAACCTCGGCCGCCCGCGCCACGTCGTACAGCGTGCAGGCCGAGGAACTGCGCAGCCCGGCCAGCCGGCCCCGTGCCGTGACCTCTCCTTTCCCCGGTCCCGGTCACTCGTACCGGGTGGGCGGGAACGGATGGCGCTCGTCGACGGGGCCGAGCTCGCCCTTGTCCTCCTGGCGGCGGAATTCGGCCCGCTCCTCCTGCCAGTCCTCGTTCAGGGTGATGTCCTCGGGCTGCGGCGGCGTGTCGGTGGCCGGCGGCACCTCGTCAGGGTCGTAGGCATCGAGCCCGGCGGCGACGCGCTCCTCCTCGGTGAGGCGGGCCAGCTGGTCGTCGTCCAGGTACTGCGACGCGCCCCCGTGCTCGCGCCGGTCCCGGTGCAACCGCTCGGGGAAGTCATCTTGCTCTGACATGGCGTCTCCTCACCGGTCTTGTGTCGTCTTAAAGTTACCCGGCGGCGCGCCTCGACTGTATGGTGACGGTCAGGCGCGCGGGACCAACGACGCTCGCACCCTGGGGAGGTCGCCTGACGCGACCCCGGCTCACGCCGGGGTTTCACGCCGGGAAAGACCAGCCGATTACATTTAGCGACCGCTATCTTAGTACTCACTAAATTACATTTAGTAGCCTGTGGACGAGCTGTGCATAAGCCGGTGGATAACCGCCGTCACATGCGGATAACTGCCAGCGTTCTGTGGACATCATGTGGACAGAGAAAAACTTCACATGAATTGCCGCAGACTCTTGCGCGACCGCCAGGAAAGCAGTAGAAATACTCTCACCGTTGGAAACGGGAACCATCCGGGGGCAACTCCGGGATGTGGGAAGAGCTGGGAAACTGGCGCTTCTTGCGGGTGCTCGGTACCGGCGGGCGGCGCGCAACGCCGGGTTGGCCGGGTAACCGGTCGGTCTGGCGCGGCGAGGCCGGGCGAGGCCCCCTCCATCTCATACATGGAGGGGGCCTCGTTCTATTACGCCGTTCCCTTATGCCCGATAAGAACATTTTTCCAGGGCGAGCGCGGGCGCAAACATGCCGTCGGCGCCTATTAGGGCGGATCACCCGTCAGCGGGCGCGGACCGCGATCTCCGGATAGTCCAGCACCAGGCCGCTGTCGTCGTAGACGAGGGTACAGGTGAACGCGAACGCGGGCGCCTCGTAGCGGTAGCGCTGGTGTCCGTCCTCGTCGGCGATCCGCGCATACCGCTGTTCCAGCCGCCCGGCGCTCAGGTCGAGCGCGCGGACGTACGCCGCGGGCGCCTCGGCGCGGTCGCCGGCGGCCAGGCCCAGCCGGTGGACCGGCAGCGCGTTCGTGACCGCCGAAGACTCCAGGTCGACATCCAGGCAGCCGTCGAGTTCGGCTGCCGGGTGGCCGTCAACGCTCCAGTGTCCCTCGCCGTCGGAGGCCAGCACGGTCTCGCGCCGGCCCGAAGCCGTCCGGGCGGTGACGCGCGCGTCGCGGGTGAGCCAGGACGCGTCCAGGCCGATGCTGTAGGTCACGATCCAGGTCTGCGCGTCCTCGACGGCGGCGGTGGCCCCCTCGATGCGCCAGCCGCCTGGCCCGGCCTCGAAGTAGGCGACCTCGAAGCCGGAGCGCAGCCCCCGGTGCTGCCAGCACGCGGTCGCGGGGAGGCGGGCGAAGCTCACGAGGTCAGTCTGCCAGAGACCGGTCCCAGCGGACGCGCAGCGCGGGCGGCTTGCGGAAGACCAGGCCGCGCGGGGCGCTGGGGTAGCGGGGATCCAGGTGCAGCCCGGGGAGCCTGGCCAGCAGGGTCTCCACGGCGACCTGCGCCTCCAGCCGGGCCAGGTGGGCGCCGAGGCAGAAATGCGGGCCGTGCGCGAAGGCCAGGTGCCGCCCGGCGTTGGCCCGGCGGACGTCGAACCGGCCGGGGTCGGCGAAGACCGCCGGGTCCCTGTTCGCTCCCGCGATCGACACCGTGATCTTGTCCCCCGCCGAGATGTGAACGCCGCCGAGGTCGGCGTCTGCGGTCGCGTACCTGTCGACGACGGCCGCGGCCGGCTCAAGCCGCAGCGACTCCTCGACGGCGGCCGGCACCAGGCCGGGATCAGCGCGTACCAGGGCGAGCTGGCCGGGGGAGGAGAGCAGGTGCAGCACGGCGTTGGCGATCATGCCCTCGGTGGTCTCGATCCCGCCGAACATCAGGACCGCCGCGTTGGAGATGGCCTCGTTCTCGGTCAGCGGCCCGGTGACCTCGGCCAGCAGCGAGCCGGGCAGGGTCGCGATGACGTCGCGCAGGCTGGCGGCCAGCTCGGCGAAGGCCGGCGTGCCCCCGGCCGCGGCGCCCCGGCCCGGGGCGGCGCCCTCCGCCTGGACAGCGGCCACGATCCCGTCATACCAGGCCAGGACAGTCGCCGGATCGGCATCCCCCAGGCGGCCGGCCTCGGCCCGGGTGAACGAGGCGAGGCGGGCCTGAACCTCGTCGTGACGAAAGGCCCGGTTGAACGGGCCGCGGTGGCGGGCGTGCGGCGCGCCGTCCAGCGAGAGCATGCTCGGCCCGACCACCTGGGCCGTGGAGAAACGAGGATCGTCGACCGTGAACGTCCGGGCATCACGCAGCACCGCGACGGCCGGCTCGTACCCGGCGACCAGCCAGCTGCCGAGGACCGGCACCCAGACGGCCGGGCCGGCGGCGCGGAGCCGGGCAAGCGCCGGGTGCGGATCGGTTTCCAGCTCGGCCAGCGTGACCGCGTCCGTCGTAGGCATCACCGACAAATACCCGTGGCCAGGGCCTGGTGAGGAAGCGATCCGCGCCGCGCTCGGCGCCGCCCTGGCCGCGCTCGCCGAGCGCGGCCAGGGCGGGCTGGCACGGTGACCTGCTAGGCGTCGCGGCGCAGCAGCACGACCGCGGTCACGGTGATCAGGATGGCGGCGAGGGCGACGAAGATGCCGGTCTCGATGCCCTGGAAGGCCCAGTAGCGGCCGGCCGGCTGGTAGGTGACGAATCCGCGGAAGTTGTCCATGGCCGCCTGTCAGGACGGCGCGAACTTGGTGGCGCCGCCGTTCAGCGGCGCGCAGGAGGCAGGAAGGTAATTGAGGGGGATGCCGAAGGCCGCGGGCCCGTTCACCTGCGGGACTGGGTGGCCGTTCGAGTTGAGGACACCCGACGCAAGCTGCCAGTAGGACCCGGGCGGCGTGGAGCCCCGGATCAGGTTGGAGGTGGTGGTGACGGCGCTCATGAAGTGCGGGCGCAGCCAGAGCGCGATCACCGCACGCACCGCGATGAACCCGGCGAGCGTGACGGCCATCGCCGGCAGGGTCCGGCGGAGCAGCGCGCCGGCGGCGATGCCCAGCGCCATCGCGAACAGCGCGTAGGCCACAGGGACCAGGCCCATGATGTCGAACCGGCCGGGATTGAACGCATCAAGGTGCAGGGCGTTGTTCGGGCCGGACCACCACGTCACCAGGGCCGAGATGACGCCGCCCCAGACCGCCGCGGCGAGCAGCATCCAGCTGGCCTTGACCGCGAGCCAGCGCCTGCGGGTGACGCTCTGCATCCAGGCGAACTGGGCGGTGCCGGTCTCCAGTTCGGCGGCCACCAGCGGGGCGCCCCAGAACAGCCCGGCCAGGACCGGCGTACCCAGCGTCATGATGACCAGGAATCCCACGGCGTGGTTGCCGAGGAACAGCCCGCCTTGGTTGGTGCAGCTGTGGGTGGCGGTGCAGGCGGCGATCGCGGAATGGTACTGAGACGCCATCTGCAGGCCGGTGACCAGCAGCAGGACGGCGAGCGCGGCTAGCAGGGCGGCGGCGACGCCGATCTGGAAGCGGTGCTGACGCCAGGTGAGCCAGCTCATTGTTTTTCTCCAACCGTGGTCAGGTGGCCGGGGGCGGGCATGCAGTCCTGGCCCATGTAGGCGAGCACCATCTCCTCGAGGCCGACGTCGGCACTCTCCCAGTCCGGGTCGAGGACGGGAGCGTTGCCGCGCACGAGCAGGGTGGTCTGGCGGTCGGTGCGCACGGCCTGCACGATGGTGCGGGTCTTCTCGATCGCCGTGGTGGACTTGCGCGGGCCAATCAGGACGTGGTGCTCGGCCAGCAGGGCGTCGATGTCGCCGCACAGCTGGACCCGGGATGTGGCCAGCAGGATGAGGTGGTCGGACACCCGTTCCATGTCGGCGAGCAGGTGCGAGGACAGCACGGCGGTCAGGCCGCTGTCGGCGACCGCCTCGGCCAGGGTGGCCAGGAAGTTCCGCCTGGCCAGCGGGTCCAGCGCGGCGACCGGCTCGTCGAGCAGCAGCAGCCTGGGCTTCTTGGCCAGGGTCAGTGCCAGCGCCAGCTGGGCGCGCTGGCCGCCGGACAGCGTGCCCGCGGCCCGGTCCAGCGGGATGTTCAGCGACCTGAGCCGGTCCCGGGCGTACGCGGCGTCCCAGTGGCGGTTCAGGCGCGCGCCGATGCTGATGTGATCGTCCGCGGTGAAGCGCTTGTACAGCGGTATCTCCTGGGCGAGGAAGCCGATCTCGGCCAGGAACGCGGGGTCCTGGCGGGGGATGCCGCCCAGCACTGCCAGCTCGCCCGCCGTCGGCCTGGCCAGGCCGGCCAGCAGGCGCAGCAGCGTGGTCTTGCCCGCGCCGTTCGGGCCGATCAGCGCGGAGATCCGCCCGTCGGGGACGGTGATGGTGCAGTCGCTCAGCGCGGTGACCTTGCGATATCGTTTGGTCAGCCCGCGGGTCTCGATGACCGTGGTCATGCGATCTCCTCCTTCTCGGCCGCGGCGCGCAGCGTGACGCGCAGCAGCGACTCGATCGATTCGTCGTCGAGGCCGGCCTCGCGGGCCTGCCGTACCCACCGGGCCAGGCTGCGGCCGAGCCGCGATACCGTGCCGGGCGGTGGCCCGGGCGGACGGCTCCGCACGAACGTGCCGAGGCCGGCCCGGGCCTCCACCAGGCCATCGCGCTCCAGGTCGCGGTAGGCCTTGAGCACCGTGTTCGGGTTGACGGCCGTCGCTGCGACGACCTCCCGCACCGCGGGCAGCCTGTCGCCCACGTCCAGCAGGCCCATCCGCAGTGCCTGCTTGACCTGCTGGACTATCTGCAGGTACGGCGGTACCACCGAGCGGCTGTCGACCCGGAAGCTGATCACGTGCGAGCTCCTCAATGTCTTATGTAACTAAGACACTAGGTCGCTAAATCGCCCCCGTCAATACGGACTCCCGCCTATTGACCGGGGAGCGGGGTGTTGGTAGAACACGTTCTACTGCGGCGCGAAGGAGTGCCATCATGCCTGTCCCAGCGCCACGCGATCCCGGAGTCACCCGCGCCAGCCTGACCCGATGGCTTGGCCATCCGGCGCGGCTGCCGGGGGCGCGGATCGCGGACCACTACATGAACTGGGCTTATCCGGGCCAGAAACCGACCGCCGCCAGGGCCCTGACCTGGCTGAAAGAGCACAAGCCCAGCGAGCAGAACGCTCCGGTGGGCCGGGTCGATCACGGTGGACGGCGAGAGGCTCGGACGTGACGCCGGACCAGTGGTGGGGGATCAGGGACCGGTCCTGGGGCATCCGGCCGGTCGGGGAGTCCGAGCCGCCGGGCATCCAGTCGCGTAACGCCGGCACGTTCTACTGGCTCTACGCGCCTGTGCAGTCGGTTCGACTACGACGGACACACGGGTTACGGCCTGTATGGGTACTGGGCGCTCGGCGACCACCCCTCGTTCCGGTGATCGTGTCATCCTTGGACCATGCCGACGGTGTACGAGGCCGCGGGCGGTGCGGACGGCATGCTGCGCCTGGCCCGCGCATGGCACGCCAGGGTCATGGCGGACGAGGACGTGAGCCACGCCTTCAGCCACGGTTACCACCCCGAGCACACCGAGCGGCTCGCCGCTTACTGGGCGGAGGCGCTCGGCGGCCCGAGCACGTATACGGACCTCTACGGTGACGAGACCTCGGTGGTGCGGATGCACAGCGGCAACGGCCCGCACGAGGAGATGGACCGGCGGGCGATCGCCTGTTTCGACCAGGCGCTGGCCGACACCGGCCTGGCCCGCGACGACCGGCTCCGGCAGGTGCTGCACGACTACTTCGCGTGGGCGACCACGACGACGATGGCCCGCTACCACTGGTCGGCGGACGACGTGCCGGACGGGCTGCGGATCCCGCACTGGTCGTGGGAGGGGCTCGTCCCGGGCACAGGTCCTGGCGCCGACTGAAAATCGTGGACAGTTACCGCGGAGTCCGCGGTAACTGTCCACGATGAGTGGGGTTTAGCGGTGGACGTGGGGTGCGCCGGGATAAACCGGCAGGAGGAAAGGGATGAGAACGCCCGACATCGAAGGAGTAGCGACCCGCGGTGGCCCCGAGTCATGCGCTGGTACCTGTGAGGGTGCTGGCGAAGCG
>Ga0137379_10005655_pt1 | contig 11812 bp, 8 predicted proteins | sample SagtaG_18_FD_104812 | JGI IMG/M metagenome (GOLD analysis project Ga0137379, IMG submission 104812) | Vadose zone soil microbial communities from Sagehorn Ranch, Mendocino, California, USA - Sage2_L_80_16 metaG | ecosystem: Environmental > Terrestrial > Soil > Vadose zone | place: USA...
GGTGCGCAGGGGCACTTCCGGCTCCGGGTGACACTGAGACGGCGAGCATCGGCAATGTGTGAGGTCGCCGGGCCGGATGCGGTGTGGAGGCTGACAGTGACGGTCCCGGATTCCAGGGCGGCGCAGCCGGCGACGGCAGATGAGCTTTATGACGCCCGGCGCGATACCTACTACTCAAGGCCCGCTCTGCGGGGCTGGCTGCACTTGGTGTGGTTTGAGGTGTCGCTGGTGTTCGGAACGTTCCTGGTAGCGCGGACCCATGGAGCCGCGCGGGTCACGGCTAGCGCCATCTATGCAGCCAGTGTGAGCGCATTGTTCGGGGTCAGCGCGCTCTATCACCGGGGCAACTGGACTGCCGTGTGGCGCCGGCGCCTGCAGCGCCTGGATCATGCGATGATCTTCTTCCTCATTGCCGGCACGGCAACGCCCGTCTTCCTGCTCGCTACCCGCGGCACTTTTGGGCTGGTCTGCCTGATCGTGATGTGGGCAGTCACGCTAACGGCGGCCGCGATCCGCATGGCGTGGATGAGTGCACCCGAGCTGGTGGTCGGCGCGACGTTTGTCGGGCTGGGCTGGCTAGCCAGTCTTGCCCTGCCAGGGGTGTGGACACACGCCGGCGTGGCGCCTGCGGTGCTGATGCTCACGGGTGGCGTTCTCTACACAGCCGGAGCCCTGTCGTACCACCGTCGCCGACCCGACCCGTGGCCGTCGGTGTTCGGGTATCACGAGGTCTTTCACGTCTTCGTGTGCGCCGCCGCGACATGCCAGTTCGTCGCGATCGCGGTGTTCATCACCTGACGGGCATGAAGGGGCCGAGACGCCTTGGCTGCCACCCGGTCCGGTAGGCCCCGGCCGCACACGGGGATTGCGGCCCGAGTGCCGACGCTTGTGCCGGTACAGCGGGCGGCCTTCACCTGTGGGGTTCCAGAACTCGGCCACCGGTCTTGACCTGGGCGTCTACGCGGCTCGCTCGTATTCGTTGATGAGGCCGCCGAGTACCGGCCGGCGCCTTATGGAGTTCGACCCGCAAACCGGCGAGCCGGTGCTGTGGGCTGAGCCATTTGCGAGCCAGCGTGGCCGAAGCGCTGGCCACGGTCACGCCCGCCCTGACCCGCGCCGCGTCAGCGTGCCCGTCGGCAACCCAGCTGCGCACGGCCCTGTACCAGCACGCCTTCAACCCCGCCCACGCCGCCACGGCCGACCCGGCGACGTGCGTGCAAGTACCTGACCTGCGGTTTTGCGCAATATCTGCTCAATCACATACCTCCAGCGCCGTAGGAGGCACAATTAGGAAGCTGCCGCACACTAATGAAATCGGGATTGAACAGTCGAATTTCACCTTACTCATCGGATATATGTCTGTTTAGGGCGGGATCGCCAACCCACTGGCCAGCGCCGACTCTGAGACTCGTGAGTGGCTTCGTTCCCGCCGATCTGCTACATCTTGTCGCGGACCTGCTCATCGCCAGGGTCGAGGGCACGGCGAACCGGAGCCAGGCATCGGCTGCAGGCGCACGCCAACCAAGGCGTGACGCCGGGCCGACGAAGGAAAGCCGACACGTCCGCGACCAGACCGGGGCGCTGCGCGTGACGGCTGCTGACGCCCCGCTGGAAGCCAGTAATCGAGGTTGCCGCAGGTGGTCAGGGTGTCGGGGTGCTCGGGGCCGAGGACCTGCTTGCGGATGGGCAGCAGCGCGGCGAACAGGCCGGGGAAATGCCAGAAGAAAGGAGCCGGCCATGAGCGATGCTCAGGTATGGGGCCCGGGATCCGCTGGCGGGCGACGGGCTGCATCCGGTGCCGCCGCTAGTAGGCTGCGTCCTTTATACAGATGGCGTGACACATACAGATGGCGTGACGGAGGCATACAGATGGCGTGACGCAGGCCTGAACCCGCGCGGGGGGTGCTATCCCTGGCCGGCCGGCTCACCGAATTGGCCGCAACCCGCGGGCGGCATCCACCAGGGCCTGCTGGAGCAGTCACGTGAGGATCTACCGGCCACCCCGGTCGATCACGGGCATCTGCCCACATTCCAGCCCGCCGCCCACCGGATGCGGCAGGTTGCATAGCTACCGCGCCCTGATGTAGTCGATGCGGATGGAGAGGCGCGGCGTGCTGGGCTATGGCGGTGACCGGTCTTCAGCTGGCCAGGAGGAACTCATCCGCTCTGCGATCCGCGGCTGGCGGATCAGTCTCATCGACCTCACAGCGGCTAACCCGCTCCTCAATCTACGACCGGGCAGGACCGGGATGATCGAGGTGTCCCGCCCGGCTGCTGAAGACGTCCTCGCCCGCCTCAGGGCGGGTGGTGTTTTCGCTTTCCGTTCCCTGAAGCCATGGCCGGCCGCGCCTGGGCTGGACGCGGAAGCACACACCCAGCCATCGGATGAAAGCAGACGGACTGCCGGTGCGGCGGCTGCGGTCCCGCCCCCAGCTCCGTACATCCTCGATACGAGCAAGGACCCATACGACCTCGATGCCGCCCTCCGGGCGTTCATGCGGCACTCGAACCAGCAGTACCTGGACCGGGGGTTGCCGGTCCTGTACCTGGCGTTTGGCACCTTGACATGGGCTGACCGGGATGGGGCCTGCTGCACCAGCCCACTGCTGCTGGTGCCGGTCCGCTTGCTGTCGACCGAGCCCCGGCAACCGCCGATGCTGGAGCCGGGCGAGGATGACCCGGTCATCAATCCGGCGCTCAAACTGAAGCTGTCTAGGCACCGGATCGCGCTCCCCCGCGTGAATGACCTGGCAGGGGTCACGCTGAGCGGGCTGCTGGACGCGATCCGCGCAGCGGTTGCTGACAAGGATGGCTGGCTGGTCGGCGAGAGCGTGGTGCTCTCGTGCTTTCCGTCCATGAAGGAAGCGATGTACCAGGACCTGCTCGATCATGAGGACCTGGCCGCGGCGCATCCGGCGGTAAGGGCCCTGGCCGTTCGCGGGCTGACCGGGGCCGGGCCCGCCTTCGGTGATATAGCCGGGCATGAGAACGGCACCCGCGCAGCCCCTGAGCTCCCGCCGGTGATCCTGGACGGCGACTCCTCACAGCGGGCCTGTATCGCGGCCGCGCTCGCCGGCCATTCGTTCACGATGGACGGCCCGCCCGGCACGGGCAAGAGCCAGACGATCGCGAACATGATCGGCGCACTGCTGCACGCAGGCAAGACCGTTCTGTTGGTGTCGGAGAAGGCCGCCGCGCTCGACGTGGTGCGGGACCGGCTGACCCGCGCCGGCCTGGGCGTGTACCTGCTGGATCTCCATTCACACAAGGCGAAACGCAAAGAGGTGGCGGTGTCGCTCGGCAAGGCGCTGGACACGGTGCCCGCCGCGCCTGCGGCGGTGCCGCCCACGGACGTGGCCAGCATGCGGCCGGAGCAGCTCAACGCGTACTCCAAGGCCGTAAACCGGGTGCGGGATCCGCTTGGGTGCTCGCTGCATGACGTCCTCGCGATGATCGCCAGCCTGCCCGGGGTCCCCGCTGCTCCCGCCCCGGATGTTGCCCCGGTGCACCTGACGGCCGAGGTGCTCGGCGAAATCCGCCGCGCCGCCGCGGCCCTGGCGGCTGCCTGGCGGCCGGCCGCGCAGGGCCGGTCGTTCCCCTGGCGCGGCGTGACCGAACGGGGCGCGCTTGACGACCGGCTCTACCAGGCGGCATCCGCCCTGGAAGCACTCGCCGGGGCGGTCTGGGTCAACCAGAGGCTGGCCGACGCCACCGGGCTGACCCGCCCGTCCGACGCGCCGACCCTCGCCCGGCTGCTGGAGCATCTACAGGCATGGCCGGAGGGCGTGCCGGATGAATGGCTAACGACGGACACGCTCGATGCGGTGGATGCGGCGGTCGCCCAGCTCGCCGCCGCACTCACCGCGATCGCCGCTCGCGAAACCCAGGCTTCCCAGATGGCCGAAATCTCATGGCGGGCGATACCGCAGCGGGACGCGCTGCCCGCGGAGGGCACGAGGGCCCTGGCCGCGCTGAACCCGGCCTGCGCCGATGTCGGCCCCCTGGGCGCCGGGCAGATCACCAGGCTCGCACGGGAGTTCTCCGCAGCCGCTGACCTGCTGGAAAAGCAGCTGGGCACGCTATCCCGCCTGGCCAGCATGCTCGGGCTGCACGCTCCGGTGACCTTCACCGACGCCAACCATCTGCTGACCCTCGCCGAGCTGGCCGCAAAACCCGACCGCCCGGAACGAGTATGGCTGTCGGTGCCCGGTTACCAGGCGGCCAGCGCCGCCGCGCAGGTTCTCTACGATGCCCACCGCGCCCTGGCCCAAGCGGAAGCTGACGCTAGCACCTACTTCACCTCAGATGCGCTTCGCCACGACGTGGGCGACCTGGCGCAGCGGTTCACGAACGACCATCACGGCCTCGGCAAACTGTCTGGGGGCTACCGAGCCGGCAAGAAGACCATCGAGGCCATCACCAGGGAGGGGATAGCCGGGGAGACGGCGCAGGAGCACATCGGGCTCGCCGCCGCCTGGAAGCACGCTGCGGGAGCGCTCGCCGCCGCCGAGAGGAATCGCGCCGCCCTGCTCGGCCCGCACTACGCCGGCCGGGCCACAGATTTCGCCCGGCTCGGCCGGGCGCTCACCCATGCCGCCACCGCCGTGCGCTGCGCCCGCGGGCAGGACCTTTCGCAGGCGGCCGAATGCGTCTCCAGGGACGCGGCGCCGAACCGGGCTGTCACCAGTATCGCGACGGAGACGCGCCAGGAACTGTCTGCCTGGCAGGCGGTGCTCGCGCCGGCGCCCGCGCTTGCCCCGCGCCCGGAACTGCTGAACGGCATGATCACAGAAGCGATCGGGTGGCTGCGAGCCCACCTGGGGCCACTGCACGCCGCGAGCGAGTTCACCCGCGCGGTCGGCGAGGTTGTGGGCATGCCGCTCACCTTCGGCCAGGCCCGGCAGGTGGTGGCCCTGCGGGAGGCCGCCGATGCCGCGCACGCACAGCTGGCCGCGCGGGATGCGATCTTCCAGGAACTATGCGGACAGCTGTACGCGGGAGCTGCGACCGATGTCATGGCGGTGCGGGACGCGCTGGTGTGGGCGCAACGGCTGCGCGCGATGACCACTGGCGGGTCAGGGCCGCTCACCCCCGCGCAACTCAGTGCGGCCGAAAGCGCCGTCCCGGCCGACCGCCTAGCCAAAGCCGCTGATGCATGGCACGAGGCATGCGCGGCCCTACTGTCGGCGTTCAGCCCGCAGCGCCGCCAGGAACTGGCCGCCGAACTCGACGACTACCAGGCCGGCAATGAACTGCTCGAAGCCATGTTCAACGACCCCAGCGGGCGTGACGAATGGCATGCCTACCAGGCCGCACGTGCCTGCCTGGCCGCCCACGGCATGAATGCCGCCGTTGACTCCTGCATCACCGAACAGGTTGAGCTGACCCAGGTACCCCAGGTGATCGAACGGGCACTCCTGCAGCAATGGGCTGAATACCAGCTGCGGACCGATCCGGTCCTCGCCCCGCTGCGGGCGGTGGGGCGTGACGCGCTGGCCAGCGAGTACCAGCGGCTGGACAGGGCGCTGAGAGCGGCGGCCGCCGAAGACATCATCCGCGCCTGCAATGCCCGACGCCCACACAGCGGCGCCAGCGAGGCCGCTGTCATCCGCCGCGAGGCGGAAAAGCAGAACCAGCACATACCGGTGCGAGAACTCCTCGAACGGGCCCGCCACGTCACCCAGGCAATCAAGCCGTGCTTCCTGATGCTCCCTCTGGCAGTCAGCCAGTACTTGCCCGCCAGCATGCACTTCGATGTCGTCATCTTCGACGAGGCCAGCCAGATCAGCCCGGCTGATGCGATCAACTGCATCTACCGCAGCAGCGCCCTGATCCTGGCCGGGGATCCCAAGCAGCTGCCACCCACCAGCTTCTCCCACAGCAGCGGCCGAGGCGATGGGCAGGACCGGCCGGCCGAACCCGAAGAAGCCGCCGACCCCGAATCGGTCCTCGACCTCGCGAAGCGGTCCGGGGCGTTCGGCAACCTCACCCTGCCCTGGCATTACCGGTCCCGGCATGAGGCGCTGATCGCGTTCTCCAACGTTGCTTTCTACCAAGGCCGTCTGGCCCCCCTGCCCGGCGGGGACAGCGGCGGGCCCGATGCCGGCCTCGAACTGTTCTACGGCGAGGGGACCTACCGGAGGGAAACCTCGCCGGACAAACCGGACGAGGCCGCGCGGGTTGCACAGCGGGTCATTCACCACTTCGACACCCGCCCGGCCCTCAGCCTGGGCGTGGTGACCTTCAGCCAAGCCCAGGCCGACGCCATCGACACAGCCCTCAGCGAGGCCCGCCAGCAGCGGCCCGACCTTGACAGGTACTTCACAGCTGGCCGACTGCGCGGGTTCTTCGTCAAGACCGTCGAATCAGTGCAAGGCGACGAGCGGGATGTGGTGATCTTGTCCATCGGCTACGGGCCAGGCGAGCACGGCCAGCTCAGGACGGACTTCGGCCCGCTCAGCAGGCAGGGCGGGTGGCGCAGGCTCAATGTGGCCATCACCCGCGCCCGCCACCGCCTCGAAATCGTCAGCAGCATCCACGACAGCGACATCCCCGAATCTGCCAGCGAAGAGCTAAGGCAACTCCGCCGCTACCTCAACTACGCAGCCCAAGGCCCCCGCCCGTAGGGTTCCAAAACCATGTCAAGGTCTTTGACCTGCAACGTCGCGGCTGGGCTGGTGGCCGTCAGGCTGCCCGTTCGTACAGCCTCTGCCGTTTGGCTTGGAGATGTCCTCAGGCCGGCCGGCCATTTTCCAGGACCAGCCTGAGTTTGCTGAGATTCTGCGCCACTGCCCCGTACGCCCTGGCCGGCGTTCCCGGTCTCGACGCAGACGTCATACACGGCGGCCCAATCGCCGGCACGGTAAGGGCGGATCTTTGCGGTCAAGCCTCCAGCCTCCTGCGGCATCGTGGAGCATTCACGCATCATGGAGCGTTTGGTGGCCATGATCAACGGTAATGCTCTTTCTCCACCGCTCTCCTTCAGGAATGCCATCCCGGTCGGAGCGGACCGGGCCGCCACCACACCGTCGCTGGGTCGTGGCGACGGCCCGGATCTCGGGTTAGTCGCCGGTTATGACGCCGAGCAGCTTGCGGCGCTGCACGGCGAGCGCGCGGGGACGGGGTCGTGGCGGCGCCTGCGGCCCACTCACGCCATACCGGCCAGCGGTCTCTGTCGTGCTCCTCCTGGTCGAACTCCGGCCTGGAACGGACCCCGACGGCGCGTCGCGAACTACAAGGCAGAGGCCCTGCCAAGGTGCCGGGCGAAGAACCGCAGCGAGCTGTCCGTCTCGAACGACGGCAGGTCTCCGTGCTTGCCGGGGTTGGCATGCAGCGTCTTCTGAGCTGAGGCCAAGGCATCGAACAGTGCCAAGCTCTGCTCCCGCGGCACCCGCTCATCGTCCCACTGGACCAGAAATTGCACCGGCACGGTGATCCGCGCGGCGGTCTCGGCCAGCGCGGTCGACCCGAGCAGGCCCAGCACCGCGGCGCGCACTCGGGGTTCTGCGGCGACGAACGGGCGTGGTACTCCGCTCGCGGAGCGCGGCGTCAGTTCGCGGCCCCAAGGCGCCGTTGATCGCCAGTGGCGTGGGTGCCTGCGGCTCGTGTCCGAGTAAGGCGGCCATCGCTTTCGCCAGCTTGCCCCGGGTGAACGTGGTGGTCTGCTCACCACGGCGGACCTCGACGCTGCGCAGCGACCAGGTTTTCTTGCGGCAGCCGAAGATGGCCACGAGCACCTTTGCACCGACGCCCAGACGCAATTCCGCCCGGTTGCCGTCCACGCTGACCTCGGGCATGACATGCGCCCTGGCCCGCAGATAAGCCGCGTAGTGGCACACCATCGCAGGAACACGAGCGGGACTATCAGGCATCCGGGGGCTCCTCACCGGGATTGGTCAGCCGGTCAGGGTTCATGCCGCAGAGCGCCCAGACCCACCTTGCCTCCCGTCTGCGGTGTGGGGTAGGTCCCCCACCGGTCGCTGAACATGGCGACCAGGAACAGTCCCCGGCCGCTCTCGGCGTAACCAGCCGGCCCGAGCATCCGCCCGCGCTGAAGCCCTGACCCGATCCGCCACGCAGCCACCCAAAGCGACACCAGTCAGTGAGCTACGTCACACACGCTACAAAGCCCCGCCCTGCAAACGAGACACAACGGCAGACCCAGCCAAAGTCCAACCAGGTCAGCTCATCAGAGGCCAGACAAGACACCAGGTCACGCGAACACGCGTTCTGCGGACGAAAAGGACACGCACTGGTACGGCTATGCCAACACCACCCTCGGGCGCGCCATCCGTGACGCGGTTGGCGTGCGCGCCGCGTGAACCTGAGCCAGGAGACCGTGATCTTCGTGCGCGAGGCAGCAGACGAGTAGGTCTTTCGCCCCCGTGTGCTGCATGTTCGGACGCCGCAGATTGCGCATGCTGTCATCCCGATCCCGGGTGGACCCTCCCGTCGCGATGAGTTCGCGGGCCGCGTACCGTCATACCCGGCATGGCGTACGCACCAGTGAACGGCCTCCAGCTGTACTACGAGACGCGCGGATCCGGCCGGCCTCTCGTACTCCTCCACGGTGGCCTGTTGACCATCGACCTCAATTTCGGGCCGTTGCTCGAACCCCTTGCGGCGAGTAGGCAGGTGATCGCGGTGGAGCTCCAGGGCCACGGGCACACCGCCGACACCGACCGCCCGATGACGATCGAGGCGCTGGCCGGTGATGTTGTCGCGCTGCTCGACCATCTGGGGATCGCCGAGGCCGATCTCTTCGGCTTCAGCCTCGGCGGTCTCGTCGCGTGCGCGGTCGCGCTCGGCGCGCCCACCCGGGTCGGCAAGCTGATCGTCGCCTCGGCGGACGCCCACCGCCCGCCGGGCCGGGAGAGCGCGCCACTCGACGACGACCGCATGCCGGCGCCGGCCGACTTCCAGGCGATGCGCGACGCCTACGACGCGGTCGCTCCCGACCCCACGCACTTCGACGAGTTCGCGGCCAAGAACTCGGCAATGGTGCACGAGTTTCCTGGGTGGACCGATGAACTGCGATCACTGCAGGTGCCGACCCTGCTGATCTTCGGCGACCGCGACTTCTCAGCCTTGGCCGACGTGCTGGAGATGTTCGAACTCCTGCCGAACGCGCAACTCGCAGTGCTCCCCGCGACCACGCACGTCGGCGTGACACAGCGGCCCGGCGAAGTGTTCGCGCTGATCACGCCGTTCCTCGACGCGTGCTGAGCGGCGGTCATGCGCACGGCGGCAGTTCCTGGACCGCGCGTGTGTCAGTCTCCTGTACTGATCCTGGGCTCCGGCGGGCGGCTCGCCTTTCCCTGTTGTTCCGAAAGTGAGCCGTTGCAGGAGGAGGACGGGCGGATGAGAGTGCTGTTTGAGCGGGTAGCCGGGATCGACGTCCATAAAGGACATGATCAAGGTGGGGGTCCGCACGCCGGGACACCGGGCGTGGACCCGCACCTGTGAGGTGCTGGAGTACCGGACCTTCTACGGGGTGCGCGAGGCGCTGCCGGAACTGGAGCGGGCCGCCGAATCCCCGGTGCTCACCGGCGCGGGCATGGGCGGGCTACGCCCGCCTGTCCGCGGGCGGGCAGTTCGCGGAGGATGTTGCCGCCCATCTCGGCAACCTCATGTGTGCTGCCGGTCGGCAGCGACTGCTCGTTGAGGGTGAACCCGTAGATGTAGCTGTCGAGCACCGAGTACGCGTGGGCGGCCGCCTCAATGGAGAACCCGGCCTCCCGGAGGCTTCCGAGCACAGCGTCATGGTGTCGCAGCGTTTCAGGGCCCGGCCGCCTGCGGGACTCCATCAGCCCGATCGCCCACGTGTGGCGAGAGAGAACCTCTCGCGCCGCGACCGCCCGCTCGCGCATCGCCGCCTTCCAGTCCGGCCCAGCCGGAGGCGGGCCGATCTCGCCGAACACGACATCGACCATGCCGTCGAGAAGGTCGTCTTTGCCCGCCACATGGTTGTAGCGCGACATCGCCTCGACCCCGAGTTCCTGGCCGAGCTTGCGCATGCTGAGCGATTGCATGCCGTCGCGGTCGGCGAGGTCGATGGCGGCACGGATTATCCGCTGTGAGCTCAAGGGAGTCGAAGAGCTGAACAAGATACAAGAACCCAGCGATCCTGGCATCACCATGCGGGCGATCGTCCAGGACGCCTACGGCTCCGCCGACGTCCTGCACCAGGCAGAGGTCGAAAAGCCGGCCATCGCGGCGAACGAGGGTTTGGTGAAGGGGCATGCGGCCGGAGTAGACCGGGGCACGTGGCATCTCATGGCCGGCCAGCCATACCTGATGCGGATCATAGGCTTCGGGCTCCGCCGTCCCAAGAAGCGATATGACCTGGTCCTCGACATCGGCGGGCACAGCCGCCTATCGCGGGTGCGGCGGGGCCTCACTCCCACGGGAACACTCGTCATCGCGGGTGGCGAAGGCGCCAAATGGACCGGGGGCGGCCGGCATCTCCGTGCGCTCACGCTCTCCGCGTTCGTGCGCCAGCGACTGACCATGTTCGTCTCCAAACACTGCCAGGCCGACCTCGAAACGCTGAGCCGGCTCATCGAGACCGGCCAGATCGCTCCGATCGTCGACCGGACCTACCCGCTCGCCGAGGTACCTCACGCCCTGCGCCGCATCGAAGCCGGGCAGGCACGAGGGAAGATCGCCATCACGATCTGAGCCCCGCACCGGGTGTCCGCGCGTCACCCGGGCGCACTGCCACACCCGCGCGGCCGGCCAATGACTCTGGCCGGCTGCGCGGGCTGGCATAGCCGTTACCCGATGCGGACCACCTGACCACCGGTCGGGCATAGCTGCGGGCCCAGGCCCGCCGCCGGTGCGACGCTGCAATTGGAGACGTAGATCGCCCCGTCGGACCCGGCGGCGAAGCCGGACGGGAAGAACAGCCTTCCGACTCCGAGATGGGTCCGGGTCCCGTTCGGGTCAATACGCACAACATCGCCAGCGGGATCGGAGGTCGGGCCCTCGCTGAGCCCGCCGGTCTCGAATTCGGTGGCGTAGAACGCCCCGTCGCTCCCGAACCCGCATCCCTGCACCGTGGTCAGGCCGGTGGCCCAGACCGTCGGCGCCTGGCCTGGGACGACCCGCCAGACGCGCGCGTGTCCCGGTGAGTAGAAGCCGCCAAGCAGTTCTCCCACGTAGAACGCGCCATCAGGGCCCCGGTCGACGCATGTCGGCACGGAGTCGCTTTGCGAGCCCGCCGGAACACCGAAGAAGGCGAGGACCCTTGCCGCGCCGTTCCGCTTGACCGCAACCAGCGTGTTGGCACCCGCGTCCACGACGTAGCGGTGCCCGCCCGAGTAGAGCACCGCATTGGGGTTGGCGTCGGGAAAATCGTTGGGCGCGAGGTCGGTCCGGGTCGAGGTCCAGGTCCAGTCCTGGTCACCGACGTCTGAGACGTCCCCAGCCGACCCGTCCGGCTTCACCAGCCACAGATGGCCGAGCTCGGCCAGGGCGGCATCGCGCAGATCCGCGGGGATGGCGCCCTCCGGCGGAACCCCCTGCGAGTTCAGCCCGAACTGGCCATAGATCTTGCTGTCTGGCCCACGCGACACCGACACCGGCCCCTCGGCAAACGCCCCGCCGGGCCCGGAGACGGAGATAAGCCCGGTGACAATGCGCTTGACGCCACTGGCGCTCAACCAGTCGAACGACCCGGTCAGCCCGGCGCAGCTGACTCCTTCCGGGCCCCCGGCCACGCAGACGTCGCCGCCAGCACCCGCCTCAGCCAGGTAAAGACTCCCGCCGGGCGCTGGCGCAAGCCCACGCGGGTTGCTGAGATGGTCGGCGA
>Ga0137379_10005656_pt1 | contig 11811 bp, 10 predicted proteins | sample SagtaG_18_FD_104812 | JGI IMG/M metagenome (GOLD analysis project Ga0137379, IMG submission 104812) | Vadose zone soil microbial communities from Sagehorn Ranch, Mendocino, California, USA - Sage2_L_80_16 metaG | ecosystem: Environmental > Terrestrial > Soil > Vadose zone | place: USA...
TGGCCAGCCTACTGAAGCGGGGGTTTACTATTGGTCCGGGCGGTGGGATTTGAACCCACGAACCCCTGCGGGCCAGGGTCCTGAGCCCTGCGCCTTTGAACTGGCTTGGCAACCCCCGCACAATGAGTCCTGAAAGAACTCATTCCGATAAGGTTTTCAGAGCACGAAACCTTGTGATTCAATTAGTTTATCGTGCGACAGAACAGCTTCGGACGGTATCGACTCCGCGGAATAATGTAGTCGTTGGATTCTGTTTCAAGTCTTCGACCACCCTGCCTTCCACAGGGGCGAGCCTCAACTGTCCTGTCTTCAACGATTCTCTTGGGGCTAAGCTTTGACGGGCGTCAACCCTCTGATGCCTGCAGCCTGAACTTCGGGCGATGTTGACTTGAGGAAGATCGCGAAGCTAACTTCTCGTGGGATAGGCCAGGATTGGGCGAGCCAAGCAGAGGGTGCATCTAGGGAGACGACTGCCCAGGTTCCTGATGGGACGGGGACCACGACTGTCGTATTAGAGGGGTAAACACGGGTCGCAGGCGACGTGATTGTGTTGGAGAATATGTAAAACAGATTGTGGGTCCCGTCGGAAATGGAAACACCAAAGCTGGCTGTCGATGTTGGGCCCTCATTCAGCGAGTCTAGCAGTTCCACGTTTACATTTGTGGCGTTAAACAGTGGTTTCTGAGAGAGAGTGACCTCCCTGGGACCAGTTGAGGGAGAGGCAGCATTAAGCTGGAATTGCACCCCGTTCCCCTGGGTAATGTTCGCGATGCCTGACTCGGCCGAGACCACATTCGTTGAGGAAAGCTTCCATCCGAAGGGAACCTTCACACCCGCGGCCGGGTCCAGAGTCCACCACCTAAAGAACGGGTTGATGAGAGGAACAGTGGTAGGTTTCGAGATGATCAACTGGGACTGCCCGACAACATCCTTGGCTTGAGCGTCGAATACGAAGACCCGGAAGCCTATGTCGCTTGGAATCGCGGCCAGCCCATCCGTCGCCGAGACCAGATATGGACGGTTAGACCCCGATTGGAGAGCGCTTGTGGAATTTGAATCCCAGTGTTGAGGAAGGAAGGAGGGAGGAAGGTAGTTCACTTGTGAGAGTTGAATGTTCCATTTCACGAAGAACGAAGGGTACACAGGGTTTGGAGTGTGATTGTCCAGGTTTAGACTCAGCAGAGTTATGCTGCCTATGCTGTCGGGGTCCGATAAACCATCTACTCTCACATCCACCCTCGATGCTGTCCCGTTGGAAGCTATAATGCCGTAGACGCCGTAAAGGGCCGCAGTCAGTGCTAGAGCGATCAGAACGGTGGCAGCCGCCCTTGTTCGGAGTCTTCGAAAGGCAGACTGGAATATGGGTAGCAGGTCGAACTTCTTAACTTCGAAGCCAGATCGTGAGGGAAGAATTGGAGATTTTTTTCCCAACAGTTCCACGAATGCGGGCAGTATCCAGTAGAAGATGTAGTTGTGAAAGGAGCGGTAATAGAAGAACATGATAAAGGGGGGTAGAAGCCAGACGAGGTATCCGTTCCTGAAGGGCCATTTAGAGTAGAGAAAGAGAGATGCGGCTGCAGCCACGCCTGTCATCAAAGTGAAAAAGAAGGGCGAAGGGAGTGCTCCAAGTTCTAGAAGAAGTTCGGACAACCCGATGCCCCCGGGAACCTGGGGCACCCCGTTCGGCAGATACGGTATGATTGTGGACTGCCACCATTGTCCCGGAGAGGCCAAAAGGAAGGGAATGTTGGGAACTAGGAACCCTGCGAGAACCATCATCCCGGCCTTGGCCAGGGCTTTAGGCCTCCCAATTTGAGACTCGTGCCATACTCGAATTAGAAGAAAGGGTGCAATGATCAACGCGACCTGTTTGGTGGCGCCGGCTAGGCCTGTCGTCAAGAGGCTTAGGCTCCGGTTTCGATTCCAGAAGACAACGGTCAAGACGAGAAAGAAGGCCCAGACACTGTCGGTGAAGCTGTACGCCACAAAAGGCGTGAAGAGGATAAAGGGTGCTAAGCTCAGGGCTTTCCTTCCCGGGCTCGCGAACCCGAAGATTGTGAGGAAGGAGAGGAGATGGAAGAAAAGGACGCCATCGCGTAGGTCATGGAGGCCCGCCAGGTAGGCTGGTAAGAGGGAGAGGAAGTTCAGGGCGGGATAGTTAAGATGAAACTCGAAGGACCCGTCCACCCGGGGAGTATAATACGAGGGTGGAAAACCAAACTGGTCCAGAAAGGGCTTGATGGAATACCCGTAGGGATTCTGGAAAGCGAGAACCTTCACAACGCCCATGTATGTACCCACCATCCCATCCGTCAAGTAAGTAACCCAGACAACCCTCGTCAGGATGAAGTAGAGAGCCGAAGACGCCGCCAGGTAACCGATTAGGGCCAGAAGGTTTACGCGAAAAAGGGAAAATCTCCTCATTCTAGAAACTACAATGCTGACGGCTCCGAAGACCCCGAGCACCGAAACCAACACAGCATAGAAACCAGACACTAGAAAAACAAAGAATGCGATGGCTAGCAGGAGGATTCCTGAGACGGCTAGCCCGGCCCTTGCCCCGGCGCTGGCCTTCGCCGAGTGGGAATCCTCAAATCCGATGAAGCGACGGGCTCCGGTTCTCAGGGAGCGAATAATCCTCCTCCAACGGTCAGCTAGAAAGGGAACTGACATCTTAGCCGACACGAAGGCCTTTTCGAACTCGCCGTTCCTCTCTTAAGAGTTATCGGTTGTAGTTGCCCGAGACCGAAAGCCTTGGAACAAAACCACTAACCACTGAAGGGGTTGCTAGGTACGACGGTAACGCGAAGGGGGCAGGTTGGTCAACCCGAATATCCTCCTAACGTTATTTTCCGCAAGCCCTCTTCCTCGTTCCCCAGAATCCACCTAGTCTTTCGGGTTCGTGAACTCCATTGCCAATTGGGCCAGGGAGGCGGTTCCGAGTTTCAGTACCTCCTCGTCAACTTTGAACTTTGAACTGTGGTTCGGGTGGACGCATCCCTTTGAGGGATTGATTGTTCCCAGAAAATAGAATGTGCCCGGGGCCTCGTGGAGGAATCTGGAGAAATCCTCGCCGCCTAGCAGTGGTTCTTTGGTCTTGACCTTCAAGCCCGCTTTCTTGATGATTCTCATCGCCTCTTCTGTCACCTTCTCATCGTTAACCGTTACGGGGTACGCGTCTTCCTCGAACTCCACCTCTGCCCTGGCGCCAAATGCTTTGCAGACTCCTTTTGCCACCTCCGCCACCTTGGCCTTCGCCCTCTTCCTCGTCGCCTCGTCCAGGGTCCTAATAGTACCTTCCAAGACTGCTTCATCGGGTATGATGTTCTCCTTCGTCCCTGAGTGAACGCTCCCGACGGAGATTACGAAAGGCTGGACTGGGTCTATCATCCTGCTCGAAACCCCTTGGACAGCAATAATCAGCTGGGCAGCCACGTAGACAGGGTCCACTGTCTGGTGGGGCGCGGACCCGTGCCCTCCCCTTCCCAAGACTCTGATCACGAATCTGTCGGGTGCGGCCATGATCGCGCCTCCTCTGAACCCAAAGACCCCCGATTTCTCGTCGCCGTCTATGTGGAGCCCGAACACAAAGTCAACCTTGGGATTCTCCATGACCCCGTCCTCAATCATAGGCTTCGCCCCTCCTCTACCGCCCTGTTCCTCCGCAGGCTGGAAGAGAAACTTGATAGTCCCCTGCAACTGATCCTTGTGATTAGCTAGCAGCCTGGCTGCTCCGAGTAGCATCGCCACGTGCGTATCATGGCCACATGCATGCATCACCCCTTTCTCCTTCGACTTGAACTCTACATCAGACATCTCTTCCAGTGGGAGGGCGTCCATGTCCGCCCTAAGGGCCACAACCCTTCCATTCTTCGCACCCCGTAGAATCCCCAAGACTCCTGTTCCCCCAACTTTCCTCTTAACCTGTAACCCTAGAGACTCGAGCCTGTCGGCCACCAGCTTGGCCGTCGCCTCTTCTTTGTAGGCGAGCTCTGGCCTCTGGTGAATCTCGCGTCTTGTTTTGATGATCTCCTGCTCGATCCCCTGAGCTTCTTTGAGGAAGTTCACAGTCATTCAGTCACCCTGTCGAATCACTGAAAATGCCCTGATGACAATAAACTTGACGAGTCCCCCTCTAGGCTAAGAATAGGATCAGTTCCTCCGATGAGAGCGGAGAATGGGGGGTTTACTATTCAGCTCGCCTTCTTCACCGGTCTGAACATAACGATTAGCCACCACACCACGGCTTGTCCAGCAATTGTTGTGGCCGTGAGGACCAGGCCGCTGATCGCGAAAAGTGGAACGAAATAGGTCAGAATGGAAGCGGTAGGAATGCTGGCTGTCTTTCTTGGAACCTGGGAACTCTTGTTGAACACAGTGGGCAAACTGAAAAATGCAAGGCCCGCGCTGCCTATCGATATCAAGAGGTCTACCAGGGCCACTAGAACCCCTCCACCTGGATAGCTTTGACACCGTTGGCTTTCCAAGTCCTTAGCCACCTTGTTCCTGAGAAAGACAATGTTAAGACGACCTCAATGGTTGATACCGTAAAAAGGCTCCCTCAGTGTTGCCATGGGAGAGTCTGATTCAGGGTCACGACATTTTCAATGCTGCCGACAAGGTTCCGAAACACGCGAATCCCTGCTTCGGATAGAGCCGTGAGCCCATGCGGCCTTGGCCTCGCTTGGCAAACTCTTGAGGCGAAACAAATCTTGCAAAATGAACTTGTTTTCGCGATCTGAGAGCCGATTACATTCACCAACCTAGCGACCGTGAAGGAAAAGTCGTCCGAACAGAGGATCGCCAAAACCCGGGACAGCTAGATTCTGTACCCAGAACCAGAAAAAAGCGTCCAGAATTCTTGCCAGACAGAAAACGACTCTCAAAAGGGGGGGTACGTGCGAACAACTTTCAAGACATGAAACCCCGGCCTCTCAGAACGAGAGCCAGGCCATTCGGAAAAGAATCGCATGAGAATGGTTGAAAACTGGTTGAATCCTTTTTCCGGCCTTGGCAGAACTTTGTATCTCGTCGGGTCCTTAAAGGAACTCGAATGGTTCCCACAGTAAGAAAACTTCGGCGGAAAAGGGGGGTTTTTCCCAGGAGATTGGTTATGCTACATCTGTTTTGTCCGTTCTAGGATAATCTCTATGGTGGAAACGTTTCTGGCATCCTGGTTTTCTCCGACAATCTCCGTGCCCAGATTCACATGTTTGGACAAGCTGCCTTGGAAGAAGCGGTTATTCACCACTTCAGCCACATCCACAGCTGTGCTGATGGCTCTTCCACGAGCCTTTAGGGTCAGCTTCTTGGCACCCGTGTTGTAATGCATCATGACCGCCGTAGCATAAGCCATGATCGGCTTCTTACCGATCAGAATAGTGTCCGGTGGAATATCGGTTCTGCGCATCTGGGTAGGAGCCCTCTCCGGTTTCCTTGGTTCTTCTGTCAAGCAATTCACCTCCGAGACGTCGACGGTACACTGAACGCGGTGCTCCTGTTCGAGCGCTTCCCCTTAATTAACTAACCTGGCCCAGACCGGAGCTCAAGGGGACAACCCGCATGGGAGAACCGTACGTCAACATCAAGAATCCAAACGGCTCCTACATCCACCTCTACCACCAAGACTGCCTAGAAGGAATGAAGCAGCATCTGAAACCACGCTCAGTCAATGTGGTCGTCACATCACCACCCTACAACATCGGAATCCATTACTCCAACTACTACGACCGTCGGCCCCGGGAAGAATACCTAGGCTGGATGGACGAGGCAGCAGAGGGAGTACAGCGGGTCCTCACGGACAACGGCTCCTTCTTCCTAAACATAGGCTCAACACCCTCGGACCCGTGGATTCCCCTCGACGTTGCCCAGAGGCTCCGTTCAAGGTTCATCCTCCAAAACCTGATCCACTGGGTCAAGTCAATAGGCATATCCAAGAATGACATGGGAAACTACCCAAACGTCCCCGGAGACATCTCCGTCGGCCACTACAAGCCGGTAGGGGGAGGCCGATTCCTCAACCAATGCCATGAGTACCTCTTCCACTTCACTAAGACAGGCCGCGTCCCCCTCAACCGCCTCGCCATCGGCGTACCCTACCAGGACAAGTCCAACTTGGGACGGTGGAAATCCGTCAAGAACGACCTGCACTGCCGGGGGAACACCTGGTTCATCCCTTACCAGACAATCCAGAGCCGGGAAAAACAACGGCCCCATCCCTCCACCTTTCCAGGTCGTCTTCCCGAGATGTGCATCCGGCTCCACGGCCTATCCCGGACCAGATTGGTCCTGGACCCGTTCATGGGCCTCGGCTCTACCGCCTCAGCCGCCCTCCGCCTCAACACCTCCTGCATAGGCTTCGAGATAGACGAGGAGTATCTTTCAGAGGCAGAGCGCCGTCTCAAAGCCATAGTTCAACAAGGCGAGAAGTCGAAAGTTATGGAACATTCAACCTCTGCAAGACCCGCCGGTTCCCGCAGGAAGGCGGCGTTCAGCCAGGCGGAAAACTTAGTGGCCGCCTAGTCGCTCCCTAGCTAGAAAAGAATCCGCCCATACTCCCATGCGTCCTGAACCTGAGTACTCCTTTCCCACCCAAGGTTCGATTAGCGATTTTCTCTGGCCTAGTACCAGACATCAGCCTCGCCGGTACTCGTCGAATTAAGTATTGTTATTTTCACTAGCGCCAACCCTGCAATAGAAAATTCTCACCGTTCAACAACAATCAACAGCAAAAACCATTCAATGACATCTTTGTTCAATTATGATGGATTATCCTTAGCACCCGTGCATCACTAGTCCATGGCAAAATTCATCTTCTCTCTGGGGGACGCCAACTTCAGCATGCTGAAAGCCGAAGCCAAGGGGCGAGACATCACCATACAAGAACTGATCCGTGCCGTCATCATACCCGACTGGATGAGGCTGAACATGGAGAACAGGACACTGAGAGACACTTCAACACTTCTCGCAAACTCCACCGGCTATTTTACCCAGAAGTCTTCAATAATCCCAACGCCTATTGGGCGGCTAAAGACAAGCTGAGCGCCCAATCCCTTCTTTTTTGTCAAGAGACGATCATAATGTCCAGCAGCTTGGCCTTGGAACGGGCCTCCAAAACGAAGCCTCTAGCCGATGGCGGGGAGCGTGGGCCTAGCCGGCTTGGCCGACTCGGAAAACTGTTGCGAGAAGCGTTCGTACATTCTAAGCTCCTGGCTCGAGATGGGCTTAATCTTCTGAAGAGCCTCGTCGAAGTGCTTTCTGGAAACTCTCAGGTCCTTAGCCTTTTTCTTGGCCTCCTGAGCATCCTTAGCCTTGCCTATCAGCTCACGAAGAGCTGACATCATAGCAGTATTACAGACCGATGCAATATCCGCCCCCGTATAGCCATCCGTCCGCCTCGCCAGATCGTCCAATTTCACATCCTCACCTAGCGGTGTCTTCACGGTTCGAATCTTGAAAATCTGCTTCCTAGCCTCCAAGTCCGGAGGTGGAACATAGAGCAGCCTGTCAAACCTTCCAGGCCGGAGGAGAGCTTGGTCAACGATATCCGGCCTGTTCGTAGCAGCGATAATGACCACGTTCCTCAGCTCCTCCAGCCCGTCCAGCTCCGTCAAGAGCTGGCTGATCACTCTCTCGGTCACCTGAGAGTCGCCCGCACTGCTTCCTCTCACGGGGGCAACTGAGTCAATCTCGTCAAAGAATATGATGCAGGGAGAGGCTTGCCGAGCCTTCCGGAAAACCTCCCGGACAGCCTTCTCCGACTCGCCCACGAACTTGTTCAACAGCTCAGGGCCTTTCACGCTGATGAAGTTGGCCTCGCTCTCATTAGCAACTGCCTTAGCCAGCAGAGTCTTACCGGTCCCCGGTGGGCCATAGAGCAAGAGCCCTTTCGGCGGAGTAGCATTTAGCTGGGCGAAGACATCAGGATACTTCAACGGCCACTCAACCGCTTCCCTCAACTCCTCCTTCACACTCTCCAAGCCTCCCACATCGTTCCAGGTCACATTCGGAATCTCAACCAAGACTTCCCTTAAGGCCGAAGGCTCAACCTCCTTCAAAGCCTCCTGGAAATCGGCCATGGTTACGATGATCTTGTTGAGAATGTTCGCGGGAATGTTTTCTGCCTCTAGGTTGATCTCCGGCAGTATCCTTCTGAGGGCGCGGATGGCAGCCTCTTTGGACAGTGCCTCCAGGTCTGCGCCGACGAACCCATGGGTCACATCAGCCAGCTTCTTCAGGTCCACATCTTCAGCCAACGGCATTCCACGGGTGTGAATCTGCAAGACTTCAAGCCGTCCCTCTCGGTCTGGGATCCCGATCTCGATTTCTCGGTCAAACCTACCTGGGCGCCTCAGGGCCGGGTCTATGGCGTTGATCCGGTTCGTCGCCCCAATTACAACAACTTTCCCGCGGGACTGGAGTCCGTCCATAAGGGAGAGAAGTTGGGATACGACCCTCTTCTCCACCTCACCAGTAACCTCCTCCCGCTTGGGCGCGATGGAGTCGATCTCGTCGATGAAAATGATGGATGGTGCGTTTTCCTGGGCTTCCTTGAAGACTTCCCTTAATCTTTCCTCGCTTTCCCCATAGTATTTACTCATAATCTCCGGCCCTCCCAGGCTGTGAAAGTTAGCGTTGGTTTCGCTGGCCACGGCCCGGGCTAGCAGTGTCTTTCCCGTTCCGGGAGGCCCGTGGAGCAGAACCCCTTTCGGGGCTTCAACGCCCAGCCTTTCGAAGAGCTCAGGGTGTCTCAAGGGGAGCTCTATCATCTCGCGAATCTTCTGGATAACTGGCCTCATTCCTCCGATGTCTTCGTAGCTGATTCTGGGGAATTCCTTGGGAAGCTCTTTCGCCTGCTCACCCATCACAATTTCTGTATTCTCTGTTACGATGACAGCTTCGGCGGAAGGGCTAGTATTGGTAACCACGAGGTCGACCTTTCGGCCCATGATGTTGATGGGCACATAGTCCCCTCTTGAGAGGACCCTGCCTTCCAAGTACTGGGCCAGATACTCTTCCCCGCCCATAATTCGGAGAGGCTCTGTCGGTGCCAGTGTCAGCTTCTCAGCGATTCTCGCGTCCAGCTTTCGAATGGCCACTTTCTCATCGATGGAGACACCGGCGTTTTTTCGCATGTAACCGTCGATGCGTATTGTTCCCTTTCCGTAGTCTTCCTGGTGGGCCGGCCAGCAAAGCGCGGTCGTCTTCTTCTTGCCAGTAATCTGGACCACATCGCCAGAGGTCAAACCTAGTTCGTCTACAATCTTTGGGTCTATCCTGGCGATTCCCCTGCCCACATCCCGTTGAAGCGCGTCAGCGACACGAAGAGTAGCGGATTTCTCCGGCATGGCACAGCCCCAGAATATGAGCTTGAAGGCCCACTTCGCTAATAAGCCTAAGTTTGAGTCCGGGTTTGTGTAACGTGACTCTGCTTATCCTTGCCGGGGGGCTTGGACAATCTGGGGCTTGAGCAACGCCTCGATGGTAAGCCTTCCGAATTCCGGGAGGTCTTGGGGAACACGGGAGGTCACGAGGTTGCCGTCCCTCACCGAGGGCCTATCCACGTAATGTGCCCCCGCATTGATCACATCGTCCCTAATTCCAGCAACACATGTTATAGTTCTACCCTTGACGATGCCAGCGGAAACTAGGACCTGGCCTGCGTGGCAGATCGCGGCAATCACTTTTCCTTGTCTGTCGAAGTCGCGGACGAACTCGAGTAACTTTGAGTTCAGCCTCAATCTTTCAGGAGACTTGCCGCCGGGCACAACCAGGATGTCAAAGTCTCGGGCGCTCACTTGATCAATTGTCGCTTGGGGTGCGACCGGGTAGCCCTTCTTTCCTATTATTTTCTCCTTCGTCAGGCCTACGACTACAGTCTCAATGCCCTCCTCCTGGAGGCGGTACATAGGATAGAACAATTCCAGATCTTCAAACTCGTCAGCGGCGATAATCGCGGCCCTCTTTCCTTTCAGCTCTGAAGCGTCCATACGAATCAGCGCAAGCGTACATTATCAGTGAAAGAAAAGACTATCTGCAGATTATGAGTGCCGCCGCGCTTAGAGTTCAACCAGCGTTATTTTCCAGGCTTCCTTCTCAGAGCCGCATAGGCCACCACGACAAGCACGGCTAGAATCGCAACACCGGCGGGTATCAGCGCCGAGGCTGGAATTCCGGCGGCAGGGGATGAGGAAGTCACTATGACCGACAGTGCTACTGAGTGAGACAATGATTGGCTTCCAGCCCCTGTCACAGTGACGGTGTAGCTTCCCACTGAGGTGCTTGAGTAGAGGCCTGATGAGGTTGCGATGCTCAGTTTCGAAGTTGCTGAGTCGCCGGAGGTCAATGACACGGTCCTAGGGCTGAACGATAGTACTGGTCCTGAAGGAGAAATGGTGCCTGTAAGGTTCACATTACCGGTAAACCCGTTCTGACTGGTCAGGGTGAGGGTTGCGTTTCCAGATGAACCTAAGATTATGCTCAGTGAAGGCTGGTCCAAGCTGATCGCAAAGTCGGGTCCAACAACGGTAACAGGAACGTTGGCGGTATGGGAATTTCCCCCACCTGAACCCGTGACGGAAACAGTGTACGACCCTCTTACGGTCGAACTACCAACAGTGACATTGAGAGTAGTGGCCGCTGAGGACCCAGAGGTAATGGATACGCTGGAACTGCTAAGGGTCCCACTGATACCAGCGGGCGTATTCGGGTTGGAGAATGTCACTGTTCCCGAGAATCCGTTCAAGCTGGAGACGGTGAGGGTAGAGGTTTGTGACGCCCCCTGCAACACTGTTAGGCTGGAAGGATTGGGAGTGATAGTGAAGTCAGGAGGTGGTGGTGGCTGGACTGTGAAAGTGCCCATCATCGCCGTGTGGTATTCGCAATAGTAGGTGTAGGTCCCCGATGTGAAACCTGTAAGAGTGTCCGTCGAGGTGGGCGGGATCACATTGGCGCACTTGTCCATAGTGCAGTCTGGGATCATTCCGCCCCCGTTCACATCGACAAAGAAACGATGAGGTATGCCGGCACCATCACCGCTGGATGTGGTTATGACGAGAGTGTCTCCCTCCGTTATGGTTATGGTGGGATTCGCGGGAGTACTATTCCAACCAGTCAAATAATGCCCAATGAGAGATACGGTTCGAGTTGCCGCGTAGGCTTTGTGAAACGATGAAATGCCAACGGGGCTCAATGGACTCAGTTCTACTAGAAGCAGGATAACAACAATTAGACTCACTGATTTGGCGAGAGACATGACAAAGATTCTATCTCGGTCGCACCTTAATACACTTTGTGCCAGGATTGCCATCGTCAACTCATCGTGCGATGGGCAAGGCTGTCATCTTTCTCAGGAACTTGTACTAATTCTCCAAAGCACAAACTCATTTGCTTCTGGACCCAGCCAAGGTCTTCGATCCCTCAAGAAACGTCTTGAGTAGAGAGTTTCCGTGAGAGAACGGGCTTACAAATGCTAGAGTCGCTCCTGGTCCACGTTCTCCTTGCATTTGTCGTTGGAGGTGTCTGGGTGGGCTCTGCAAGCTTTGCTGCTAGGAAGTTCTCCAGCGGAATCGGTGGGCTTATCGGTGGACTTCCAGCAATATCATTCGTCTCCTTCTTCTTCATCGGCCTTAACCAGTCTCCAGACACTGCGTCCCAAGCAACAACGGCTTTTCCCCTAGGCCTTGCTTTCACATTCCTGTTTCTTCTCCTCTACGCTACCCTATCCGGACAAGGTTTCGTGATTGCTATTGGCAGCTCGCTTCTCGCATGGTTAGCTCTTTCGTGTCTGGAAACCTATGTTCACTTTAGGAA
>Ga0137379_10005662_pt1 | contig 11804 bp, 10 predicted proteins | sample SagtaG_18_FD_104812 | JGI IMG/M metagenome (GOLD analysis project Ga0137379, IMG submission 104812) | Vadose zone soil microbial communities from Sagehorn Ranch, Mendocino, California, USA - Sage2_L_80_16 metaG | ecosystem: Environmental > Terrestrial > Soil > Vadose zone | place: USA...
ACCTTCGGGATCGACAGCGCGACAGTGGCCGCATACCGGCGGCTCGGGCGCGAGAAGTTTCTCGACGAGCAGCTCCGCGCGCCAGCGGCCGATTCTCCCGATCTTCAGAGCGCCATCGCCGCCATCCCCGTGACCCAGCAGACGGCGGAGGCGCGCGTTCGCGCGATCCGTGCGGACCAGCAGCGCCTCAACACGTTGACGAGCGACGATGAGAAGCAGAAAGCCCGGGTGGCGCTGAACCAGGCGGGCAACCAGGCGATCTACGAGACGTCGAAGCGCCATCTGATGCGCGCGCTGCGATCTCCGGCGCAGCTGCGCGAGCAGATGACATGGTTCTGGATGAACCATTTCACCGTCTTCGCGCAGAAGGCGAACATCAAATGGACGCTGGCCGAATACGAGGACCAGGCGGTGCGACCGCGCGCGCTGGGATCTTTCCGCGACCTCGTGATGGCGACGGTGACCGCACCGGCCATGCTCGAGTATCTCGATAACGCGCAGAGCTCGGCAGGACGGATCAACGAGAACTACGCGCGCGAGCTGATGGAGCTGCACACGCTCGGCGTCAGCGGTGGCCCGAGCGGCTCGCGGTACACCCAGCAGGACGTCCAGGAGCTGGCGCGGATCCTGACCGGCGTCGGCCTCAATTTTACCGAGAATACGCCGCGTCTGGCACCGGCGTTGAAGCCGCTCTACATCCGCCGTGGCGGTTTCGAGTTCAATCCCGCCCGCCATGACGCCGGCGCGAAGGCGCTGCTGGGCCATCCGATCGACGGCAAGGGTTTCGACGAAGTCGAACAGGCCGTCACGCTGCTCTGCCGGCAGCCTGCGACCGCGCGGTTCATCAGCACGAAACTCGCGACGTATTTCATCGCGAACGATCCGCCGGTGGCTCTTGTCGAGAAGATGACCCGAACCTTCCAGAAGACCGACGGCTCGATCGCCGCGGTCCTGCGCGACATGTTCCTGGACCGCGATGTCATCGCGTCGCTCAACGCGACGTCGCTCCGCCTGGAAAAATTCAAGGACCCGCTGCAGTTCGTCGTTTCGTCTCTTCGTCTCGCTTATGAGGGCAAGACGCCGACGAACTATCGTCCCGTCGTCGGCTGGCTGCAGCAGCTCGGCGAGCCGCTGTATGGGCGCGTCACTCCGGACGGCTACCCGCTCACCGAAACCGCGTGGACCAGCTCCGGGCAACTCGTGCGGCGTTTCGAGATCGCGCGCGCGATCGGCAGCGGCAACGCAGGCCTCTTCAACAACGATGACAACACTCCGGGCCCCGTCGTTGGATTTCCGATGCTGAGCTCGCGGCTCTATTACGACTCGATCGAGCCCGCCCTCGGTGCACGCGTACGAGAGGCCCTTGGTCGCACGGCATCGCAGCAGGAGTGGAATACGATCCTGCTTGCGTCGCCCGACTGGATGGAGCGTTGAGGAACCGATGACACTGTCCCGCCGCGATCTGTTGAGGCTGGCCTTGATCGGCGCGGCCCATCCCCTGCTTCCGGTCAGAGGGATCGTCTCGCAGGTGTTCGCCGCGCCTGGCGCCGGCGACGCGAAGTTCCTGCTCGTCTTTCTTCGCGGTGGATACGATGCCGCGAACGTGGTGATTCCGATCGACAGCGATTTCTATTACGAGTCGAGGCCGACGATCGCGATCCCGCGACCTGATCCGAACAATCCGCTCTCCGCCGTTCCCCTGACACTCTCGACTGGATCGTCCTCGTGGGGTCTTCATCCCGCGTTGAAGGACAGCATGCTGCCGCTGTGGCAGAAAGGGCAGCTGGCGTTCGTGCCTTTTGCTGGCACCGAGGACCTGACGCGGAGTCATTTTGAAACGCAGGACAGCGTCGAGACCGGCATGCCGGTACTGGCGCCCGGCGCCGCGCCGCGCTCCTATGGCTCCGGGTTTCTGAATCGGCTCGCGGCCGCCCTCGACGGCGCCGCGGCGCCCGTCGCTTTCACCGATGGTCTCCCCACCGTCATGACGGGAGACGTCATCGTGCCGAACGTATCGCTGAAGGGTACGGGCCGTCCGGCATTCGACGACCGCCAGATGGCGCTGCTGTCCGGCATGTACGCGGGCACGAGATTCGAGCCGTTGATCGCCGAGGGCTTCGACCTGCGCAAGACCGTCGCGCAGCAGGCCGAGATGATGGCGTCCGGAAGCATGTCGGCCGAGATGCAGGCGGCCAATCGCAACGCGATCACCGCGCGGGGATTCGAGCTCGAGGCGCGGCGCATGGCGGGATTGATGAAAGACAAGTTCAACGTCGCGTTCATCGACGTCGGCGGCTGGGACACGCACGTCAACCAGGGCAACGGACAGGGTCAGCTCGCCTCGCTGCTCTCCAGCCTCGGTCAGGGTCTGGCGGGTTTCGCCGAGCAAATGGGTCCCGCCTGGTCCCGCACCGTCGTCGTCGTCCTTTCGGAGTTCGGACGGACGTTCCGCGAGAACGGGACGCGGGGAACGGACCACGGCCACGGCAGCGTCTACTGGGTCCTTGGCGGCGCGCTGCAGGGCCGCCGCTTCGCCGGGGATCAAGTGGACGTCGGGCCCGGCACGCTGAACCAGAATCGCGACTGGCCCGTGATGACCGAATACCGCGCGATGCTTGGCGGCGTGTTCAAGCGCATGTATTCGCTGGACGCCACACGGCTGGAGCGGGTCTTCCCGGACACGGTCCCCCGCGATCTCGGTCTCGTCTGATAGAATCTCCCGTATGCCGCTTTTCGAATACGCGTGCCAGGGTTGCGGCAGGCATTTCGAGGCCTTCGTCACGGCCGGCCGGAAACCTGCCTGTCCGGCGTGCGCGGGGACCGATCTGCGGAAGCTGCTGTCGAGCCCGGGCATGGTCGGCACCGCCGGCCGTAAAGAGACAGAGGCCATTCCCGCGTGCCGCGCCCAGGGCGGCCAGTGCGCCTGTAGCCACACAGTCAATTAGTGAGTTGGTGAATTGGTGAGTTGGTGAATTGGCTCTCCAATTCACCAACCGGATTGCGAATTCACCAATTCACCACGTCACCAATTCACCAATACTTTTGGAGGCTCTCCATGGCGACTCCCATTGAGCAACGCGGCTACGCGCACCCGGAGGTGCTCGTATCGACAGACTGGGTCGAACAGCATCTCGAGGATCCCAAGGTCAGGCTGATCGAATCCAACGAGGACACGCTCCTGTACGCGTCGGGCCACGTTCCCGGCGCCGTGCACGTCGACTGGACGTCGGATCTCAACGATCAAATCCGCCGTGACTATGTCAGCCGCGAGGCGTTCGAGTCGCTGATGTCCCGCATCGGTGCGGCCAGAGAGACGACCGTCGTCTTCTATGGAGACAAGAACAACTGGTGGGCGTGCTACGCCTTCTGGGTCTTCCAGCTCTTCGGCCACACGAACGCGAAGGTGATGGACGGCGGGCGTGTGAAATGGCTCAAGGAAAATCGTCCGCTCTCGCGCGACGTCCCGTCATATCCGCGCACACAATACAAAGCGTCGGAACGCAACGACGCGCCGATCCGCGCCTATCGGGAAGACGTGCTCGCGCATCTGAAGAAACAGGGACAGCTCGTCGATGTGCGGAGCCCCGAGGAGTATTCCGGCGCCCGCATGCACATGCCCGACTACCCGAACGAGGGTGCGCTCCGCGGGGGCCACATCCCCGGAGCGAAGAGCATTCCCTGGGCGAAGGCGATCAACCCCGACGATGGGACGTTCAAGCCGGCGGCGGAGCTGAAGAAGCTGTACTGCGAAGACAACAAGCTGGCGCCCAATGGCGAGACGATTGCGTACTGCCGCATCGGCGAGCGCAGCAGCCATACATGGTTCGCGCTGACGTATCTGCTCGGCTTCGACAAGGTGCGCAACTACGACGGCAGCTGGACCGAGTGGGGCAATCTCGTCGCGGTTCCGATCGAAAAGTAATCGGAATTGGGGAATTGGGGAATCGTAAATTTCCAAATCTCCAAATCTACAAATTCCCAAATTGCTTCGAGTGCCTGAGAAGTTGCAACAACTCGTAGACACGTTCCAGATGTTCGATCCCGCCGATCGGACAAACCTGCTGCTGTCGTACGCGGATCAGTTCAAGGACGTGCCGCCGGCGATCGCCAGGCGGCCTTTTCCCACGTCGCACCAGGTGCCGCAGTGCGAGTCGGATGCCTATGTCTGGGCGATGAAGAAGCCGGACGGCACGCTGCAGCTCTATTTCGCGGTCGAGAATCCGTCGGGCGTCTCGGCGAAGGCGCTCGCCGCGATTCTCGACAAGACGCTCTCCGGCCTTCCCGCCTCTGAAATCGCCAGCGTCAACTGCGATATCGTCGAGAAGATCTTCCGGCAGAATATCTCGATGGGCAAAGGCATGGGCCTGATGGCGATGGTGCAGGCGGTGGCGGCGCTGGCCAGGGCTGCCGCGAACCCCTGATCGCTCATCCCTAATCCTGAATCCGGAATCGCGCATCCGGAATCGCGAATCACTTTGGCGCTGGACGCGTGCGGCAGATCGGGACGAGCTGTGCGACGTTACAGGTCACGAAGGCGCGCTCTTCCGGCGCTGTTGGTTCAGCCTCCTGGTGGGGATTGAGGCGCATCCGCTGAGACACGGCGAGGAATTCGATCGTGCCGGCTTCCCGTCCCGTGCGGACTTGGTCGAATGAGCGATCGACCCACACGTCCATGCCTGGAACTCGCTCGCCGCCGCGATTGTTCTGTACGTCGCCCGGAGGGAAGATCGATTGCTCGCAATCCGTTAGGGGATCGTAAATGGCGAGCACTTCGGCGTGCGTCGGCGAGAAATGAATCATGCTGCGAATGAACACGACACGCCCATCGCTGAGGACGAGCGGCAGGAATCCATCGAGCTCCTTCTTCAACCGCAGGCCCTCATCGAGGACCATCAGAGACGAGGCTGAGGGCGACGAATGGCCCGTCAGGTAAAGAAACCGGGCTCCGCGCTGAATCGAAAGAACTGAGCCGATCTCCTGGAAGGTCGCCGATTTCCACGCTAGTGCCCCGCGGTCATACGAACGAACGCGCAATTCATGGAGGACGCTGTCCTGACCGAGCTCGTAATAGGCGATCACGAAGCCACGCTCGTCGTCCAGGACCGAATAACTCGTGATTGGCTGCTCGAGATCGGGAGCGTCTTTCGGAACTGGCAGGTTACGTCTAAGCAGCTCTGAACCGAGAGACTGGGACGCCCGGAGAGCAGCCGCCGTCAGGACCGCAGTGAGCAGGCCAACCACAAACCCTCCTCTTGTTTGGACACCAGTACTTCGCACTTCGCACCTCGAGCCTCGCCCCTCGAACCTCGAACCTCGCCCCTCGAACCTCGAACCTCGAACCTCGCCCCTCGAACCTCGAAGTATAGTAAGCGCCATGAACCGCCGGGGCGTTGCCTCCGCCATCTTTGTCGTTGCGCTCGCTGCCGGCGTCCGTACTCAGGCGCCTCCGCCACTGCGGGGATTCACGGCGAAGAGCAGCGAGGCCGAGCGTCAGGTGGAAGAGAAATTCCGCGCCGTGCCGAAGGCCGAGAACGACCGCGAGTACATGCGGACGATCACCGAGCATCCACATCACGCTGGGAGCCCCGCGAGCCGCAAGGTGGCAGAGTACATTCTCGGCCAGTACAAATCGTGGGGGTTGAGTGCGTCGATCGAGTCGTTCGAAGCGCTGATGCCCTATCCGACCGAGCGCGTCGTGGAGATGGTGGCACCCGAACACTACTCGCTGACGCTGAAGGAGCCGGAGGTTCCACAGGACAAGGACTCGACAGATCCCACCGCCCTTCCCACGTTCAACGCCTATTCCGCTGACGGCGACGTCACCGCGGAGCTCGTCTACGTGAACTTTGGGACGCTGGAAGACTACGAGGAACTGGCAAAACTTGGGATTAACGTCAAAGGCAAGATCGCAATCGCGCGTTACGGCCGAAGCTGGCGCGGGATCAAGCCGAAGGTCGCCTACGAGCACGGTGCGGTCGGCTGCCTCATTTATTCGGATCCGCACGAAGACGGCTTCTTCCCCGGCGACGTGTATCCGGGTGGCCCCTACCGCCCGGAGTTTGGCGCGCAGCGCGGAAGCGTCATGGACATGCCGATTCATCCCGGCGACCCGCTGACGCCCGGTGTCGCGGCCGAGCCCGGCGTTCCTCGCATGGACCGATCGGCGTCGCCGGTCATTCTCAAGATTCCCGTTCTGCCGATTTCTTACGGCGACGCACTGCCGCTGCTGCGCAATCTCAAAGGCCCGGTTGCGCCGGAGACCTGGCGCGGATCGCTGCCGATCACGTACCACGTGGGCGCGGGACCTGCGAAGGTCCACATGAAGCTCGCCTTCGACTGGCAGGTGCGTCCGCTGCACGACGTCATCGTCCGCATCGACGGGTCCCAGTTCCCGGACGAGTGGATCATTCACGGCAACCATCACGATGCGTGGGTCGCCGGCGCCGCCGACCCGACAAGCGGCCAGGTCGCGCTGATGGAAACCGCACACGGCTTTGCCGAGCTGCTGAAGACCGGCTGGCGCCCGAAACGGACGATCATCTTCGCCTCGTGGGACGGCGAGGAATGGGGTCTCCTCGGCTCGACCGAGTGGGCCGAAAAGCACGCGCAGGAGCTGTCGACGAAAGCGGTCACGTACATCAACACCGACAGCACGGCTAAGGGCTGGCTGAACGTATCAGGGTCGCATTCGTTACAGGCGTTCGTGAACGATCTGATGCGCGACCTGCCAGATCCAAAGCGAACCGGCAAGACCCTGTTCCAGGCAAAGCTCGATCGTGCGGTCAGCCAGGCGAAGACTGACGCTGACAAAGCAACCCTGCAGAAGCGTCGCGACTTCCCCATCAACGCGCTCGGGTCCGGCTCCGACTACACCGCGTTCCTCGATTACCTGACCGTCGCGTCGCTGAGCGTGGACTTCGGCGGTGAGGCGCCAGACTCCGGCGTCTATCACTCCGCGTACGATTCGTTCTACTGGTACACCCATTTCTCGGACACCGACTTCGCATATGGCGCCGCGCTCTCGCGAACGATCGGCACCGCGATCCTCCGCCTGGCGGACGCCGACGTGCTGCCGTTCGAATTCATCGCGACGGCGAAGACGCTCGGCGAGTACGTCGACGAGATCGACAAGCTGCGGAAGGAGACGAAGGGCGCGCCGGAGCTGGATCTCGCGCCGCTGAAGGGGTCGATCGCGCGACTGCAGAAAGCCGCGGATGCCTACGACCGCGCCGCGTCCGGCTGGACGAGCAAGGGACCCCCCCTCGATCGAGCAAAGCAGGCCGAATTGAACCGGCTGCTCTACACCTCGGAGCGCGCGTTCAAATACGATCCAGGCCTTCCGAAGCGCGAGTGGTTCAAACACCTGGCCTACGCGCCCGGCTTCTACACAGGGTACGGCGTCAAGACGCTGCCCGGCATCCGCGAGGGCATCGAACAGAAGGCGTGGGACGAGCCGAAGAAGTACATCCCGATCGTCGCGGCCGCAATCGACAAGCTCGCATCGCAGGTTGAGCGCGCGACGGTGCTCTTGCGCTGACAAGGGCCCGACGAGTGGCGAGTCGCCCGGCGTTCGGCCTCGTGCTCGCGGCGGCGCCTCAGCGCCAGACGTTCAAGAGAGGGGACTAGACCAGGCACGTATCGACTGAATCAGTACCACTCGCGGGCTTCCGGGTGGCGCGTGACGGGCGCGTACCGGTAGGCCTGTTGACAGCGCGTGAGCACCTGCGGGCTGTCACGCGACGGGCCCCGGGTGGGTGCCCGCGCCGGTAGTGATTCAGTCGATACAGGCTACCGGTGAAGCACCTCGGACCTCGTCCCTCTGACCTCTGACCTCTGACCTCAATCACCACTGCCTGAACGTGAGATTGAACCGCCCCGGTCCCGTGCCTTCTGGTGCCGTGCCCGGCAGGATCCGCGTGACGCCGTGGTAGCGCAGCCGCGACGGACCGCCCATCACCAGCACGTCGCCGGAGCGCAGGATCAGCGGACGCGTCGGTTCCTTTCTCGAGAGGCCGCCGATCACAAAGCGCGCGGCATCTCCCAGCGACACCGACACGATCGGGATGCCCGCGGCGATCGTTTCCGGACGCTCGTCCTTATCCTGGTGCACCCCGAGCTTCGCGTCGCTCGTGTAGTAATTCGTGATGCATAGGTCGGGACGCATGTCGAAGCCGGCATCCGCCGCAGCCGTGCGCGCGATAGCGGCGAATTCCGGCGGGATTTCCGGAACGGGCAGACCGTCGAAATCAGATCGCTGGTCCTCGTACTCGTACGTCAGCCCGTTCCAATGCTTCCCCAGGCACAGCATACCGACGGTCATTTTGCGTCCACCGCGCACGGTCGGCGTATACATCGGGACGGGACCGCCGGCGAGAGCCTGGCAGCGCTGCCAGACGTTCTGTTGCTCAGCGGATGAAAGGCGGCTCTGAAAGAGAATCAGGCCGTCGGCGAGTGCGACCTTCGGCATTCAGCATTCAGCATTCAGCATTCGCCTAGTTGTCGCGGCGGGTCACGAATCTGCGGCTTCGGTGGCTGTCGAGCACGTGCTGACCGAGCCGCTTGCTCAGAAAGACCTTCGACTCGCCGTTGTCGCTCGTGTGGGGAACGAAGCGGACGACGTGGTACTGGAGCTGCGCGAGGGCGGCGCGCATCTCGTAGAAGCGGTTCTTCGTCTTGACGAGGATCTCGTCGAAGCCGTTGGCCAGCGCCCAGACTTCCTGCTCTTCAGTCAGCGCGCGAAAGTGCCCCTGGCCGCGCCAGTCGCTGCGCGTGCCGCCGATCCACTGGTACAGGACGCGGCGTCCGTCGAACTCGACGCAATCTTCGAGTTGCGCGACCAGGTCGGCCAGCTTCGGATCGTTTTCGTTCGCGCGCAGCTCGTGCGCGACCTTGAACGAAACCGGGACGACCGTTCCTGGATCGTCCGGCAGCGGCGCCTCCGCCATCAGGATCTGATGATCCCGCTCGGATAAACGCCGGATCACCTCGTTTGCGGTCTTCTTGCGGGGAAAATCGAGAAAGAACTCCTCGATGTACTGGATTTCGAGCGCTCCCTGCTGGAGCCCGTACTGCTTCAGAAAGTATTCCACGGCGAAAAACGATCACTATAGCAGGCTTTTGGCTTCAGGCCGGAACCGCGTTGCCGGAGACGCCGACGGCTCGCCGGTCATGTGCGCGTCAGCGACAGCTGAATCGCCTTGTACCCTCCGCGCCGCCTGAAGTACAGCAGCAAACCGCCGAAGATGACCGCCAGGATCGCTCCCAGCACAGCCACCATCCGCAACGCGGCGGCCGGTCCCAGACTGTCGATGCGGGATCCCATGATCGGGAGCGCCACCGCGACGGACAGCATGCCCGCGCCGCCCATCAGCGAGATCAACAGCGCACCGCCGCGCGGGAACTGCTCGGCCGTTACGCCAATCATCGTCGGCCAGAAGTACGACTTGCCAATGCCGAACAGCGTCGCGGCAGCGAACGCGACGAAGGCGCCCGTGCCCGGCTGCAGACTGCCGAGCCAATACAATCCCAGTCCCGTGAGGATTGAGCACACGAACAGGGTGCCAATCGGATTCTTGTGCGCGATGCCGCTGCCGAAGGTGCGCAGCAGGAACATCAGTCCCGCGGTGTAGACCAGGAACAGCACGCCTTGCAGCTTCGGCACGAGCGCGCCCATCACGGTCGGGAACCACTGGTCCGGTCCGAGCTCCGCTGCGGCGGTCATCCACATGCAGACGAACAGCAACAGGAACAAGGGCTTGGCCGCTTCCCCCCACATGGCAGTCGTGGAGATGTTGGAGGCGACGCGCTCGGTCGCCGGATACGGCATCGTCATCGCCATAATCAGGTAGATGGCTGCAGGCACAAGGATCGTCGCGAGCTTCAGCTGCCAGCTGGCGTTGATGGCCATTGTCATCGCGACCGCCAGCAGCCCGCCGATGACCAGGCCGCCCGGCCACCAGGCATGGAGCATGTTCAGCCGCTTGGTCTTCTGATCGCTGTAAATCGTCGCGACGAGCGGGTTGATGACCCCTTCCACCAAGCCTTGCGACAATCCCATCACGAGAAAACCCGCATAAAGCAGCGCCGTCCCGCTGTTGTCGAAGATCGACGCGACCGGAGCCGCCGGGTGCGGGGCCAGTAGCACAAGTCCGATCCCGACGAAGTACCCGATGGCCGACAGGATGTGCAGCGCGCGCATGCCCACGATGTCGACGAGTCCGCCGCTGATGAAGATGGCGATCGTGAAGGCCCAGAACGCGGGGCTGAAGATCAGGCCCATCTGCTCGTTGGTTAGCTTGAACGCGCTGCTCATCGGGCCGGCGACGTCGCCGCGGATGGCGAAGACCATCGACGTCGTGACGAGCGACACGCAACTGGCGACGAACAGTCTCTGCCTGGGCATGCGGAACTCCTTGTGTGCGGACACCATATCGCCTGGACCACGCGCGCCGCAACAGATAACAATGGGCGCATGAACCTCGATCGGCTCAGGTTTCCGATCGTCCAGGTTTCGCTGGATCTCACGTCGCTCGACGAGGCGCTCGAAATGGCGGCGATTGCCGTCGACGCGGGCGTGGATTGGCTCGAGGCGGGAACGCCCCTGCTCCTCGCCGAAGGCCTGCGCGCGGTGGAGCGGCTCCGCAGCCGCTTTCCCACCCACCCGATCGTGGCCGATCTGAAGACGATGGATGGCGGGTATCTCGAAACGGAGATGATGGCGAAAGCGGGAGCCAACCTCGTCGTGGTGATGGGCCGCGCGCACGAGGCGACCATCCGCAGGGTCGTCGATGCGGGGCACGATTTCGGCGTGAAGGTGATGGGCGACAACCTGGCCGCCCACGATCGCGTCGCGTGCGCGCGCTGGATGGAAAGCCTCGGCGTCGATTTCATCATTCATCACATCGGGTACGATGAGCGCCGCATGGTTACGGGATTGAGCCCGATGGACGAGCTCGACGCGGTGGTCCGCGCCGTGTCGGTTCCAGTCCAGGCGGTCGGCGGGTTGTCGATTCGCCAGGCCATCGAGTGCCCGTCGCGCGGCGCACCGCTCGTGGTCCTTGGGGCGCCGCTGGTAATCGATGCCGACGACTTCAAGTCGGCCGCTGGCTCGACGCTGCACGACGTCCTGAGCCAGATCTGCCGCGAGATCCGGCAGGCGACGACATGAATCAGTCCGCCGTCGTGCAGTATGCGCTTGCGCCGCTCGCCGTGGAGCTGCGGGACGTCGCGGTTCCGGACATCGGAGACGATGACGTGCTGCTGCGCGTCGGGGCTGTGTCGGTTTGCGGGTCCGACGTGCACCAGGCGTACAACACGCAGTCCTGGCCGGTGAGGGTGCCCGTCGTGCTCGGCCACGAGTTCGCGGGCACCGTCGCCAGAGCGGGGCGCGGCGTCAAAGCCTTCAGCGACGGCGACCGCGTCGTCTCGGAGACCGCCGCGGAAGTGTGCGGCGACTGTCTGCTGTGTCGGACGGGCCGTTACAACCTCTGTCCGAAGCGGAAAGGATTCGGATACGGCATCGACGGCGCGATGGCCTCCTACGTGAAGGTCCCGGCCCGCTGCCTTCACAGGATTCCAGACACCTTGCCATTCGAGGTGGCATGCCTGGCCGAACCGCATGCGGTCGCCTACAACGCGATGTGCGTCAACTCGACGATCCGTCCCGGCGATGCCGTTATCGTGCTGGGTCCGGGGCCCATCGGGCTGCTGTGCGCTCGGATGGCGGTGCTCGCCGGCGCCGACCCGGTGATCGTTGTCGGACTCTCGAGTGACGCGGCGCGGCTCGAGACGGCGACGCGCCTGGG
>Ga0137379_10005669_pt1 | contig 11799 bp, 8 predicted proteins | sample SagtaG_18_FD_104812 | JGI IMG/M metagenome (GOLD analysis project Ga0137379, IMG submission 104812) | Vadose zone soil microbial communities from Sagehorn Ranch, Mendocino, California, USA - Sage2_L_80_16 metaG | ecosystem: Environmental > Terrestrial > Soil > Vadose zone | place: USA...
CTTGCCTTGCTGCTCGCGGTCGTCGGCTATGGGTTTTACCGTCCCAAGTCCGGTTCGTCCGGTGGAAATCTGATTGATTCGGTTGCTGTGTTACCGTTTGCGAACATCGGCGGTGATCCGGATACTGAATACCTCAGCGATGGCATTACCGAAAGCCTAATCAACAGCCTTTCCCACATATCAAAGTTGCGAGTGGTTCCGCGCAGCACGGTATTCCGATACAAAGGTCAGGGCGGTGCGCCTGAAAAAATCGGACGTGAGCTCAATGTTCAGGGTGTGGTCACGGGAAGGGTATCGCGCCGTGGCGACACTTTTGTAGTGGGCGCGGAACTCATCGACGTCTCCCGGGAATCCCAGTTGTGGGGCGAGCAATATTCGGAAAAGCTGGCCGCCGTCCTTGGCCTCCAGGAAGAAATCTCCAAGGCGATCGCCGACAACCTGCGAATTCAATTGAGCGGCAAAGAACAGCAGCAACTGGCCAAACGAGATACCGAAAATGGCGAGGCCTATCAGCTCTACCTCCGGGGACGCTACTACTGGAACAAGCGAACCGACGAAGGTGTAAAAAAGGGTCTGGAGTATTTTAAGCAGGCAGTCGATAAGGATCCGGGATATGCATTAGCCTATGCCGGTGTAGCGGATTCTTACGCCGTGGGAGACGGGCAATATCTTGGTCTGCCATCACGGGAGGCTCGTCCCAAGGCAAAAGCAGCCGCCATGAAGGCGCTCGAAATCGACAGCTCATTGGCTGAAGCCCACACAACCTTGGCCGACACTTATCAGTATTACGATTGGGATTTCCCCAAGGCCGAAGAAGAATATCGCAAAGCGATTGCCGCGAACCCGAATTACCCAACCGCCCATCAATGGTACAGCGAGTTTCTAATGGAGATGGGACGGAATGAGGAGGCCATTTCGGAAGCGCGGCGCGCTCTGGAACTCGACCCCTTCTCTCTAGCCATCGGTACACAAATGGGGGATGCGTTTTACCGTGCTGGCAGGACGGACGAGGCGATAGAGCAGTTGAAGAAAACCATACTGATGGATCCAAATTCTCCGGACGTGCACGGGGTTCTGGCTGACGCCTTTGCTCAGAAGAAGATGTATTCCGAAGCGGTGGCGGAGTCGCAAACGGCGATGAAACTTTCGGGCGATGAACCCGGGGCCACGGCAGTGGGAGACGCGTACAAATCCTCCGGCTATCAAGGCTTCCTGCAGAGATGGATCGACCAACTGTTGCAGAGACCGCCAGAGCAGCGGTTCCCTTATGAACTCGCACGTCTTTATGCCAGGCTGGGGAAAAAAGAAGAAGGGCTGAAATGGCTGGAGAAGGCCTACGCTGAGCATCGTAGCGGCATGCTTTTCTCGAAAAGTGATCCTGTCCTTGATTCCTGGCGCTCCGACCCGCGCTTCCAGTCTCTCCAGCGGCGGATGAATTTCCCGAATGATAGATCCCAGAGCCAGAATCCTAAACGCATCCCCTAATAAATCGTGTACCCTGGCGCCGGTGTCCGCAGATCAGGCTTGGATGCCATCAGCAGCAGCGCACCAATCCGCTTGAATGCCCGCAGATCTTCCACGCCGTGAAACGAGGTCGTCTTGTAGTCATCCGGCGTAGGTGTGTCATCGGGGATGCGACGCGCCTCGACATTCTCAAGGGCGTGCTTCTTCAGCAGCTCGACATACTCCGCTTCCGAGCGCACGTGCACGGGCACTTTCAGTTTGTCCACCCATTGCAGCGAATAAGGATTGTCCTTGTAGAGATTGATAAGAATAAACATCCGTCCGTGTGGCGCCAAGACACGAAAAAGCTCAGCCAGCGCCCGGTCCTGATCCGCATAGTAGTAGAACGATTCAACCGAGAGCACCTTATCGAAGAAATTTTCTTCCCAAGGAATCTGCTGTGCCGATCCCCAGACGTAAAGAATGTTGTCGAAATCTTTCGAGGCCTGGCGTGCTCGTCGGATCATTTCATCCGAGACATCCAGCCCAACCACTTGGCCGAAGCCTTCCGGGCCTTCCCCGACCATCCGCGCCAGAAGCCTGGTAGCCCAGCCGGCGCCGCATCCGAGATCAAGCACACGTTCGCCCGGACGCAGATCCATCAGCCGAATGGTTTTCTCCGTGATGTCAAGGTGATGGCGTTCCATCTTCTCGCCTTCACCCTGATTGGCCCAGCGATTGAATTCCTGTTGTAACTTCTCATCCGGACTTGGAGCTTTGTCTGCCAGATCGTTCTCCTTCGTGCACCTTGGTGTCCTTCGTGGTTGATGCCTTTGATTTTGAAGGGCGCCAGTACCCGAAGGATATGCTACATTTGCCTTCCTCATGGCACCAAGTCCGCAGCCTTCACCGCCACCCGATCCGCTTTACTGCCCGCAGTGTGGCGAAGAGGTCGCCGATCCTCTGACTTGTGGCGATTGTTCTGCGGTCATCTGCCGCCGCTGCGGCACTCCGCTGGAGTCTCCCGACGAACTGGGGATGGGATAGCCATGAGCTCCCCGACCGCTTCACCCCGCGCGGAGACTCAGCCCGAAACCCAGCCCTCATTGATTCGCGGACTCTCGCTGATGGATTCCGTACTGCTGCTCACTGGCGGAATCATCGGCGCCGGCGTCTTCCTCACCGCCCGGGACATTGCCGCGGTTCTTCACACACCTGCACTCTTCATCGGAGTCTGGGTGATCGGCGGCGCCATCACTATGCTCGGCTGTCTGGCCTTCGCCGAGCTCGGCGCGATGTATCCGCAAGCCGGCGGACCTTATCTCTACTTGCGCGAAGCTTATGGCGATTTCATCGCCTTCCTATACGGCTGGATGGTCTTCACGGTTTACAACACCGGCGGAATCGCCGCGCTGGCTGTCGGCTTCGGCGCATACTTCGCCGCCGCCGTTCCAGGATTGAGAGATGCTGCCCCTATCATTGCCGTTGGCGGCTATACATTGAGTTGGGCCCAACTGCTGGGCGTCATCTGCATCGTGGCGCTAACCGCGGTGAATGTCTATGGCTTGCGCCGCGGCGCTATCGTGCAGGACATCTCCAGTTGGATGAAGTTCGCCGCAATCGGTATCTTCCTCCTACTTGGAATTTTCTCCAGCAAGGGAAGCTGGTCACACTTTTCTTCCGCTGCATATGTGCCGCAAAGTTTGGATTTGCGAACACTGGCCCCGGCCCTGGGCGTGGCATTGATCGCGGTGTTCTGGGGTTACGACAGTTGGATTTACATTGGCTGGGTTGCAGGTGAAGTCAAACATCCCCAGCGGAACATTCCCCGCTCCCTGATCATCTCCATATTAGTGGTAGCCGCCGTATACCTTCTGATGAACGTGCTCTACGTATATGCCATGCCCATATCCGAGATCACGCAGCACGAAACCATCGCGCGCGCCGCCGCCGAACGTCTGTTTTCTCCCGCAGCCGGAGTATGGATTTCCGCCATGATAGCCCTGTCGTCATTCGGAGCCACCTCGGCCGCGATCCTAAGCGGCGCCCGCGTCTACTACGCCATGGCCGCGGATGGGCTATTTTTCCGCCGCATGGGAGTCGTCCATCCCCGCTGGCGCACGCCCGCTTTCAGCTTAATGATCCAGGGAATCTGGTCAGCGATTCTCACCCTCAGCGGACGCTACGACCAGCTTTTTACCTATGCCATTTTTATGGGAGTACTAGCTTCGTGCCTTACGGTCGCCGGATTATTCATCCTGCGCCGCAAACATCCCGAGATACCGCGTCCCTTCCGCTGTCTAGGTTATCCGATCGTCCCCGCGGTTTACGTGCTTGTTTCGGGAGTCTGGGCTCTCAATACTTTGGTGGAGCGTCCACTGGAAGCGCTCGGCGGTATTGGTATCGTGTTACTCGGCGTCCCGGGATATTTGTATTGGAAGCGAACTAGCCGGAAGGCGGTCGTACCCTAGGAGTTGCCCTGTCACTTTGAACTCTTATGATGACGAGCCCCGTTTAGGGGCGGAATAATTCAGCCCAGGACGTAAGTCCTGGGTAGGCGTCCAAAACGGACCGAAGTCCCGGAGGGATGACACTCTCGCGATGAACCCTTCCGGAAAATAATCGAACGTTCCACGAGTTAAACCGGCACGCTCGTCTTCCTTGCCGGACTAAAAAACGGCAACTTCACCACCCGCGCCGTCACCCTTTGCCGCATGGCCTCAATCGTGATTTCCATCTGCAGTTTTGTATCAATTTTTGAATGCTCGGTATCCACACTGGCCAACGCAATCATCTTCTTCAACAACGGAGACCAGGTTGTCGAGGTCGCCTTCCCCACCTGCTTCTCTCCCAAATAGACGGGCACATGTACACGAGAAGCCTGGGTTGGCGCTGCTGGCGTAAGACCAAATTTCTCGTAACGCGCTTCCACTTCCGTCCAATCGATTTCCACTCCAACCAATTGTCGCGGCACACCCTGCTTTTGAGCTTCTGCCAGCGCTGAACGTCCGACAAAGTTCTCTTTGTCGAGATGCACCATCTTCCCAAATCCCAGTTCATACGGAGAATATTTCTGCGAAGCGATCAGCGCTTTCTTACTGCTGTTGTAGTCCACCTCGATCAACAGCAGCCCCGCCTCGATGCGAGCCACATCCAGCGCAAGCATGCCCGCAGCCTGAATATCAAATCGTTTGCCGACATCCATCAGCGCATCCCAAACTTTGACCGCGTCATCCCACGACACCCAAATCTCATATCCCAAATCACCCGTATAACCCGTGCGCGAGATGTCCACCGGAACTCCGGCGATTTTCCCCTGCGTCATGCGGAAGTATTTCAGATTCGCGATCTCCGCCTCCGCCGCCGCTTTCAACAGTTTGCCCGAGGTCGGCCCCTGCAACGCCAGAGCCGCAACTTTTTCCGAAATATCCTCGACGCACACATCCATGTTGAGTCCGTTCTGTCGAAACCAGCGCAGGCTGGGATCGGCAGCCGTCCAGCGATATTTATTTTGTTCCAGCCGCGTAATGGTGCCGTCGTCAATCACCTTGCCCTGCTCATCGCACCAGCAGCAGTAAATCACCTGCCCCACCGCCACTTTGTTGATGTCCCGAGTAATCACGCGGTTCACCAGCTTGGTCGCGTCTTTTCCGCTGATCAGATACTTGTAAAGCGGCGTGATATCGATCAGCGCCGCCGCATTACGAATCGCGTTGTACTCGTGGTCGTGATGCACCTCATATACGCTGACGGTGTAATAGCCCGACCACTCGCGATAATTCAGGCTCTGGCACAGGGCAAACGTCCGATCATGAAACGCGGTTCCGACAGGCAAAGTGTGTCCCCTCTCTTGACGACTTCCCTACTATATGCAGTCGCGCTACGAAGCAGCAAATCAAGGAACGCAGCCGTCAGCACTCAGCATTCAGCATTTAGCCCTCGGCCATCGCGCAAGCTCGAAGAAGAGACCACATCCATTCGGCCTAGCGAGCAGACAAAAAGCTAACTCCCCGGTAGAATGTGAATTCGTTTTTTTTTCGCACACTTCATGCTCAATTAAGAACAATGCCATGCTCAACAGGCGAGGCGTTGGCTGAATGCTGACTGCCGAGTGCTGACTGCTTCACTATGTCCCCGAACGGCTCAAAATACGATGTGGTTGTAATCGGCGGCGGTCACAACGGCCTGGTGAACGCCGCTTACCTGGCGCGTGCCGGGAAAAAAGTTCTGGTGCTTGAACGCCGCCACGTTTTGGGTGGAGCGGCCGTCACGGAAGAGGTCTTCCCCGGATTTAAGTTTTCCGTCTGTTCTTATGTAGTTTCGCTGCTGCGGCCAGAAATCATTCGCGACCTCGACCTTCCCCGTCACGGCTTAGAGATCCTTCCTCTCGACGGCACTTTCACTCCCATGCCGAATGGTGATCACTTGTGGCGGGTCAACGATCATGGCAAGACGCACCGCGAGATCGCGCGTCACTCCAAACTCGACGCGGAAGCTTACGACGAATTTGGCAAGGCGATGCAGGCCATGTGCCGCTTCGTTAAGCCCATCCTGAGCATGGTACCGCCCGATCCCGCGACGTTGAATCCCAAAGAATTGATGAAGCTGCTCTTCATCGGACGCCGTTTCCAGGGCATGACCAGCGAGGACAAGTACAACCAAGTGCAGTTGATGACCATGAGCGCGATCGATTTTCTCGATCAGTGGTTCGAGACCGACGTGCTCAAAGCCACCATGTCCGCGTCCGGAATCATCGGGACTTTTCTCGGAGTGCGTTCGCCGGGGACCGCATACGTGCTGCTGCACCACTACATGGGAGAGATCGACGGCGCATTTCGCTCCTGGGGATTCGCCCGCGGCGGTACTGGCGCCATTTCCAATGCCATCGCCGACGCTGCCCGCGAAGCGGGAGCGGAAATTCGCACCGAAGCCGGGATTGCGCAGATTATCGTGAAGGCCGGCAGAGCTCGCGGCGTCGTTTTGGCCAATGGTGACGAAATCCAGGCCGATATTGTTTCCTCCAGCGTTGATCCCCGGCTCACGTTCATTCAATTCATCGAGAATGGAAATCTTCCCAATGATTTTCTCGACGAAGTACGCCGCTATAAATTTCGTGGCTCATCCGGCAAAGTAAATCTGGCGCTTGACCGCCTGCCGAGTTTTACCTGCATGCCTGGCCCAGGCGCGCACCTGCGTGGAGCGATTTCAATTTCGCCCAGCGTCGAATACATGGAGAAGGCATACGACGACGCGAAGTATGGCCAGTACTCCCGGCGTCCCTACATCGACATGGTAATTCCGACGTTGACCGATCCTTCCGTAGCGCCTCCGGGCAAACATGTCATGTCCTGCTTCGTGCAGTACGCTCCTTACAAACTGCGTCCGGGGATGAATTGGGACGATCAGAAAGAAGCATTCGGCAACAACGTTATCGACACCATCGCTGAGTACGCCCCCAACATCAAGAACATCATCCTGCACAAGCAAGTGCTCACCCCGCTGGATCTGGAGCGTGACTTCGGCCTCAGCGAAGGAAATATTTTTCAGGGAGAACTTTCGCTCGAGCAACTCTTCTTTCTCCGCCCCGTACCGGGATACGCGCAGTTCCGCACACCAATCAAGAATCTCTATCTGTGCGGATCCGCCACTCATCCCGGCGGTGGAATCATGGGCGCGCCTGGACGCTTGGCGGCGCTCGAAATCCTTAAAGATTTTAAGGGAGCGGTTTAGCCCATGGCCGACCGGCGGGTGGTTATCATCGGCGGCGGCCACAATGGCCTGATTACCGCTTTTTACCTGGCTAAAGCCGGGTTTAAGCCGTTAGTTCTGGAACGCCGCTCACAGGTTGGCGGCGCTGCTGTCACCGACGAATTTCATCCAGGGTTCCGCTGCTCCACGCTGTCACACGCCGCCGGGCCCATCCGTCCGGATATTCTTCGCAGCATGCAACTCGCTAAGCATGGACTCAAACTCATCACTCCGGATGTCGCAGTCGTCGCGCTCTCACCCGAGGGCCGCGCACTTCATCTGTACAACGACACTAAGAAATCCGCGGAAGAGATCACAAAGTTCTCCCCGAAAGATGGAGCCAGGTATTCCGAGTTTCAAGAAGCGCTCAGACAAATGGGCCGCGTGATCGCGAAAGCGCTAGTTCTAGCTCCGCCCAGCATTGATAACCCGAACCGCGGTGACTTGTGGGGGATGCTTCAAACCGGACGCGCCATTCGCAACCTAGGCAAGAAGAATATGTACCGCTTGCTTCGTTGGGGACCGATGGCGGTTGCGGACTTGGTCGCAGAGTTTTTCGATACTGAGCTTCTGCGCGCTACCATCGCAGCCCGCGGCATCTTTGGAACGTTCCTGGGCCCGTGGTCCGCAGGCAGCAGTTTGGTTCTTCTCATCCGCGCAGCCGGCGATACGCATCCCGCAGGCTCATCTACCTTCGCTTTGGGCGGGATGGGCGCAGTGACGCAAGCGATGGCGTCCTCTGCGCAGAAAGCAGGCGCCGAGATCCGTACCGATGCCGAAGTAATCGAAGTCCGCGTAAAGGACGGCTCAACTACCAGCGTCGTACTTTCCACTGGTGAAGAGATTAGCGCCGAGGCAATCGTATCTAATGCTGACCCCAAGAGAACTTTGCTCAAGTTGGTGGATCCGATTCATCTTTCTCCAGATTTCGTGATGAAGCTCCAGCACTATCGCATGCCGGGTACAGTTGCGAAGGTAAACCTTGCTCTGGCCGGATTGCCAAAGTTCACTGCGCTTGATGGCGGCAATGAAAGCGGCGCTTTATCCGGCCGAATTCATATCGGGCCCGAAATCGACTACCTGGAACGCGCATTCGACGAATCCAAATATGGCAACTTCTCGCGTCAGCCTTATCTGGAAATCACATTTCCTTCCGTGACTGATCCGTCGCTTGCTCCCTCGGGGAAGCATGTGATGTCCATCTATGTGCAGTACGCGCCGTACAAATTGAAATCCGGCGATTGGGAGAGTCAGCGAGTGGGGTTGGGCGACGCGGTCGTCAAGACGTTATCGCAGTATGCACCCAATCTTCCGGAGTTGATTCTGCGCCACCAGATCATCACCCCTCAGGATTTGGAAGATACATACGGCCTCACGGGAGGTCACATCTTCCACGGCGAACTGGCTCTCGACCAATTCTTCACTATGCGTCCCCTGCTCGATTGGGCGCGTTATCGCACACCCATCGGCAACTTATATTTGTGCGGTTCCGGTACGCATCCAGGGGCGGGCTTAACCGGCGGCTCCGGCGCGAATGCCGCGCGGGAAATTCTGAAGGACTTGCGGCGTTAAAAGCGAGGCGCGCCGTACCATTGAGCGCTGACCTGCAATTGGGGGCGGCTGTGGGATAGTGAAGCGCCTCAGCGCTGCGATCAACAGCTTTCAAACAGAACGGCTTTAGCCGCTGCGGTCAGCAGCAAGGCAAAACTGAAGACGCGTGAAGAACACTGCCATCCTTCTTATCTCATGTCCCGACCGGAAGGGCCTGGTCGCGAGCATCTCCGACTTTGTCTTCCGCCACAACGGCAACATCCTGCACGCCGACGAGCACGCCGATGAAGGTTCAAACCTCTTCCTCATGCGAGTAGAGTTTGATCCCATCGATTTCGATATTAATCTTGCCGACTTTGCGAAACACTTTTCTCCGATCGCGGAAAAGTTCGCCATGCAGTGGCGGCTGGCCCGCTCGAATGTTCGTCAAAAGATGGCTATTCTAGTTTCGAAATATGACCACTGCCTGGTGGACCTGCTTTACCGTCACAAAAGCGGCGAGTTGGCTTGCGACATTCCTCTGGTCATTTCCAACCATCCTGACAACGGGCCAATCGCCGAGTTCTACCGAATTCCCTTCTTCGTAGTTCCTGTCACCAAAGACAACAAAAGCGAAGCGGAACAGAAAATCCTCGCATTGCTTAAACAGCATGATCTGGATTTCATGGTTCTGGCTCGCTACATGCAGATCCTGTCCAACCAATTCGTCAACGAGTACCCTCACCGCATCATTAATATTCATCACTCTTTTCTGCCCGCGTTCGTGGGCGCGAAACCTTATCACCAGGCATTCACTCGCGGAGTCAAGCTGATCGGAGCTACCAGCCATTACGTGACCGACGTTCTCGATGACGGCCCCATCATCGAGCAGGACGTGGTTCGCATCTCCCACCGCGACTCGCTCGACGACTTGCTGCAAAAGGGCCGCGACCTGGAGAAGGTCGTGCTTTCCCGCGCCGTCCGTTGGCATATCGAAAACCGCGTCCTGCTCTACGGAAACAAGACGGTAGTCTTCGACTAGCCGCGCTCTTGGCCCCGATTGTTACTTTAGTGTCCCAACTCCCAACAGACTCTTGTACCTAAACCCAGCTTGGTTTTTACTAGAGTAGCTGCCTTCAGCTGCCAGTTCACTTTCGAGGGAGTCGTCCACAGGAGCCGAGTTTGGTCGAAGATCCGAAGTGGGAGCTTGCCATTCTGGCCACCGTGCAGGGCTTCTATGAGAAGCTGCTGCAGGACTCCGTCGGCGGAGAGGTCCCTGTCCCCATTGGTCTGGAGGCGATTTCCCTTCAGCAGGCCGACGGCGATGTCCATGAAACCCTGGCCGCCATGCGCCGCTGGTTGCGGCTGCTCGACATGGCGGTCACTCCAGCCATGTTGCGCCATGCCTTCACGCCTGATACTGACCCCGAAATCGCGGAAGCCATGCTTCGTTACTTCTCTCGCGCCAAAGATGTCTCCGACATCAATCGCGACAAAACTGATCTGGTAACAACCTTCCTCTATCGTCGCCCCCGTGTGCCCGGACAGTGGGAACGCCGCGGTTATGGCCTCGATGGCTCGCTGCCACTATCCCCATTTGAGATTGCGCTGATTGAAATCCTGGCGGAGTCTGATACTCCCGCGGTTCCCGAAGAACACGTTCAAGTCCTGCGCCGCTTCGATTCGTTACAGCAAGAAGCCGAAAGTTTCAGCGACTTGAACGCCCTTCTCGAATCTGGAATCATTCCGCGGGTTCGGGAGTTGAAGCAGTCGCTCGAGCTTTCCTTCTACCATCCCGGGGTTCTGGCCACGATTGCGCCTTACAATGCGGCTTTCGGCAAAAAGTTTGATGAGCTGTTTCTAGCCGCTGCGGCGGAAATCAAGAACTTTGCGCAGGCGCTGGACGAGCAAGGTGGCAGCATTCTGGGCAACGTGGACGGCATCGACGTGACCGTCGAAGACGTTTCCGCGATGGAAGCCGGAGAATTGCTGCGAATCGACTATGCCACCGCTTTGAAAAAGTTCGACCGGGTGTCCAAGCTCAGAAAAGCGCTGGAGCGCCGTCCCCCCATACGTGGTGCGGCAAAGGCTGCCACGCCACGCCGTGTCAGCAAAACCGCCCGCGCGTCGGCAACTGCTGCGGTTGTCCGTCGGCCCTCGCTGGACGTGCACGCGATGCGAGAGGCCGTTACTCCACCTCAAATTTCCGCTGAACAGACCCGGCTTGTCCAAGTCGAGGAGTCTATTCGAGTCTTCGTTCGCGTGGCGGATCCGAAATTTCGCCAGATCGTGCCTATGCGCTTCTTCAATCTGATTCTGTCTCCAGCGGAGGCTGACGCCTATTGCGCCGGCTATCGGCGAGAGAAAGACAAAGGCATCCTTGCCGAAGTTGCCCGCGTTCTTTTGCGCGCAGTCGCGGTCAGCGCCCGTATGACTACAGAGCTCGAAGAACTTAAGCGCTGCGAAAACTCTGCTTCGCTTTGGAAGTTGCATGTGGACTCGCTGATTGTACTGCTGGAGATCGCGAGCACCCTCAACGACAAAGCCGAAGGTCTCCTGGTGCATTTCGAGCGGGAAGATAGCCTGGCACATTCAGTTGCGATCAGGAATTCGATGCAGAAGTTGCGCGATTGCGCGGAGTTAGCCGTGGCTACTTTGATGGGAGATCAGGATCAGAAAAGCGCCGCTGCCGCTTCCAGGTGAACCTCGATTGAGGAAAGAGTTCTGCAAACCCTCTTCTGAATCGCTAGTACGAAAATTAGTCTAATCATCCTTGACGTCGGGAACCTCACCTCGGCGAAGCGCCGCGATTATCTGGGTGAATTCGATTCGCCGTTCTTCGAGAATCAGATTATCAAATTTGGCCAGCTTGACCCGGAGTCTCTCAAGCCGCTTGTCGTCAATTTTCTTTCGCCGCAAGGTCATGGTGCCGCTGCTCCGTGATTTTGCTAGTTTATGTCGAACTGCTCCTGATGCACCGCTGGATCGCTCTTCACAATTACGGTTCGCTTGGTCAACTCCTCCATCTCCGTAAGGGCGCGGCCATTGTTGGCCTTCAGCGCTTTCGCCACCTCGGGA
>Ga0137379_10005675_pt1 | contig 11793 bp, 6 predicted proteins | sample SagtaG_18_FD_104812 | JGI IMG/M metagenome (GOLD analysis project Ga0137379, IMG submission 104812) | Vadose zone soil microbial communities from Sagehorn Ranch, Mendocino, California, USA - Sage2_L_80_16 metaG | ecosystem: Environmental > Terrestrial > Soil > Vadose zone | place: USA...
CCCCACGGCGCAGTAGCAGTCCGCAGCCTCCATCGAGATTTCACAGATTTGCTCACGCGTGAGTTTGTTCTTGTGAGTGAGAACATACTCAAAGTATTTGAGAGCCGCTTCGCTTGCGAACTCGGCTTTGCACAGAACTGCGGCTTCGAGAGCGTATCGGATGGCTTTCTCTCCAGCTCTTCCCTCGGTAAAGTGAAAAGCGAGGTCCTGCGGATTACTCTGGATTTGCCTTTCAAGAGCCTCACCAATCCGGCGGTGCATTCCGCGCTGTTGCTGGCTCGGCAGGTCTTCCCTTATGACCTCTGAAATAAGCGCGTGCCGGAACTCGTAGCACTCTTGCCCTTGAACTGTTACCTTCCGGATGATCTGGCGCGACATGGATTCTTCGAGTGCTATTTCCAACGACTCCCGATCCACAGGAACCAGGACATGGAGCAACCGCCCGGGAACAGGCCGATTGAAGACGGCCAGCCAGTTCGCCAGCTCCTTTGCTTCTTCAGATAAGCATGACATACGATGGCGGAGCACCACCGTGATGCTGGCCGGGGCCTCTAGAGATTCCAATCTGTCCCGCTCCAGCTTCCAGCCCGCGGGGCCTCTTTGCAACAATCCCCGGTCCACGAGATCTTTCAGAAGTTCTTCCACGAAAAACGGATTGCCGCCACTTGACTTGTAGATCCAATCCCCTACGTCCCTTGATTCTCCCACAACACTCTGCACAAGTTCTTCCACAAACACTTCGGAGAGGGGCTCCAGGCTCAGTCTTTCGCCTCTGAGGTGCCGCACGGACTGCTCGATCAGCTTCGGAAGCGGACCGAGTCCAACCTCCCCGGGTCGCAGGCTCACGCACAAAAGAACGGGATGAGACTGAATGTCAGAGGTCAGATAATCCAGGACCGCAACTGTGGCTTCGTCCGCCCAGTGAAAATCATGGAGCATCAGGATCGTGGGCTTTCCTTCCAGTCTTCGCACTGTCTCGCGCGTCACAAGATCGCGGAACCTTCCCGCGGCTGCTGTGTCGGCCACTTCAAGCGCTGTGCCTTCGGCGACTTTCGGCATGTCCTCGAACCGGAAGACAGGGTCTTTCGCGGGCGAGCTTGTAGAATCAGGACCAAAATGTTCCGTCCGCGCGAGTAATTCCCGGAAGGGACCATAAGGCCGATTGTCGTTTCTTTGGCATCCTGCTTCGAGCACGCGCCAACCCTCGAGCACCGAGTTGATCCGGAATTCCTCCATGAGCCGGGATTTGCCGGCGCCGCTCTCACCCGTAATGAAAATAGACCAGCCCCGCCCGGTATCCCTTGCTCTCCCGGCGCGTTCTTTCAGAAGGGCCAGCTCCTTTTCGCGTCCGACAAACCGTCCTGCAGTGAAGTAAGCCTCCACCGACTCGGAGCGTCCACGGAACAGATCGTGACCCGCCGCGACGCTTAACAGCCTCACGACATCTTCTGCCGAGGAGGGCCGGTTTTGCGGGTCCTTGTCCAGCAGACTGCGAATCGTCTGGGCCAGAGCCGGGCCGTGTTCCAGCTGTTCTATCTGCCTGAGGTCGGCGCGCCCCTGCAGCTGCTTCTGGATGAGAAACCCGGCGTCTTCGTCTTCGAAAGGAAGCGTACGTGAAAGCAACTGGTAAAGGAGAACACCAACGGAATAGAGATCGGATTTCGAGCTTGCAGGCTGGCCGAGAAGAATCTCCGGAGCGGTGTAAGCCAGCGTGCCGACGCCACAGTCCTTCGACCCCTGCGCCCATTGCGCGAGGCCGAAATCAAGGACCTTGAGCTTTTCTATTTGCTCGAAACCGCCTGAAAGCAGGATGTTGGCCGGTTTGATGTCGTGATGGACGACCCCTCGGGAATGGACGTGGTGAAGCACCCGGCACAGCACAGCCACCGCATGCGCCACTTGCTCAGGTGACCACTGCCCGGAAGCATCGAACAGGTCCTGGCCTTCAACATACTCCTCCACCAGGTACGGGTTGTGAGACCCATCAATCAGGCCAAAGTCGAGGATACGGATGAGATTCGGGTGACGCAGCCTGCTCAGAAGGGAGAACTCCTGTCTCAGCGTGGACAGCTCCGCCTCTGCAGGTTTCCGTGAGGCGAGGACCTTCAGCGCCACCGGCATATCACCATTGGTGAGATCCCGCGCCAGGTAGACCATGCCCAGGCCGCCCTGGCCTAGAATGCGCTCCACCCGGTAGCGATCACCAACGATCGACGCGGCCTTGAGAGCCTGAGCAGACATTCAACTCCTTGAGGTGATAAAAAGGAATGGAAGAACTAGAGGGTTGCGGAGCAGCCTCGAACACGCCCACTCATAAGTCAACAAACACATCGATCAAAGGAGACTCGTCAAGAGCAAGTACCCGTTCGGAGCTCAGGCTTCAGACTGCCGCCCGGGGGCAAGCTAAAGCCTGAACTCCGAACCGGACAATCAGTGCGCAACAGCGGAGGCTTTTCTGCAGCCGTCATTTACTACTCTCTTCAAGCGCGTACGCAGCCGGTGCAAGGCCTTGGTGCGAATCTGCGAAACTCCCGACTCTTTCACTCCGAGGACCTTCCCTATCTCTTTGACGGTCATCTCGTCGTAGTAGTACAGAGCGACTACGAGCCGTTCTCTCCGCGGCAATCGATCGATGGCGTCTTGAACGAGTTGATTAACTTCCGCTTTGTGGCACTGGAAGAATGGATCCATCTCCGGGGGCGTCGCGGCAAAATCGTCGCGTATTTCTCCAACCGAATCGTCATCCGGAGAAACCGCTTCCTGAAGGCTTCCCGGAGCGGTCATCCCGTGGATCCGGCTCGAGAGCTCGTAGAACTGTTCGAGCGTGACGTTCATTGCTTCGGCGAGCTCGGTGTCCGCCGGCGGCCGGCCGAGACTTTGCTCCAGTTCCTTGCAAAGGTTCCCAATCTCCCTGCTCTTCTTTCGCAAGGATCTGGGAGCCCAGTCGAGGCCCCGGAGGCTGTCCAGAATGGCGCCCCGTATGCGGAGCTCGGCATAGGTCCTGAATTTGACCGAACGCGACGGGTCAAACTTTTCCACGGCGTCCAGAAGCCCCAGGGCGCCGGCGCCCAAGAGATCGTCAATTTCGGCGTGCGCCGGCAACCGCGCCAGAATAGCCTGCGCGATATGGTGAACCTGTGGCAGATGCTGCAGGATAAGGTCGTCCCTGGATGTTTGCCCTTCTCCCATCATCGTGTTTGAATTCGACTCGTGCGCTACTGTATGCATTGCGTTATTACCTCAATCCCTCCGCCCCAGCGGGCTGTATCTGGTTCCCTGCTCCCTGATGTCTTTGAACGCACCGGCGCAAATCGGCCGGAAGCCTGCCGTCAACGAGCAGGGCTCGGATCACCGCGAACTGTTGTAATCAGGGGAGTCAGGCCTTGCTGGCGGGGGGATGGTGGCTTGCCAAAGCACTAGGCTCGGGATAAAGCATACGAAAAGGTGGGATGACGAACAATGGCCCGGGGGTAGGGGCGGGGGTGCGACCAAGGTGCTAAGCACCATTCGGTCACCAAACGGGGCGTGCCGGTTTTGGAGTGCTTGTCCCCTTACGAGGCTGAGGGGCCAAATGAAAGCGGGGGAGCGAGTGTCCGCAGGCCATTTGTCATTATGTCATTGGTAATTTGCCTGTGCCCGGCCAAGCTTCGGCAAGCAAGCTCCGCAGCACATCAAAGCGGCAGCAGGCTGCCGTACTCCAATACCGGTAGTGCATCTGCGAACAGAAGCGCCGAGGCAGGGGCTAGGCATTTCCTACAAGGCGGTTGTTGATGGCGAACACGGCGAGCTCGAGGCGGTTGAAGACGCCGAGCTTGTCGAAGATGTTGGTCAGATGATGTTTGACGGTCTGCTCGCTGATCGTGAACTTCTCCGCGATTTCCTTGTTGGTGTAGCCGGCCACGATGGCTTCCACCACTTCCATTTCCCGGGGCGTCAGGCCAAAATTCTTCTTTATCTTCGACTCACCCGAGGGAGGCATCAGGTCGCGCAGATACTTCACCAGGTCGGAAACGGCATCGCGGCCGACCCAGTACTGCCCCGCCATTACGCTGCGGATACTCTTGAACAAGAGCTGCGTGGCCGCCTCTTTGAGCACCACGCCGCGCGCCCCAATCTGGAGAGCCTCGACAATTTGCCTCTTCTCGATGGCGGCCGTCAGCAGGATAGTGCGGACCGGGGCGGACGCTTTCGCGAGCGCGCGCAGCGCCTCCATGCCGGACACGGGCATGGCTATATCCAGAAGGAGGATGTCCGGCTTAAGCTCGTCGGCCAACCTTGCGACCTCTCCGCCATCGGCGGCCTCGCCTACGACCTCAAACCCAGCCTCGCTTTCAAGCAGCTTCCGCAGGCCATCGCGAAACAGCGGATGGTCGTCTGCGATCATGATCCGTATCTTGTTAGCCATAAAGCTGTGCAGGAAACTCTATCTCCAACCGTACACCCTTTCCTGGCGCCGATTCTATCACGAGTTCACCGCCAATGGAGCGCACACGTTCCTTGATGACCATGGGCCCCTTCTGGATGGCGTCCAGCTGCGCCTGATTGTAGCGCCCCGAGAAATCGAAGCCGCGGCCGTCGTCATCGATCTCCAGCCTGTAACGGCCATTTTGAGAAGCAAACCGCACGATGACGTTCTTGGCCGAGCTGTGCTTTCGCACGTTGACCAGGGCCTCCTGGAGGATGCGGGCCACCTCCCGGCAGGCTCTAGGGGGCAATGAAATCACTTCAAGCTCGGGGAGAAAGCGCGCCGAGATCCCCGTCTCGCGCTGAAACCTATCCACCAGCTCGGACAAGAATCCCAGCAACTGTTTTGCGCCGACGTCGAGCGGTTTGATTCTCTGCATCAGCTCCCGCAAGTCCAGGACTTCCTGGCGAAGGAAGTGCTGGACGCGGCCAATCTCTTCGGCGCGAACAGAATCCCGCTCCGCGTGCCGGCGCAGAACCTCGACACGCATTTCAAGAGCAATCAGAGACTGAATGGGCCCGTCGTGCAGCTCGCGCGCAACACGCGTCCGTTCTTTGGCCCCTATTCTCGTACGTATGCGGCCCAACAAATAGACGCTGTATACGGCCGGGGTAAGCTGGAACAGGAGCGCCTGAAAGAAACCGAGGCCCTCCTCTCCATCCGCGTCCTTGCTCGGATCCAGGATAAAGAAGCGGCCGGACCACTCTCCGCCACTGGTGAACGACACACACAGAAAAGAACGGAACGGATGAGAGTCGTGGAACTGCTTCGGAGCATCCGCCGGGACTTCAGAGAGCCTCTTGCCCTTCGTGTTCAAAGCCAGGATTTCAAAGTGGCCTCCACCCTTCCAGCCCGTCTTCTTTTCAACTCGCAAGCTATGGGCCGCCGGGACGAAGAAATACACATCCCTGCGCGGGTCCTCTACCTCGGAAGTTCGAAGCCTGACATCGTGACCTTCACCCTTACGCGTCGCCTCCCACAAAAAGACCCTGTCCGTGGCGGTCTCCCTCATCAAGAAAAGACCCTGATTCGAGCCAAAGATGCGCAGGACTTCGTCGGAAATCACGTGAATAGTCCGGGCAAGAGTGGTCTCTTCCTGCGTTTTGCGCATGATGCGCCCAATGGCCGAGGTTTCCGAACGCAGGAGCTTCTCCGCCTCGGCCACGTACCCGAGGAGAACAGCCATTACAAACAGATAAGTTCCCAGAAGGACGTACCGGTTGAGATGGAACCTCGTCTCCAGGTATTGGCCGATGTACACCGGCCAGATAGCAGGAATGGACTCGAGAAAGAGCACGAGGATGGCAGCCGCGGCCGTAAGCAGCGCCCCAGGGAATCCCCAGCGATAGGCGGCGGCCAAGAGGACAAATACGAAGAAAACGAAAAACGGGCTCGCGGGGCCAGCCGTGAACAGGGTGATGAAACCCGCCCATACGATATCCACCGCGTGGACGCCAACCCTGAATTCTCGCGTGGATTCCTGGCGCAGCCGCAGGAACAACAGGACCACCAGGCAGTACAGAAGGTAAAAAATGAGGAGCAGGTAGGCCTGCTCCGAATACTCTCTGGGCTCCGTCGGATCGAGCAGCACGGCGAACAGAGCGCAACTGCCTAGAAAGAGCCGCGCGGTCGCCAGCACCCGCTCCGTCCGCTGAGCCTCGATCGAGCTCAACGGGGCACGCAACCTGAGCAAAAAACGATGAGTACCTACCAAAGGCAGCAACAGAATTTCGCTCCACAGTACCCGGAGAAAGGACATTATGCTGTGATCAAAACGAAGTATTCAAGCTCTAGTTGCAGCGCTCCAGGGTTTCTTCCAAACCAGCCCCGAGCTCGAAATGAACAATGGCGGGGCCGCTTTGCCGCAAAGATTTGTCATTTTAGAGAAATTGCTGACTTCGCCGGTCCACCAACAGTGATCTACACTGTGGCCCGGAGAGCAGCGCTGGCACAGAACTTCGCAACGGGAGGATTACGACTAACGGAACCGTCCCCTTGACAGCCCCGAAGATTTGCTCGAAACTCAGCCCCATGCATTCCCTCCGGGCAGCCTCCGTAGCCCTGGCGTTCCTTCTTGCTGTGTCAAGTCTCGATGGCTGCGGCGTCGCCGTGCCACCCGAGGCGCCAGCCTCCGGTCCCGCAGATTACCTTGTGCGAACGGACCTCTCCGGAACCCCCGGGGGGAACCTTATCATACCTCTGGCGTCGGATCCGCGCACCTTTAACCGTCTCATTTCTTTTGACTACGCGGGCCGGGTCATTTCGGAGCTTCTCTCGAGCGACCTGGTCCGGGTCAACAGAGTCAGCTTTGATCTCGAACCGTCGCTGGCCTCGCGCTGGGAACTGGACAATGACGGGCGGACCTACACGATCCACCTGCGGCGGGGACTGCGCTTCTCGGACGGGGTTCCGCTCACGGCCGAAGACGTGGTCTTTACTTTCCAGGTGCTTCAGGACCCGAAGATCAATTCGTCGAGCGCAGACCTTCTCAAAGTGGACGGGGTCTTTCCCGCCGTCATCCAGGTCGACAGCCATACGATTCGCCTGACATTTCCGCGGCCGGTAGGCACGGGGCTTCGGACGCTGGATTCGTTGATCATCCTGCCCCGCCATCGCCTGCTAAAAGCTTTCCAGGAGGGGAAGCTCTCCTCAATGTGGGGGCCCACCGCATCTCCCGAGGACATTGCGGGAACGGGCCCATTTCGTCTGAAAGAGTATCAACCGGGAGTCAAAGTGGTTCTGGAGCGCAATCCCCACTACTGGAAAAAGGACAAGACGGGGCAAACGCTCCCGTATCTGGACACCCTGACATTTCTCATTGTCTCGGATCGAAACGCGCAGGCGCTTCGTTTCCTGTCCGGAGAATTGGACCTGGTTGAGCCGCTGGAACCAGAGAACTTTTCGGTGATGCGCCGCGCCTCGGCACAGGGTCAATTCATATTCAAGGACCTCGGTCCCGGCCTGGCGTTGGACTTCCTCTGGTTCAACCTGAACCCGGGCAGAACCGGCTCCGGCAAACCCTACGTGGACCCGGAGAAGCGCGCCGTGTTCGAGAAAGCCCAATTTCGAAGGGCCGTGGCGCTCGCTCTGGATCGCCCCGGCATGACGCGAGCCATCTTCCTGGGACTTGGCACGCCTCAAAGCGGTCCTGTCAGCGCGGGTAACAAGACATGGCATAACGATGGATTGCCTCCTGTCGAATTCCGTCCTTCAACGGCGAAAGAACTTCTGGCCCAGCTCGGGCTCAGGGATACCGACGGCGATGGGATTCTGGAATTCGGGCCGGGCCGGCCCTTCGAGTTTACCTTGCTGACTGCGCGGGGCAATGCGCGCCGCGAAAAGATGGTCCAGGTGGCCAGGGAAAACCTTGCGAGAATAGGCATTCGCGTGGAGACCCAGCTTGTCGAAACGCGCGAGCTGATTCACAAGATAGCAGACTCTTTCGAGTACGAGTCCATGCTCTTCGGTTTCACCCCCACCGATGTGGCGCCGGAGAACCTGGCAGACCTCTGGCTCAGCAGCGGAAGCAATCATTTCTGGTTTCCCAACCAGGCGCACCCGCAGTCGGCATGGGAAACGGAGATAGACCAACTGACGGGCCGCCTGATGAGAAGCCTGGATCCGGCCGCGCGGAAGAAGGCGTTCTTCGAGATCCAGGAAATCTGGGCCAGAGAATTGCCGGCGATCCCGACAATCGCTCCCAACGTTTTGGTCGCCTGGAAGACAAAACTTGGAAACGTCCGCCCTGCCATTCTTGCACCTCACCTGTATTGGAATGCGGAGGAGTTAACCGTTCGCGGACGATGAGAACCTTTGCGATTCCTTTGCGCACTTAGCGCCTTCGCGGTGAGACTGGGCCAGGACTACCCGCGAAGACGCGAAGAGGCCGCCAAGAATCTTCGAAAAGCTCATGAAGACCCTGACCATCTTGATGAAGCGCGCGCTCCGGCTTGGTTTGCTGGCTTTCACGGTGACTTCGGCAACCTTTTTCCTGGTTTCATTGATCCCGGGCGACTTCTTCACGGCCCTCGAGGCCAACCCGAACATCCGGCCGGAAACCGTGACGCGCCTTCGCGAAGAGTACGGGCTGGGCGATCCCGTATACTTGCAGTACGTCCATTGGGTCGAGCGATCGCTCCACCTGGATTTCGGGTACTCGTTATTCTACGGCAGCGCCGTGTCGTCCGTTGTGGGCAACGCGCTGCCCAACACGTTGTGGATGGGTGTCCCGGCCCTGCTGCTCGGATGCGTTGCGGGGGCCATATTGGGCACGTTTCACGCCGTGCACCAGCAACGTCCAGCGGGATATCTTCTGGATTTTCTTTCGGCCGTCACACTCTCTCTTCCACCACTGATCCTAGGGCTTGCGGCCCTTATGTTCGCCTCCGGCACGCAATGGTTTCCGGTCGGGGGCATGAGCGCGGTGAGCCTGGAGAGCCCCCATCCTCTTGCCTGGATTCTGGACCGGCTGCATCACCTTGCCCTGCCGGTTGCGTGCATTGGCTTGCCCGTCACTGCCATCGTAGAGAAAATCCAATACGCTGCCGCCAAAAACACTCTGGTGCAGCTCCACGTCCGCTCTGCGCGAGCACGCGGCCTTTCGCGAAGACGCATTTTACTCATGCACGTGCTTCTCCCCTCGCTCAATCCGGTCCTCTCGGTCTTCGGTCCCCTGCTTGGAGCCGTCCTGAGCGGCAGCCTCGTGCTGGAGACGATCTTTTCGTGGCCGGGTCTGGGGAAGGCAACCTACGACGCTCTGTTCAATACCGACATATACCTCCTGCTGGGATGTGTGGCTTGCGGTGGCGTCCTGCTGGCGCTGGGAAACCTTGTGGCAGACTTGCTGCTCTTCCTTTTGGATCCGAGGACACGCCACTTCTCAAATGAGGCTTTCTGACATGGCGGAGAAGCTCATTTCCAAACGGGGTTTTGCGAGGCTTCAGACGGCCGTTCGATGGATGGTCCGCGCGATGGCGGCCCTCCTTGCAATCGGAGCCGCGTGCTCCGATTTCTTTTCCGCGAATCCCCCCGACGAGCAGAATCTCTTCTACTTCTTTGGGCCGCCAACACGCATCCGCTTCATTGATGTTGATGGGGCGCTCCACGCGACCCCTTTCGTCTATCGCTATGAATTGGAAGATCCCCTCAACGTGATCTACCAAGAGCAAACGGACGCGCGGTATCCGCTGCGGTTCTTCGCGCAGGGTTACAGTTACCGCCTCTTCGGTTTCATACCCGCGTCCCGGCACTTGACACGCGGCAGCGACGGTAGTTTCTTCTACCTGTTGGGCGCCGACAAGCTTGGCAGGGACGTGTTCGCGCGCGTGGCGGCCGGCGCGCGAATTTCGCTCCTGGTCGTCGCCACGGGCATCGCCATCTACGGTCTTTTAGGACTTTGCATCGGCGGTCTGGCAGGAATGCAGGGTGGATGGCCGGACAGGGCATTAATGCGCTTTTCCGAGTTTGTCCTGGCAATTCCGGCTCTTTACTTGCTGCTGGCCTTGCGCGCCCTGCTTCCTCAAAAGCTGCCGGCGTGGGAGGCGACGTTGCTCGGGGTGGGTACCATCGCTCTGGTAAGCTGGCCGCCCATGGCCAGGGGCGTCCGCGGCCTCATAATTCAGCTGCGCCAGGCGCCGTTCGTCGAAGCGGCACGTTCTCTCGGCGGCACACCGGGGCAGATCTTCTTCCGCCACATGCTCCCGGCTCTGGCGCCGTTCGTGCTCGCTCAAAGCACCTTGGCCGCTCCCTTATTTCTCCTTGGGGAGGTGCTTCTTTCTTTTCTTGGGGTCGGATTCGGGTCGGCAGACCAGAGCTGGGGCTCGCAGTTGCGCGACGCGCAAGACCTCAGAATATTGACGGATTTCAGATGGAATCTTGCCCCGCTGTTTTCTGTGTTTGCTACGCTGCTCTGCCTGAACGTGCTGACGAGCCGCCCGGACGAGCGGGAGTTCCGGAGAACTACCTTGTAGGGAAACTACAGATGGTTTCATTTTGGGCAGTATATTTGACTCTCTCAGAAACTGTGGAGAATTTAATTAGTGTTAATTCGTGGAATTCGTGGCCAGCAGAAAACGCCACGAATTCCACGAATTTCACGAAAACGATCACTGCGATTTGGATGCCATCGGTTCGAAATACAAATTTTAAGAGTCTCACAGCCGGGCTATTGACACAAACCTGAACGGTGACGCCTAAAAATTTGACTCGCACTTCTGATTGCACCCGGAGAAATTGCGATTTCGGATTTCGGATTGTGGATTGTGAATTACGGATTTAGGGTGGCAGGTTTCTGCTCTGCTTTTCCAATCCGCAATCCGCAATCGACAATCCGCAATAAATTTGGGGGTTGCAACGGTTCGCGACCGTGTCCTAACCTACAAGCGGTTCGAAACTTTTATCGCGGGAGAGATCGACATTTTCGAGCCTATTCAAGACACACGGTCTCCCAAGGTCCGATTCTGGGGCCTGGCAGCGAGTCTTGCGCTCAATTTCCTGCTTTTAGGTACAGCTCACGTTGCCTACGAGATTTCGGCGGTGCGGAATGCTGCGGACCGCATGACGGCTGTCCTGCGGAAAGATCTGGAAAACTACAGAATCGTTCTCCTCGCTCCAAAGGTTCAGTCACCCGAGGCACAACGAGCAAGACCAAGGAAAACCACTTCGGAAGTTGAGCCAAAGCCCCTGGCGCAGCCGGACGCAAGAATCTTCGACCGCCTGGATCCCAGGCTGGCGGATTTCGTCAAAGAAAACCCTGCTGTAGAGAGCATCCTCACACGGGAGATAGTGCGGGACATCGATCACAGGGTTCTGGTACCGCAGAGCCTATTGAAACAGAGCAGTCTTCAGCTGAGTTTCCAGATCGACGACAACGGACGCATCACAAGGCGCCGGATCGAAAGATCGTCGAAAGTGCCCTCCATCGACCACCTGGCAATGGAGATGATCACCCTGCTCGAAAAGTATCAGTTCCTTGCGTCCATGAAGGGGCTCCGGCGAGTTCTGGCCTCGATCCGGGTAGACGAGGAAATCGAGGTCCGATTCGAGGGAGAGGCGTCCGACGAAACCGCAGCTGAGGGAATCAGCAAGCAGCTGCAGAACCTCCTGGTTCTGCTGCGATTCGCGATGGAGAAAGACGCCGCGGCCTTTATTGTAGACAACATCACGCTGGAAACCCGCGAAAGTCACGTGCTGGTGAGCAAGGCTTTTGAGAAACAGCCTTTGATCGATTTCCTTATGCACTACTACCGGACGGAGCCGCAACCTGCCGAACCCGCCCGGCCCCCCGAGCCAGCCGACCCTCCGGAAGGGCGGGCGCACACGTCCCGCCC
>Ga0137379_10005678_pt1 | contig 11790 bp, 8 predicted proteins | sample SagtaG_18_FD_104812 | JGI IMG/M metagenome (GOLD analysis project Ga0137379, IMG submission 104812) | Vadose zone soil microbial communities from Sagehorn Ranch, Mendocino, California, USA - Sage2_L_80_16 metaG | ecosystem: Environmental > Terrestrial > Soil > Vadose zone | place: USA...
GTGCTGATCAGCATCGGGCGAGGGCGGAGAATCACCTAAATGCGGAGTGCGGAATGGGGAATGAACAAAATGCGGAATACGGAGTGCGGAATGCGGAATTGAAGTGCGAGGTCGTGGCGCATGACGCTCGTCCTTACATTCCGCATTCCACATTCCGCATTCCGCACTCGCCGTCCCGATGAAGATCCTGCTCGCGGGAGGAGGGACAGGCGGCCACCTCATGCCCGCCCTCGCGCTCGCGCAGGCGCTGCGCGAGGCGCGGCCCGACCTGGAGCCGGTGCTCGTGGGCGCCGAGCGCGGGCTCGAAGCGCAGGTGCTGCCGCGCTATCCCTTCCGTCATCACCTGCTGCCGATCGAGCCGATCTATCGCCACGCGTGGTGGCGCAACGCACGCTGGCTGGCCGTCGCCCCGCGCGTGTGGCGCGCGGTGGGGCGCGTGCTCGACGCCGAGCGGCCGGCAATCGTGATCGGAACGGGGGGCTATGTGGCGGGGCCCGTGGCGTGGCGCGCGCGACGGCGCGGCATCCCCACGGTGATCCAGGAGCAGAACGCGTTCCCGGGACTCACCACGCGCTGGCTCGCGCGCCGCGCCCGCCAGGTGCACCTCGGCTTTCCGGAAGCGCGCGGGCGCCTGCGCGTCGGTGCCGGCACCGAAGTGTTCGCGCTCGGCAACCCGATCCGCCCACCCGAGCCGGGCGACCGTCGCGCCGTGCTCGCCGAGCTGCAGCTCGCGCCGGAGCGGCCCACGCTGCTGGTTTTCGGCGGCAGCCAGGGCGCCCGCGCCATCAACTTCGCGGTGGCAGGCGCGCTCGAGCGCGGCCTGTTCGGCCCAGCGAACGTGCTGTGGGGCACGGGTGCGGCGCAGGCCGGGGCACTCGCGCGCTACGCCGTGCCGGGACGCGTGGTGGTGCGCGGCTTCTTGGACCCGATGACCACGGCGTATCGCGCCGCCGATCTCGTCGTGGCGCGCGCCGGCGCGATGACCGTGGCGGAGCTGTGCGCCTGGGGGAAGCCGAGCATTCTCGTACCCCTCCCCACCGCGGCGGCGGATCACCAGACGTACAACGCGCGCGCCCTCGCCGAGGCCGGTGCCGCGATGCACCTGCCGGAACAGGAGCTCTCCCCCCACGTCCTCGGAGAGCAGGTCACCCGACTGCTCGCGGATCGGTTCCGACTCGAGTCCCTCGCCAGTCGCGCCCGGGGGCGGGGGCACCCCAACGCCGCCCGCGACATCATGTCGAGGATCTTGACACTGGTCGTCTAAAAGGCCATGGTCTCTTTCGCAAGTTTCGTAGATTTGCTATATTAGCCCCCCACTAATGACCTTGTTTGCAATGGTGGATCCCCGCCCGATCCACTTCATGGGGATCGCCGGAGCGGGCATGAGTGGCTTGGCGTTCCTCGCCAAGCAGCAAGGCGTAGCGATAACCGGTTGTGACAACGATCCCTCGGGAGCAGCCGATTTGGCAGCCCTGGGGGTGGAAATATGGCGGGGACACGACCCTGCGCATGTAGCTGGGGTCCGGGCGCTCGTGGTCACGGCGGCGGTGCCGGGAGACCACCCGGAGGTGGAGCGAGCACGCGCCCTGGGGGTCCCGGTGGTACGGCGGGCTGACGCCCTCGGCCAGGCCGTCGCCGGCGGAACGGTGGTCGCCGTGGCGGGGACGCACGGCAAGACGACCACCACGGTGATGGTCACGGAAGCCTTGGCGGCCGCCGGGCGGGATCCTACGGGACTCGCCGGCGGCCGCGTCGCTCGGTGGGGCGGCAACGCCCGAGTCGGGGGGAGGGCGCTGTACGTGGTCGAGGCGGACGAGTTCGACCGCGCGTTTCTGTCGCTCGCGCCGACGGTGGCGGTGGTGAACAACGTCGAGGCCGACCACCTCGAGTGCTACGGCGGCAGCGTGGCCGCGCTCGAGCAAGCGTTCGTCGCGTTTGCCCGATCCGCGCGGCGGGTCATCGCGGGGGCGGACGACGCGGGCGCGATGCGGGTGGCGGCGGCGGTGGGTGCGGCACCGGTGTGGCGCGTCGGGTTCGCAGCGGACGCCGACGTGCGGATTGTGGAGCCGCGGCTCGACGAGCGGGGCTCGACGGCGCGGGTCGAGTTGCCGGGCGGCCGCGCGCTGACGTTGCGGTTGCGGGTGCCGGGACTCCACAACGTGCGGAATGCCGCGGCGGCGCTCGCGGTGGCGCACGAGCTGGGCGCGGATCTCGAGCGGTGCCTCGCGGCGCTCGCCGAGTTCAGCGGCGTGGGGCGGCGGTTCGAGCGCGTGGGCGAGGCGCGGGGCGTGACGGTCGTGGACGATTACGCGCATCATCCGACCGAAGTGCAGGCGACGCTCGCCGCGGCGCGACAGGCGTTCCCCGCGCGGCGCGTGGTGGCGGTGTTCCAGCCGCACCTGTTCTCCCGCACGGCGCTGCACGGCGAGGCGCTGGGCCGGGCGCTCGCGGCGGCCGACGTGGTCGTGGTGGCGCCGATCTACGCGGCCCGCGAGCAGCCGGTGCCGGGCGTGACGGCGGACCTCGTGGCGCGCGGCGCCGCGCGCGCCGGCGCGACGACGGTCGCGGTGCGCGAGCGCGCGGGACTGACGGCGCAGGTGGCCGAGACGGTGCGGGCCGGGGACGTGGTCTTCACGCTGGGCGCCGGAGATATCACCCGGGTGGGACCGGAGCTGCTCGGGCGGCTGCAGGGAGCGGGGAGCGGGGAGCGGGCGTGAGACGAAGCTGGTCGCGAGCGCGGCGCCCGGCGCTCGTCGGCGTCACCGGCGTGGCGTTGCTCGCGCCCGCGTGGTTCGCCGCCCCTCGGGTGCTCCGGCACGTGGCGTTGTTCCGCGTGCGCCAGATCGAGCTGCTCGGCGTGCGCAACCTCGCGCCCGACGCCGTGATCGCGGCGCTGCGATTGCCGGACGAGGCGAGCGTCTTCACGGACACGCGACTCCTCGCCGACCGCGTGCGCGGGCTGCCGGGAGTAACCGAAGCACGGGTGGTGCGCCGTCTGCCTGCGGGGCTGACGGTGGAGCTCAAGGAAGTCGAGCCCGCGGCGCTCGTGCCGGGACCGCGGGGCGCGGGCCTGCTGGTGGTGGACGCCGCGGGCCGCACGCTGCCGTTCGATCCCGCGCGGGCGGGGCTCGACCTGCCGATCGCGGCGAGCGCGGACTCCGGTGTCGTGGGGGTGCTGGCGCTGATCCAATCGGTGGATCCGGCGCTGTTTGGAACCATCACCGGCGCGCGAGGATTCGCGCGCGGCGACGTGCTCCTGGAAATCGGGCGCCGTCGCGTGCTGCTCGGGCGTGACGCCGGGCCGGAGGTCATTCGAGGCGTGGTGCTGGTAGCGCAGGATCTGGCCGTGAAGGGGCGCCCTTACGTGGAGCTCGACGCGCGGTTCGCCGGCCAGGTGGTGGTGCGGCGGAAGCCGAGCGCCGGGGCGTGAGCCGGGAACGCCAGCTCGTCGCCGGGCTCGATCTCGGCAGCACGAAGACGTGCGCGGTGATCGCCGAGGTCGTCGGCGACCTGCCGCGGCTGCCGCTCGCCAAGGTGCTGGGCGTCGGCCTCGCGAAGAACGGGGGCGTGCGGCGCGGCATGGTGCGCGACATCGAAGGGACGACCCGGTCGATCGCGGCCGCGCTGCGGGACGCCGAACGCATGGCGGGCGTCAAGGTCGGCGCGGTGACATGCGGGATCGCCGGTGAGCACGTGTCGGCCCGCACCTCGCCCGGCGTGGTGGCCGTGTCGCGCGACGAGATCACACCCGAGGACGTGGCGCGCGTCAACGAGGTGGCCCGGGCCGTCTCGCTGGGACGCGACCAGGAGCTGCTGCACGACATTCCGCAGGAGTACGTCGTGGATCAGCAGCGCGGGATCTCGGACCCGGTTGGGATGACCGGCACGCGGCTCGAGGTGGAGATGTACCTCGTCACCGTGCAGGCCACCGCCGCGCAGAACCTGCGCAAGAGCGTGCAACGCGCGGGCTACCGGGTCGCGGACGTGGTGCTCGAGCCGCTCGCGGCTTCGTACGCGGTGCTGACGGACGATGAGCGCGAGCTCGGAGTCGCCCTGGTCGAGGTGGGTGGCGGCTCCACCGGCGTGGCGATCTTCCACGAAGGGAAGATCCGACACCTGGCGTCGCTGAAATACGCCGGCAGTCACGTCACGACGGACGTCGTGCAGGTGCTCGGCGTGACGCAGGCCGACGCCGAGCGGTTGAAGGAGCGGCACGGGGTTGCCTACAAGCCGCTCGTGGACCCGTCGGAGATGATCACGCTGCCGTCCACGCCGTCGCAGGGCGTGCGGCAGGCGTCGCGGGAGATGTTGTCAGACATCATCCACCAGCGGCTGGAAGAGATCTTCCATCTGGTGGACCGGGAGTTCGAGCGGGCGGGGTACGGGGGCGGGCGGCTGCCCGCCGGGGTGGTGCTGACGGGCGGGACGGCGCACCTGCCGGGAACCGTAGAGCTGGCGCGCGAGGTGTTTGCGGTGCCGGTGCGCGCCGGCACGCCCGAGCAGGGGATTTCGGGGCTCGTCGACAGCGTGCAGGCACCGCGCTACGCGGTGCCGGTGGGGCTGGTGCTGTACGCGGCGCGCCGGGTGGCGCAGGGCGCCGCACCGGGAGGAGGGAGCGGGGGGGGCGGGGGGGGCTCGCTGGCGCAGGGCGCGGGGCTGGAGAAGCTGTTCGGACCGCTGAAGCGGTGGTTGCAGGACTTCTTCTGATCGGTCACCCGAGGGGGCCATGATCTTCGAGCTCGAAGAGACCGTATCGCAGAACGCCCGGATGAAGGTCGTCGGGATCGGCGGCGGCGGCGGCAACGCGCTGAACCGCATGGTCGACGAGGGCCTGCAGGGCGTCGAGTTCATCTCGGTCAACACCGACGCGCAGGCCCTGCTCAACAACAAGGCCGACGTGAAAGTCCAGATCGGGAAGAAGCTGACCCGCGGGCTGGGCGCGGGCGCGCGTCCCGAGATCGGCCGCCAAGCGATCGAGGAGAACCGCGACGAGGTGCTGCACTCGCTGCACGGTGCGGACATGGTGTTCGTCACCTGCGGCATGGGCGGTGGCACCGGCACGGGCGCGTCGCCCATCATCGCGCAGATGGCCCGCGACCTGGGGGCCCTCACGATCGGGATCGTCACCAAGCCGTTCCTGTTCGAGGGCCGCAAGCGGATGCGCCAGGCGGATATGGGCATCGCGGAAATGCGCAAGCACGTCGACACGATGGTGGTCGTGCCGAACGAGCGGCTGCTCGCGGTGGTCGGGAAAGGGATTCCCTTCCAGGACGCCCTCAAGCGGGCCGACGAAGTGCTGCTGCACGCCACCCAGGGCATCTCCTCGCTCATCACCGTCACCGGCATCGTGAACGTCGATTTCGCGGACGTGCGCACGGTGATGCAGAACGGCGGTGCCGCGATCATGGGTACCGGCACGGGGCGGGGTGAGAACCGCGCCATGGAGGCGGTGCAGCAGGCCATCTCCTCGCCGCTGCTCGACAACATCTCCATCACGGGCGCCACGGGCGTGCTCATCAACATCACGGGCGGCGAGGACCTGACGCTCGGCGAGGTGACGCAGATCTCGGACGTGGTGAAGGACGCGGCGGGCGAAGACGCCGAGATCATCTTCGGCACCGTGAACGACCCGGCGATGCACGGCGAGATCCGGGTGACCGTGATCGCGACGGGGTTCGACCGGCCGGCGGTCGAGATGCCGGCCCGCGCCGCCCCGGGCGTGCTGCCGTTCCGCGAGCGCGCCGGGCGGCCCACGCCGGTCCCGCCGGCGGGCTATCCCAAGGGTGCGGACCAGCCGGCCCGCCGCGTCGCGGCGCCGCCGCCGGGCGGGCTCAACGAGCTCGAGATCCCGACCTTCATCCGCCGGCAGATGGACTGATGGCCCCCGCCTGGCGGGCGAGCCATTACCTCGTTGCCGGCGCGCTCACCGCCGGCGGCCTCGGGTGGGCCACGCGCGACGCGTGGCCGTGGCGGCGGCCGCTCACGGCGCCCGCGATCGTGGTCGACGCGGCGTACACCGACTTCGCCGACACGCTCGGCAAGCGGGAGACGCTCGCCGGCTTGCTGGGGCGCGCCGGCATCACCGGACGGGACTACGCGGACTTCCTCTCCGCCGCCCGGACTCTGCCGGTGCGGCGGCTCCGCCCGGGACTCGTGTTCCAGTTCCGGCGCTCGAAGACCGACAGCGTGGCCGATCGGGTCACGGTGCGGCTCGCACCCGAGCGCCGCCTCACGCTCACCCGCGGCGACGCGGGGTGGCTGGAAACGGTCGAGGCGATCACCTGGACCGTCACCCGGCTGCGCGTCACCGGCGCGATCGAATCGTCCCTGTACGACGCGCTCGACAAGGCGATGTCGGATACGTTCCTCCCCGCGGGAGAGCGGCGCGCGCTCGCTTGGGCGATCGCCGACGTGTACGACTGGCAGGTGGACTTCACGCGCGACATCCGGCCGGGCGACCGTTTCACGGTGCTGCTCGACCGGCTCGAGTCGCCCGAGCGCGAGCGGCGCTTCGGCCGCATCCTCGCGGCGCGCGTCGACGTGGCGCGCACCCCGAGCTATGCCTTCTTCTTCGACGACAGCTCGACTGCGATCGCCGGGTTCTACGACGAGCGCGGGCGGTCGCTGCGACGCGCCTTCCTGCGCGCGCCGCTCGCATTCCGCCGCGTGTCGAGCCGGTTCGGCACCCGCTTCCACCCGGTCCTCCACATCTGGCGCACCCACGAGGGCGTGGACTTCTCGGCTCCCTACGGCACGCCGGTGCGCGCCACGGCCAACGGCCTGGTGACCTCGATCGGGCGCGAGGACGAGGGCTACGGCAACATGATCGAGCTGCGTCACGCCAACGGCATCCGCACCCGCTACGGCCATCTGTCGGCGTTCGCGCGCGGACTGCGGCTGGGCGATCGCGTGGATCAGGGGGAGACGATCGGCTACGTCGGCTCCACCGGCCTCTCGACCGGCCCGCACCTGCATTACGAGTTCCTGGTGAACGGCCGGCCCACCAACCCGCAGCGCAAAGACATGGGCTCGGGGACGCCGATCCCAAGGTCGCTCGAAGCGGCGTACGACGCGGTGCGCGACGGGCTGCTCGCCGTGCTCGAGCCGAAGCAGCGGGCCCTCGCGCCCGTCGTCGCCGCCGCGCCCGATTAGTCCCGTTCCAACCCGCTCGTCCCCGGCGCAAGCAGACCTGACCGCCTAAGGTTGGAACGGCATTAGTTTCCCTCACATCCGTGGAGCTCTATCCCGCCGTTGACGTTCACGGCGGGCGCGTGGTGCGTTTGCGCCAAGGGGACGCCCAGCGCTCGACCGCGTACGCCGCGGACCCCGTCGCCGTGGCGCGCCGATTCGCGCACGACGGGGCCCGCTGGGTGCACTTCGTCGACCTCGACCGCGCGTTCGGCACGGGGGACAATCGCGCGCTGGCGCGGCGCTTTCTGGCGGCGGCCGGCGTGCCCGTCCAGGTGGGCGGCGGCCTCCGCACCGAAGAGGCGATCGCGGAGATGCTCGCCTGGGGGGCGACGCGCGTGGTGATCGGCACCAAGGCGGCCACCGACCCCGCGCTGGTCGAGCGGCTGCTCGCGCGCCACGGCCCCGAGCGCCTCGCCGTGGGGATCGACGCGAAGGACGGCCGGGTCGCCGTGCGGGGCTGGACCGAGACGTTCGACGTCACGGCGTTGGAGCTCGCCCGGCGCGTGCACGCGCAGGGCGCCCGCACGGTGATCCACACCGACGTGGCGCGCGACGGCATGCTGGCGGGGCCGGACGTGGACGGCGCGCGGGCGATCGCGGCGCTGGGGCTCGACGTGATCGCGTCGGGCGGGGTCGCGTCGCTCGACGACGTGCGGCTGGTTCGCGCCGCCGGGCTCGCCGGCGCGATCGTGGGGCGGGCCCTGTACGAGGGACGGTTCACCCTGGCCGAAGCGCTCGCGTGCAGCGCCGCGTGACGCTGGGCCTGACGTTGCTCCGCGCCGCCGGGTTGGGCGCGCTCATCCTGCTCCTCTGGAACCCCGCGGTCCTGCGCATCGAGCCGGGCGGCGCGGCACCGCTCGTGCTGCTGGACGCGTCGCTCTCCATGGCCGGGCACGGCGGCCAGTGGCGCGCCGCGCTCGACACCGCCCGTGCCCTGGCGCGCGGCGGCGTGATCTGGCGCTTCGGCGAGCGGGTCACCGGCTTCGACACCCTGCCCCCGACGGACGGCGCGAGCCGGCTCGCGCCGGCGCTCGCCGCGGCGGCGGCGCGCGGCGGGCCCGTAGCCGTCGTGACCGACGGCGCGATCAGCGACCGCGTCGACCTGCCGCCCGATCTCGCGCGGAGCCCACGGGTCGTCGTGCTGCCGCGGGCGCCGTTCTTCGATGCCTTCGTCGCCTCGGTCGAGGGTCCGCGCCACGTCAGCGCGGGGGACACGATCCGGATCAGGGTGAGTTACGGTGTCGCGGGGAAGAGGGAAGAGGGAAGCGAGAAGAGGGAAGCGACGCTGACGGTGGAACTGTCCGGCAGGCGTCTCACCTCCCGTCAGGTGGCACTCCCCGACAGCGGTGTCGTGTCCACCGAGATCACTCTTCCCTCTTCCCGCTTCCCGCCGGGGTGGGCGGCGGTGGATGTGGGGTTGGTGGGGGTCGGGGATGAGGAGCCCCGCGACGACGCGCGCACGTTCGTGCTGGAGGTGAGCCCGCAGCCGTCGGTCGTGCTGCTGGCGTCGCCCCCCGACTGGGAGACGCGGTTCCTGGCGCGCACCCTGACCGATGTCGCCCGCGTGCCGCTCAAGGCGTTCGTCACCGCCGAGCCCGGCGGCAAGCGGTGGCGCGACGCGGCGACGCTGGCAGCCGTCCCGCCAGCCGACGTGGCGCGGGCCGTCGCCGCCGCGCGGCTCGTGATCGAGGCGGGCGAGCCGGCGGCGTTCGCACGCCTCGCGCCGGGGGGCGCCACGCTGCTGTGGCCGCTGGGGCGGCGGCAGGAAGGCGACTGGTACATCCAACCGCCCGGCCCCTCGCCGCTCGCGGGCGCGCTCAGCGGCGTGGCGTGGGACTCGCTCCCACCCGGCACCTCGTTGAGCGAGCTCGCGCCCGACAGCGGCACGACGGTGGCCCTCACGGCGCGGCTTGCCCGCCGCGGCCCGCCGCGCCCGGTCGTCGTGCTGTCGGAACGCGGCGGCGCCCGGCGCGCGGTGATCGCTGCGGGCGGGCTGTACCGCTGGGCGTTCCGCGGCGGGGCGAGCGCGGAGGCGTACCGGGCGCTGATGGCGGGGCTGGTCGACTGGCTGCTGGCAGAGGGAGCAGGGAGCCGGGAGCGGTTCGTTCCGGTGACGTACGAGGTGCCGAATGGGATGCCACTCGAATGGCGCTGGGTGGGGTCGGGGACGACGCGCGACGTGGTGCTCGACCTCGCTGGGCCCGCGGCCCTTCGGGTGGATACGCTGCGCTTCGACGCGCGCGGCCACGCGGAGCTGCACCGGCCGCCGGGTGCGTACCGCTACACCGCCGCGGGTGGCAGCGAGCGCGGTCTTGTGGCCGTGGACACGTACTCGGACGAGTGGCGCCCGGCGCCCCCGCTGCTCGGCCCGCAGCCGGGTGCGCCGGCCGCGCGGCGCATGAGCGTGGGGCTGCGCGACCGCTGGTGGCTGTTCGTGCTGGCGGTCACGGCGTTCGTCGCCGAGTGGGCGTGGCGGCGGCGGCAGGGGCTTCCGTAAGAGGCCGGTGAAAGGCCGGGGAAGGGGGAAGGGGGAGGGGGAGTGACGCTTCAGCTCTCGACTTCCGTGAAGTATCTCAAGGGCGTCGGGCCCAAGCGGGCCGAAGCGCTGGCGCGGCTCGGCATCCGCACGGTCGGCGACCTGTTATACCACGCGCCGCACCGCTACCTCGACGCGACGACGGTGACGCCGCTCGCCAAGGTGCACGTAGGCGAGGAGGCGACGTGCGTGGGGCGCGTGGTGCGCACGGGGGTGCTGCCGACCCGCAAGGGGCTGCGGGTGTTCCACGCCGTGCTGCGCGACGACACGGGGGACGGGGGCAGCGGTGTGTTGGAATGCGCCTGGCCCGGCCAGCCGTTTCTCGAGCGGCAGATCAAGCAAGGGCAGCTCCTCCTCGTCTCCGGGCCGGTGCGCTACTACCACGGCCGCCAGCTCGTGCCGCGCGAGTTCGTGATCCTCGCGGACGCTGGAGAGGAGGCTCCCGCGCACGGGATGGTGCTCCCCGTGTATCCGGCGACCGAAGGCCTCACCCACCGTCAGATCCGCGGGCTCGTCCACCAGCATCTCGACGCCCTCCTGCCGCTCGTCGCCGACCCGCATCCCCGGGCGCTGCGCGACGCCGTGGGCATTCCCGAGCTCCGCACCGCGCTCGCGGCGGTGCACCGGCCGGCGGTGATCGCGGAGGCCGAAGCGGGCCGCCGCCGGCTCGCGTTCGATGAGTTGTTCGACCAGCAGCTGGTGCAGGCACGCGCCCGCGCCCTCGCGAAGCGCGCCCGCGCGGGGATCCGGTTCGAGCTCAAGAAGGAGCTCACGACCCGCCTCAAGGAGCATCTCCCGTTCGAGCTCACCGGCGACCAGCGGCGCGCGGTGCGCGAGATCGCGGACGACATGACCGCGCCGCTCCGCATGCACCGGCTGCTGATGGGCGACGTGGGAACGGGGAAGACGGTGGTGGCGCTGTTCGCGATGCTGCTCGCCGTGGAGAACGACTACCAGGCGGCGGTGATGGCCCCGACGGAGCTGCTGGCCGAGCAGCATGACGCGACGCTCACGCGGCTGCTCGAGCCGCTCGCGCTCCGGCCCGAGCTGCTGATCGGCCGTCTCGCGGCGGCGGAGAAGGCCGCCGCGCGCGAGCGAATCGCCGCGGGTGCCTCGCGCCTCGTGGTCGGGACCCACGCCCTGATTCAGGAGTCGGTACGGTTCCGGCGTCTGGGCATCGCGGTGATCGACGAGCAGCACCGGTTCGGGGTGGAGCAGCGCGCCGCGCTGGTCGAGAAGGGCGACGCCCCCGACGTGCTGCTCCTCACCGCGACGCCGATCCCGCGCTCACTCGCCCTCACGCTGTACGGCGACCTCGACGTGACCGAGCTGCACGAGCGCCCGCCGGGACGGGGGACCGTGAAGACGGCGCTGCGGACCGACGCGGCGCGGAAGAAGATCTACGAGTTCATCCGTTCGGAGTGCGCCGCGGGTCGGCAGGCGTACGTGATCTATCCCGTGATCGACGAGTCGGAGCGTGCGGATCTCAAGGCGGCGACCACGATGGCCGGCGCGCTCGCCAAAGTGTTCCCCGAGTTCCGGGTCGGGCTGGTGCACGGGCGGATGAAGCCCGAGGAGCGCGACGCCACGATGCGTGCGTTCCGCGACAACGCGGTCCACATCCTCGTGGCCACGAGCGTGATCGAGGTGGGGATCGACGTCGCCAACGCCACGGTGATGCTCATCGAGCACGCCGAGCGGTTCGGGCTGGCGCAGCTGCACCAGCTGCGCGGCCGCGTGGGACGCGGTGCGGCGGCGAGCCACTGCATCCTGCTCTCCGACGTTCGCGAAGCCACGCCGCGGCTCCAGGCCTTCACGGGGACGGCGGACGGATTCAAGATCGCGGAGCTCGATCTCCGGGAGCGCGGCATGGGCGAGCTGACCGGCGCGCGACAGTCGGGCGGCGTGCCGCTGCGGTACGCGAACTTCGAGACCGACCTGCCGCTGCTCGAGGCCGCGCGCCGCGCCGCTGCGGCGATCATCGCCCGCGATCCGGCCCTCGCGCAGCCGGACCACGCGGCGTATCGGGCGCGGATCGTGGCGCGATACGAGCGGGGGTTTGA
>Ga0137379_10005681_pt1 | contig 11785 bp, 10 predicted proteins | sample SagtaG_18_FD_104812 | JGI IMG/M metagenome (GOLD analysis project Ga0137379, IMG submission 104812) | Vadose zone soil microbial communities from Sagehorn Ranch, Mendocino, California, USA - Sage2_L_80_16 metaG | ecosystem: Environmental > Terrestrial > Soil > Vadose zone | place: USA...
GCAGAATGTCGCGTTCGGGCTGGAACTGCGCAAGCTGCCGCGCGAAGAGGTGCGCCGCCGCACCGGCGAAATGCTCGAGGTCGTGCACATGGAGCATCTCGCCGCACGCTATCCGGCGGAGCTTTCCGGCGGCCAGCAGCAGCGCGTCGCGCTCGCGCGCGCCATCGTCATCAAGCCGCAAGTGCTGTTGCTCGACGAGCCGCTCTCCAATCTCGATGCAAACCTGCGCGAGGAGATGCGCTTCGAAATCCGGCGGCTGCATGATGAATTCCGCATCACCACCGTTTACGTCACACACGATCAGGCCGAGGCGATGGTCACGTCAGACCGTATCGCCGTGATGAACCAGGGCTGCATCGAGCAGGTTGCCGACCCGCATACGCTCTATAACCGGCCGAAGACGCGCTTCGTCGCGGGCTTCATCGGGCGGACGAACTTTATTCATGGCGTCAGCGACGGCACGCAGGTCGCATTCGGCCCGCTCAGCGTGCCGGTTGCGGCGCTCGATGCCGTGCCGCCCGTCGGCAAGGTCACATTCTCGGTACGCCCGCAAAGCATGCGGCTTTCGCGCGGCCAGAATGCCAACGGCGCTCCCCAGACCACCGTGACGATTTCGGAGCGCGCCTATCTCGGCGAGTTCTGGGATTATATGGTCACGGCGCCGAACAGCGCGCTGCGGCTGCGTGTCACGACCTCGCCGCTCGATATCTATCAGGTCGGCGAAAGCGCCTGGCTTGCGTTCGACCCGAAACAGATGACGCCGATCGCGTAAAGCGATCACGAAAAGAAGACTGGGAGGATCAATGACAAAATATCTCATGTGGGCGCTCGGCGCTGTGATGCTGGCAGCGCTCGCGCGCCCCGCCGCGGCCGAAGTGAACGAGATCAAGATCGGCAAGCAATACGGCCTGCCGTACATCCAGTTCGTCATCATGGAAGACCAGAAGCTCATCGAAAAACACGCGCGGCTTCAGGGTTTGGGAGACATCAAAGTCGACTGGGCGACGCTCGGCGGCCCGGCGCAACTGAATGACGGCATCATCTCGGGCGCGATCGACGTCGCGGCGGTCGGCCTGCCGAACCTGATCACCATGTGGGAGAAGACGCGGACGAACGTCAAAGTGCGCGCCATTGCCGGCCTCAACTTCATGCCGCTGATCCTGCTGACGCGCGATCCGAAGGTCAAAACGCTGAAAGACTATACCGACAAGGATCGCATCGCGGTGCCGTCGGTGAAAATTTCCATGCAGGCAATCCTGCTCGAAATGGCGGCATCGAAGGAATTCGGGCCGGCGAACTACGAGAAGCTTGACGGCCTGACCGTCTCGATGGGCCATCCGGATGCATTCACGGCGCTCAATTCCGGCGGCGGCGAGGTCGCAAGCCATTTCTCATCCGCACCGTTCCAGAATCGCCAGCTCAAGATGCCCGGCTATCATCAGGTCGTCTCGTCCTATGACATCATCGGGCCCCATTCGGTGAGCTGCATTTCGATGACGACCAAATTCCACGACGGCAATCCGAAGATGGTCGCGGCCCTGCTCGGTGCCATGAAGGAAGCGACCGCCTGGATCAAGGCCGACAAGAAGGCGGCCGCCGAGGCCTATCTGCGTGTCACCAAGGACAAGATGCCGGTCGAGGAAATGGTCGCGATTCTGAATGATCCGACAATGGTGATCACCATCGTGCCGCAGGGCGCCGACAAGATCAGCGAGTTCCTGGCGCGGGTCGGACGCATCAAGGCCAAACCGGATAACTGGAAGGACTATTATTTCAGCGATATCGACACGCTGGCGGGGAACTGACGGTCCTCATGCCGAGGACTGAGATAGGCTGATTTGCAATTGATAGCGTCCGCGCTGCATCTCCGGCTTCGCGCCGTGTTGCGTCAATTCACTCGCGGCGAGCCGATCGCACGCAGCGTCGGCGCCGTCCGGTGTCGCGCTTTCGATCATCACCAGCCACTCGGGAACAGCGGCGCCGTGTGACTTGCGTTCCGACGTTTCGATCGTGCTCGCGCGGATATCGGCGACGCACAAATGTACGCCGAGAACCGTCGGCATTTCATTGATGCCAGGCAACGCGCCAGCGAGGTGTCGCGATAGCTCATCTTCCCGTCCGGCCTTCGCGGCAAACCGCAAGGTGATCAGCCAGCCGCCCTCTCCCACGCCAACAGAATACCTCACACCGCAAACACCACGCACCATGTTGTGGAAATACCTTGGAATGACGTGGTGCGTCAGCGGCGTCGGATTGTTGAGCCGCGCGAGATAGTGCGGACCGGCGAGCACGTCCGTGCCCGTCGCCTCATACAGCGTGAAGAATTCCGGCGCGCCGCGTACCGCGATATAGCGCCGCCCGCGCAGGAAGCCCGGAATGCCGACACGCTCCGGCATATGCTCGCGATGATGCCATTCGTAGAATTCCGCCAGCCCCTCAGGCGCGACATCGTTCCAGATCGCGACCGCGCCTAGACCCATCAAAGCCATTGCAAGGCCGTCAGTGATTCTTCCGCTGGCCCGGCAGGATGCCCATGCCCTTGCAGATGATGCCGAGCATGACTTCATCCGCGCCGCCGCCGATCGAGGTCAGCCGCCCGTCGCGATACATGCGCGAGATTTCGCTTTCCGTCATATAGCCCATGCCGCCCCAGTATTGCAGGCAGCCGTCCGTGACTTCGCGCAGCAGCCGCCCGGCGGTCAGCTTCGCCATCGAGGCAAGCTGCGTCACGTCCGCGCCATTGATATATTCCTCCACCGCGCGATAGACCAGCGAGCGCAGCAGCTCCACTTTCGTTTCAAGCTCGGCCAGGCGGAAGTGCACCACCTGATTGTCGAGAATGCTCTTGCCGAAGGCGTGGCGCTCAGCGGTGTATTCGATGGTCATGCGGATCGCGCGTTCCATCTTGAGTAAGCCGGCGGCTGCGGCCCACAGCCGCTCCTCCTGGAACTGCTGCATCTGATAGATGAAGCCCATGCCCTCTTCGCCGATGCGATAGCGCTGCGGCACGCGCACGCCGTCGAAGAATATCTGCGCGGTGTCGGAAGCCCGCATGCCGAGCTTGTCGAGCTTGCGCGCGACGTTGACGCCTTTGGTCTTCATCGGCAGGCAGATCAGCGATTTGTTGCGATGCGCCGGGCCATCGCCGGTGTTGGCGAGCAGGCACATCCAGTCGGCCTGCGTGCCGTTGGTGGTCCACATCTTGCCGCCGTCGATCACGTAATCGTCGCCATCCCGGCGCGCCGTCGTTTTGATCGAGGCAACGTCCGAGCCCGCACCCGCCTCCGAGACGCCGAGGCAGGCGACGTAGTCGCCCGAGATGCTGGGCTTGAGAAACTCATCGCGCAGTTCATCCGAGCCGTGTTTCATCAGCGCGGGCGTTGCCATGTCGGTCTGCACGCCGATCGCCATCACGGATGACGCCGATTTAGCCGCGCCAATCGCTTCGCAGAACGCGATCTCGTACGAATAATCCAGCCCCTGCCCGCCGAACCGCTCCGGCTTGTGGATGCCAAGCAGACCTTGCTTGCCCATCTTCCGGAACAGCGCGCGGGCCGGGAAGATGCCGGCGGCTTCCCACTCCTCGGCGTGCGGATCGATCTCGGCTTCGACGAACCGCGTGACCGAGCGCATCAGCTCGCGGTGCTGTTCGGTATAAAGCATCTGGTTGCCTCGACGATCGCGGCGGCGGTTTATCGCCGATGATATGCCATCCCGCGCTTCCCACAAAGCATTTGCTTGGTAGAGGCCCGAAAGCCTGCTAAAGCGCCGCGACGATTGCTGGCGAGATGGAGACAGCACCGATGAACCCCGCGCGCGACATCGAGCCGATGGACGTGAAGCTGCGGCGGCTGTTCGAGACCACCGTGCCGTTCAATCAGGTGCTCGGGCTGAGGGTGGAATCGCTCGATCCGCAAGCGCCGAAGCTGCGCTTCGACATGAAGCCGGAGCTGATCGGCAATCCGCGGCGCCAGATCCTGCATGGCGGCGTCATCTCGGCGGTGCTCGACGTCGCGGCCGGCTTTGCCATTCATCTCGCGGTGGCGAAGCTGAAAGACGAAGACCCAGAGCGGGGCGACTTCCCGAACATCGGCACGATCGATTTGCGCGTCGACTATCTGCGGCCCGGACGCGGCAAGTTTTTCGTTGCGACCGGGCGCGTGGTGCGGCTCGGCAACCGCGTCGCGGTCGCGCATACCGAAATGGCCAATGATGACGGCGAGCTGATCGCGATGGGCGCCGCGGCCTACATGGTGGGGTAGTAGCGCACAACGCTTTCTTCTCCTCGCCCCGCGAAGCGGGGAGAGGGTGGCGTGGTTGTGGCGCGCTCAGAGCATCGCCCCTCACCCGCCTCACCGTAGCGCATCGCAGACGCGCGTCAACGCGCTTTAGGCTCGGCACCCTCTCCCCCGTTTCACGGGGAGAGGGAAAGCAAGATCAGTACTTCAAATACTCCGACACCGACTTCCAGCGGCCATCCTGGATCTGGCACAGCATCGCACGGTCGGTGCCGAGGTGCTTCGTCGACGAAAACGTATTCTCGTCATTGCCGAACATGTCGGGTGGAAACGTGCTCGCCTCCAACGCCGTGTTGAGCGTATCGGGATTGAGATCTTTTCCAGCCGCCGTCGCGGCGCCGATGAACATGTTCGTGATTTCCCAGCCGTAGACCGAGAACACCGTCGGGTCCTCGTTGTACTTCGCCTTATAGGTGGCGAACCACTCCCTGACCTTCGGACTTGCATCGTCCGCATACGGGTTGTTGACCGTGCAGGTGGAATAGAAGCCGTTCACCACCGCCCCGCCGAGCTTGTGGATGATCTCCGAATAGCTCGCGGTGCTGCCGACGAACACCGGATTCCAATCGAGCTTCCTGGCGGCCGCGATCACCCCGATGGTCTCGCGGATGATGGTGCCCATCACGACGCCGTCGCAGCCGGCTTCCTTCAATTTGGCGACTTGCGAGGAGAAATCCGTCGCCCCGCGCTTGTAGGTCGTGCGCTCGGCATAGGTCATGCCGATATCCTTCAGGCCCGCCTCCGCTCCGCGCGCCACCTCGAGGCCGAAATCGTCGTCCTGATAGAGCGTGCAGACCTTCTTCAGGCCCTTGTCTTTCACCATCCGCTTGATGCCGGCGCGGACCTGATCGAAGTACGGCGCCGCAAACGCGAACTTCAACGGCGCCACCGGCTCGAACATCTCGCGCGCGCCGCTTAGCGGAAAAATGTGCCCTACTTTGGCGTCGAGATAGATCGGCATTGCGGCGATCGCGGTCGCAGTCCCGATTGAGCCGAGCGCCGCGAAGATCTTGTCCTGCTGCACCAGCTTTTGCGCGGCGAGCACAGCCTTCTTGGGATCATAGCCGTGATCCTCCACCACGAGGCGCAACTTGCGCCCATTGATCCCGCCCGCCGCATTGGCCTCGTCGACGCGCATGCGCATGCCGTTGACCGCGGCCTTGGAGAAATTGACGATCGGCCCGGACAGATCCTGCGCAGTGCCGATGATGATTTCGGTCGGCGACACGCCCTGCTGCGCCAGCGCCGGTGCGGCGGCGAACAGCGCGAGTGCTGTGATTGAAATGAATTTCATTTTTGTTCCCTCCCCCTTTGGCTTTTCATAGCGGACTTTTGCAAGCGCGTCATGCCCGGACTCGACGGCATAGTTCACGTTGCCTCCGGCGCATACATTTGCTCGATCAATTCCCGGTACTTCTCGTTCACAAGCCTGCGCTTGAGCTTCATCGTCGGCGTTAGCTCTTCGTCCTCGACTGTCAGCTTCTGCTCGATCAGGCGGAACTTGCGCACGCGCTCCGCGCGCGCGAAAGTAACGTTCACACGCGCGATCTCAGCATCGATCAGCGCAAGAATTTCCGGGCGGCGGCACAGGCTCATGTAATTTGAGAACGGGATCGAGCGGTCTTGCGCGAATTCCTCCACGTTCTCATGATCGATCATGATCAGCGCCGTCAGGTACGCGCGGGCATCGCCGATCACCACCGCGTCGGTGATGTAAGGCGAGAACTTGAGTTGGTTTTCGATCTCGGACGGCGTGATGTTCTTGCCGCCCGCCGTGATGATGATGTCCTTCATGCGGTCGATGATGTAGAAGTAGCCGTCCGCATCGACGCGTCCGACATCGCCCGTGTGCAGCCAGCCGTCGCGCAGTGTTTCGGCGGTCTTCTCCGGCTGGTTCAGGTAACCCATGAAGACCGACGGGCCGCGCACCAGCAGTTCACCTTCCGGTGAAAGTTCAACTTCGGTGTCCCGCAACGGTACGCCGATCGAGCCCGGCCGGGTGCGGCCGATCGGGTTCGTCGTGGTGATGCCGCCGGACTCGGTCTGGCCCCAGACCTCGACCATCTCGAGCCCGAGCGCCCCGTACCAGCGGATCAAGTCGGGCGACGTCGGCGCCGCGCCGGTGATCAGCACGCGCGCGCGATGTGCGCCGATCATCCGGCGGATATTGTCGAGCACGGAGACGCGCGCGAGCCAGAACGCGAAGCCAAGATAGGCCGGCACCGGCTTTCGCTGCTCGCGCAGCCGCGCGACCCGGTACCCAATACCGATCGCCAGCTTGTAAGCAAGCTGCTGCAGGTAGTCCGCCTCGCGCACGCGGATGGTGACGACCGAATAGAACTTCTCCCAGATGCGCGGCACCGCGCCGAACACCGTCGGGGCGATCTCGCGCACGTTCTCCGGCACAGTCTCGGGGTTTTCGACGAAATTGAGCCGCGTACCGGTGAGGAATGCCGCGTAGACACCGATGAGGCGCTCGGCGACGTGGCAGAGCGGAAGAAAGCACATGCGCTCGTCGTCGGAAGTCTGATGAAACGACTCCAGGCAACTCCGCGCGGAAGCGACGAGATTGGCGTGCGAGAGCATCGCGCCCTTGGGCCTGCCGGTTGTGCCCGACGTATAGATCAGAACGGCAAGATCGATAGGCTTGCGCAACGTGACGCGCCGCTCCCATTCGCCCGGATGCACGGCGTCATGCTCGCGCCCAAGCGCGCGCAGTGCCTCGAGACTCATGACCTGGGCGTCGGAAAACTCGCGCAGACCGTCCATGTCGAAGACGACGATGTGGCGCAGTCTCGGCAGGCCCGCGCGGACTTCCAGCACCTTGTCGAGCTGCTCGTCGTCTTCAACGAAGACAATAACGGTGCCGGAATCCGAACAGAGATATTCAACTTGTCCGGGCGCATCGGTCGGATAGATCCCGTTCGACACGCCGCCGGCACCAAGAATGCCCATGTCGGCATACAGCCACTCGCGGTTGGTGTTGGAGAGCACGGACGCGCATTCGCCCGGCGCAAAGCCCAGCGCGACCAGCCCCATGCCGACCTCGCGCGCGAGCTGGCCGAACTCACTCCATGTAATGCCGTGCCAGATGCCGAGCTGCTTCTGCCGCAGGGCAACCAGCGCGCCGTAGGTCGCAACACAATGCGCGAACACCTTCGGCATCGTGTCAGCGGTCGCTTCGGCCGCCGTCATCGCCAGAGCTTCTTGCGTTTCCAACGCCGCTCCCCTCGCATGCCGCCGGTTTTCATGCCGAGATAGAACTCGCGAATATCCTCCTTTTCGGAAAGCCTGCTGGCGGTATCCTCCATGACGATGCGCCCGGTCTCGAGCACGAAGCCATAGTCCGCAATCTTCAGTGCCATGTGGGCGTTCTGCTCGACCAGCAGAATGGTCACGCCGCGCTCGCGATTGATCCGCAACACGATATCAAAAATGTCCTTGGTGAGCTTGGGCGAGAGCCCGAGGCTCGGCTCGTCCATCAGGATCACGCACGGCCGTGCCAGCAGCGCGCGCGCGATTGCCAGCATCTGCTGCTGACCGCCGGAGAGTTGCCCGGCCTCCTGCTTTGATCGTTCGTGCAGGATCGGGAAATAGCCGAACACGGCTTCGAGATCGCGCGCCACGCCATCGGCATCGCCACGCGTGTAAGCGCCCATGCGCAGATTGTCTTCGACGTTAAGCAGCGGAAACACCTCGCGGCCCTCCGGCACGTGCACGATGCCGGCGCGCACGATCCTGTCGGGCGACAGCCCCTGAATGTCCTGGCCGCGAAATTTCACCTGGCCTTTGCGCGGCGCGATGATGCCCGAAATGGTCTTCAGCGTCGTGGTCTTGCCGGCGCCGTTTGCGCCAAGTACGGCAACGATCTGTCCTTCCGGCACGGCGAGGCTCACGCCGCGCAGCGCCTGCACCGGACCGTAGTTGGACTCGACGTTGAGGAGTTCGAGGATGGGTGTGATCATTCCCCTCCCCCCAGATACGCTTCGATCACCGCCGGATGCGATTGCACCTCGCCGGGCGTGCCCTCGGCGATCACGCGGCCTTCATTCAGCGCAAGCACACGGGTCGAGACGCGTGACACCAGATTCATGTCGTGCTCGACCATCAGCACCGTAATGCCGAGTGCCCTGATGTCCTCGATCCAGAACGCCATGTCGTCGGTCTCTTCCGGATTGAGTCCGGATGACGGCTCATCGAGGAGGATCAGTTTGGGTTCGGTCGCCAGCGCGCGGCCAAGCTCCACCACCTTGCGGATACCGTATGGCAGCTCCGCAACGCGGCTATCGCGATAGTGCGCGAGATCGAGAAGGTCGATCACCCGCTCGACCGCCTCGCGCTGCGCGATCTCGGCGCGGCGCACGCTTGGGCGGAACAGGAGTTCGTCGAGCAGGTTCGTTACACGATGGCGGTGGCGCCCGATCAACAGGTTTTGCAGTACGGTCGCCTGCTCGAACAGCTCGATGTTCTGGAATGTGCGCGCGATACCGAGCTGCGCGACATCGTGCGGCGCGCCGCGCACCTCATGATCCTGGAACACGATGCAGCCCGTGGTCGGCTGATAGATCAGTCCGATCAGGTTGAAGATCGTGGTCTTGCCGGCGCCGTTCGGCCCGATGATCGTATGGACGTCGCCCTGCTTCACCGAAAAGCTCACGCCATCGACCGCGACCACCCCGCCAAAGCGCACACCGAGATTGTCGATCGCGAAGAAGGTCACCGCAGCCGCTCCGATCGCAAATAGCTGCGCTGCCGGCGGAACGTTCCGCGCCGATAGAACGGGAACACGTCGAAATAGGTGCGGATCTTCAGCCAGCGGCCGTAAAGGCCGTAAGGCTCGAAGATGATGAAGCCAACCAAAATGAGCCCGAACACCACCGACTGCAAACCGGCCTGCGGGACCGCGTCGGGCAGCCAGCCTTTCGCGATCGATATCCCCTGCGGTAGCATGATGATGAAGGCTGCGCCGAGCACAGCGCCATGCAGCGACCCGATGCCGCCGATGATCACGATGGTGACCAGCTCGATCGACTGGATCAGCGTGAACTGCTCGGGCGAGATGAAGGTGACCTTGTGCGCATAGAGCGCGCCGCCAATCCCGGTGAGCGCAGCCGACAGCGCGAACGACATGGTTTTGAAGCGCGCGAGGTCGATACCAAGACAACTCGCCGAGATTTCGGAGTCGCGAATGGCGACGAATGCGCGCCCCGTCGGCGAGCGCAAGAGATTCATGAGTGCGAGGCAGGACAGCACGGCGAGCGCAAGGCATAGGTAGTAGAAGCTCTCCTGGCTGCTCAGCCGATAGCCGAACAGCTCTATTGGCTTGAGCAGCTTGCCGCTGCTGCCGCCGGTGACCGATTCCCAGCGCGTGATGATTTCCTCCACGATCACGTTGAACGCGAGCGTCGCGATCGCCAGATAGATCCCTTTGAGCCGCAACGCCGGTAGTCCGACGATGATGCCGACTGCCGCGGATAGTAATGCAGCGCTCGCAAGTGACACGATGAACGGCGTACCCGCTGCCTGCAACAGGGCTTCCGTATAGGCGCCGGTTGCCAGAAAGGCGGCGTGGCCAAGCGAGATCTGTCCGGTGTAGCCGACAAGCAGCATGAGACCAAGACCCGCAATGGCGTAGATCAAGATAAAATGAAGCTGCGACAGCACATATCCGCTGACAACCAGCGGGGCTGCGAGCAGCAGAACGCCAAGCAGCCCGTACCAGAACAACTGCCCGCCGTGCTGGAACAGACGGATGTCCTGGTCGTATTCGGTCTTGAAGATGAACCGCATCAGCTTTTGCTCATGCGCATGATCTTCTCCGAAAACCGGTGCCCACTTTTCGGGATCATGCGCGCGTTACACCTTCTTCCGCGCGGTTTCGCCGAAGATGCCCGACGGCCTGATCAGCAGTACGACGAGCACCACGACATAGGGCGCAACATCCTTGAAACCTTCGGGCAGATAGAAACCCGCGAAGGCCTCGACGAGCCCGATGATGAGCCCGCCCGCGACCGCGCCGGGCACGCTGCCAAAGCCACCGACCACGGCGGCCGGAAACGCCTTGAGCCCGATGAAGCCCATGTTGGCATGCACGAACGCGACCGGCGCCAGCAGAATGCCGCCGACCGCCGCGACGGCGGCGGCGAGCCCCCAGATCAGCATGTTCACGCGCCGCACCGGAATGCCCATGTAGTAGGCGGCGAGCTGGTTCTGCGAGGTCGCCTGCATGGCAACGCCGAGCTTGGCGAAGCGGAAGAAGAGATAGAGGGCAAGACAGAGCGCCGCCGTCAGTCCGATGGTAGCGAGCTGCTCGGCCGCGATCACGGCGCCGCCGATGCGCAGCACGGCATCGCCGAACGGCGTGCGCAGCGTATAGGTGTCGGTGCCCCAGCCCGGCACCATGGTGACGACGCCGCGCAAAATGTATCCGACGCCGATCGTGATCATCACCACCGTAAAGGTCGGATAGCCCAGCACCGGGCGAATGACGACCCGCTCGATCAGCATGCCGACCGCCGTCATCACGATGATGGCGAATGCGATCGTCGCCCAATACGGCAATCCCAGAACGGTGCTCGCGGTCAGTCCGAAAAACGCGCCGAGCATCATCATGTCGCCCTGCGCAAAATTGACCGCTTCGGTCGCCTTGTAGATCAGCACGAATCCGAGCGCGATCAGCGCATAGACACAGCCCTGCGCCACGCCACCCAGAAACAGCTGCAGCAATTGGCTGAACACGTCACCTCCCTAGTGCCCCGCTTCCGAAGTTCGTGATACATTGCAGCGCCCGCCAACACGAACTTCGGAAGCAAAGGGGCACTAGCACATATTTGATTCTAGTGCCGCTTATCGATTTGAAGTCCCTGAACGCGCTTGCTGCGGGTGATGCAGGGACTTCAAATCGGCGGCACTAGTCCGCTGTGGATCTATCATGCGCGCGGATTCTCGCAGACTGTAGCAAGCATTTGCTTTATTACGAGCGCAGCCTTAGCGTTTGGGCAGCATGAATTTCCATGATCCTGCGATTTTTTGAGCCATGATCGTTGCCAAGAGGCCGCGCCGCAATAACGAGAGCAACCGGCGCGAGGAGCTGTTGCGCGTCTCGGCCCGCTTGTTCCGCCAGAAGGGCTTCGACGGCACCAGCATCCGCGATATCTCGAGCGCGGCCGGCATGCAGTCGGGCAGCCCATTCTATCACTTCAAGACCAAGCAGGACATTCTGGTTGCCGTGATGGAGGAAGGCCTGACCGAAGGCTTGCGGATAACCAGCGAGGTAATGGCGCTCGCGGTGCCGCCGGAGGATAAGCTCGTTCGCATGATCCGCACGCAGCTCGGCACCATTCTTGACGATGCGCACGACTTCGTACCGGTTCTGCACTACGAGTGGCGCTCGCTCACGCCCACCAATCGCCGCCGCGTCGTCGCACTCAAGGACCGCTACGATGCCTTGTGGCAACGTCTCATCGACGAGCTTCAACAGGCCGGCC